>OMGA01001013.1_pt1 | contig 10614 bp, 6 predicted proteins | sample 1674211 | NCBI WGS metagenome assembly OMGA01 (sample SAMEA103958152, study PRJEB25191) | human gut metagenome | biome: human-associated habitat [ENVO:00009003]; feature: intestine environment [ENVO:2100002]; material: feces | place: Germany | collected 2013/2015
AAATTTTTCGTATCTTTGGGGGCGTAACGATCCTTTTACCAGTCGGAAGGTTTTACGGAGTTGCGCGCGATTTTGTATTGCGCCCCATTCGACTTTTTAGTATCTTTGTCCCTATGAAAAACATCGTTTTTGACCTTGGCGGAGTTCTTTTCGCCCGTGATAAAAGCAAGTGCACCCCCGAACTGCTCGAATTTTTCAGTTTTCTCCGCGCCCCGCGCATGCCGCTCTTCTGGGAGGAGTACGACCGCGGCACGTCGACGCTCGAAGAGGTGACCGCCACCATCAGCGGGATGACCGGCCGCCCCGTGGAGACCTGTGCCGCCGTCCTTCGGATGGCCGTCGACCTGCAGGAACCCGTGAAGCCGACCGAACGGCTCGTCGGCGACCTGAAAGCGGCGGGCTATCGGCTCTACGTGCTTTCGAACATGTCGCGCGAGTTTATCGACTTCCTGCGCCGCTTCCCCGTCTACGGGCTTTTCGACGGCGAGGTGGTCTCCTGCGAGGAGGGCGTGGTGAAACCCGAGCCGGAAATCTACCGGCGACTGCTCGGCCGCTACGGACTCGATCCTGCGCAGACGCTCTTTATCGATGACCGCCCGGCCAATATCGCCGCCGCAGCGGCGCTGGGTATCCGCGGGCAGTTGTTCGACCATTCGGCGCCGGCCGCAACCTGCGACCTGCTGCGCCGCAGGCTGTTGCCCGAAATAGTAGGGTAGCAGCCCGAGACCATATCCGGGTACTCCGTCCGTATAGCCGTACCCGCAGGCCGTTCGCTCCGCCCGCACGAATCGTCGGCTTCCCCTTTTGCAGCGGTTTTCCCTGTCCCTTGATCCGATCCGTCCGATGATTGAAAAATAAAAAGGGCCACTCGTTAGAGCGGCCCTTTGCTTTGGATCGGATTCCGTTATTCGAAGTTGGCATCCTTCATCAGTTCATACTCCGGCGAGAGTGCGTACATGCGTACGTATTCGAACTTGCCGGTGTCGACGAGCTTGAACTCGAATGCGTGCGTCACCTTGCCCGTGCCCGAGCCGATGTGCTGCGTGTAGAGCATCATCTGTACGGTGTAGATCACGTCGATGCCGGAGATCATCTTGACATCGGGGTAGAGCGTACCCAGGGCGGCCGACATTACCTCGCCGAAACGCTTTTCGACTTCGTCGTAGAACGCCTGGTACGATGCGCGCATGGCGTCCTTGTCTTCCGACCCCCAGTTGTCGTAGGCTGATATGTCTTCACCGGCTTCGCTCCAGTAGTATTTCGGAAGCGTGTTGATACGCCAGTTCAGGTTGGTGTAGCTTGCCGCGCAACCGCTGTAATACTCCGCATCCGTGAGGCGGCTGCCGCTGCGGTTGTCCGTCGTATAGGCGGCGTCCTTGTTCTGGAGTACCCAGTCCACGCAAGCCTGGTAGAAGCTCTTGCTGTAAGCGCTGCGGTCGGGGGCCACGACGAGCGTCATGCTGGGGTCGAAGTTCCATTTGCCGCTGACCTTCTTGAACGGGCCGTCGAGCGTCTCGGTGTCCTCGGTCTTGATCCAGTCCGCACCGTCGTAAGTGTACTCGTCGGCGAAGAGCAGGGTTACCTTGTCCGTCGAGTCGTAGAAGTGGTATGCCACGTTCATCTTCTCCTCGGCCAGGGCGTAGGGATATTTGTACTTCAGGTAGAGGGGCAGGTAGGTGTCCTGCGAGAACGACGAACTGAAGTTGGGATTGGTGGCGCCCATCTGCGTGTAGTCCTCGGGGTTGACCATCGTGGTGTTTTCTGCGGCTGCCCGACGTGCCGTCGAAGGTGTAAATCGCATAGCGGTTCTTGGTCACCGCGGCGCGGGTCATGCCGAAGGAAGCTGCCGAAGCATTGGCTGCCGGCTTGACAGAAGTGACCATCGTATTGAGGAACTTGCTGCCCGATACGCCGATCGCATAGCCTTCCACGACGACTTCCTGTCCGTCGAGTGCTGGGTCTACGGCGCCGTCCAGGACATACGAGAGGCTGCCTTGTGCCGTCAGCGCTTCGTCGTTGATGACGTTGTAGTAGTTGCCGTCAATTTTCAGCGTACCCGTGTAACGCACGTACTGCGCCGTGGTCAGCGTCAGGTAACCGTCCATGTCGGTACCGTCCATTTCGCGGATCGCGGGGTAGGTGAACTTATTGGCCTCGGTATTGAGTTTGGTGACGGTCGATGCCGGGGGGTACTGGTTCAGCCCGGCATAAGCCGAAGTGGTACCTTCCACGCTGACCAGATCGCCGATGGCATAGGTTCCGGTCGGGTCGGCATTGGTATAGATGAGGATCGACCCTGTGCCGTCGTTGATGAGGAAGCCGCGCTTGTAGGTCGCTGCGATCTGTCCCGTCACGCTGAACGTGCCGGGATCGGCCGATGCGACGACGCCCACGGGCGTGAATGCGGGCTGCGAACCCTCCTCGGCGATCGTGGCGACCATCATGTTGGCGAATTTGGGTGCGTCGCCGCTCTTGCTGACGGAGAAGAGGTAACCGGTCGCGGTGACCTTCTTACCGTCCAGGCTCTCGTCGATCTGCCCCTTGTTGGGGAAGGAGAGGCTGCCGGTGGCCGTCGCGGCACCGTCCACCTTGAGGTTGTAATAGTTGCCGCTGATCGAGAGCGTACCCGTCAGGCTGACGAATTTGATCGACGTTGCGGTCAGGTAGGCGTCGAGCTCGCTGCCCGACATGGCCTGTGCCGTGGGGAAGGCGAAATTCTTGGTTTTCTCCACGAGCGTGATCTCGGCCGTGTTGCCGAATTGCATGCCGCTGTTGTATTCCGTAACGGCACCCTTGACCTTCACTACATCGCCTAGCGAGTAGTTCGACGGGGCGTTCAGATATACCAGAATAGCCCCCGTGGTGTCGTCGACGATAAAGCCGCGGGCATAGGCAGCCGAAACGGTGCCCTGCACGGTATAGTCGCCGGGGGCAATGATTTCGCTGATCTTGTTGATGGTCTCGGGGATTTCGCCGCCTCCGGTCGAAGGCTCCTGCTCGGAGTAGGCGTATTCGGCGATGACGTAGTCGCCGGCCTCGGCGTTCTTGACGGCCTCCTTGAGGATGCGCGGCAGGTAGTTGGCTGCCGGCTTACCGGGTGTAAAGTAGTCGGCCGTGATATCCTCGCCCCAGGCTACCTCGTAGTCGGCGGCCTTGAGCTCGTAGGTCGAGGCGGAAGCGATGCCGGTGATGGCCTCGGATATCTCGCCGCGCTGGTTCTTATAGGTAACGGTGACAGTCGAGCCGTTCGAGAGGTAGCTGTCGTAACCTGCAGCCAGGAAGGCGGGCAGGTACGTCGTGGCGGAAGCGGCTTCGGAGAAACATTTTGCAGTGCCTACGGCGGCCAGGGCTGCCACTGCATCGGGCCCTGCGGCTTCGGCGATCGCCTTGTTGGCGGCGTTCGACGCGACGCTGGCGTAGTCGGCGTCGGTCATCGTGTATTTCAGCACCTGGACGTCGGTGATCTCCTTGTCGGGGTTGAACCCGTCCAGATACTCCTCGTTGTAATCGTCGACATTACAACCCCCCCCCACGAATGCTATCGTCGCAAGGGCCAGAAGGTATTTTACAATATGCTTGTTCATATGGTTCGCTGTAATTAGAAGTTAATTTTCAGTCTTACGGTATAGGTACGACCGAACGAGTACATTACGGCATATACGTTCTGCCAGATACCTTCGTCGGCTGCGGCGCACTGCGCGTCCATGATGTAGTTGTAGTCGTAGACGTTGTTCACGTTGCCGTAGATCGTGGCGCGTACGTTGCCGATCTTGAAGGCGTAGCTGGCCGAGAGGTCGAGCTGGTGTCCCCACGGAATTTTCCACGGGTCTTTCACGTCGACGGTCGAGTTACCGCTCAGGCTGGTCTGCGAACCGATGTAGAAGTCGGCGTAGTTGTTGCCGTAGGCGTTCCAGTCGGCGCTGACGCGCAGGCCCTTCATCGGGCGTACCGTGACGCCGAGGGCTCCGGTGGTCTGTGCCGAACCGCCGACCTTGATGCCTTTCTGCTTCAGGTTCAGCCATGCGTGGTCTTCAGCCATGATGCCCGAGGCGACCGTGCCGTCCAAAGCCTTGGTCAGGGGCTGCCCCTGCGTGTCGTAGATGTAGCCCTTCGAGTCGCTGTCCCACTGCCAGTCGCCCAGCGAAAGCATACCAGTCACGTCCAGCCAGCGGTTGGGGCGCAGTACGAAGTCCAGTTCGAGGCCCATGTGGCGTGCGTCCACACCCGAGAGGTTCACGCGGGCGTAGTCGCCGTTGGCCATCGAGCTGGAACGTACGACCGACTTGTCCATCCAGAGCGTGTAGTAACCGTTCAGGTTGACCGAAAGGATGCCCGAGCGGAACCCGTAGCCTACCTCGGCCGAGAAGACCTTTTCGTTCAGCGGGTCGGGGTTCTTGGCGTTACTCGTGGTGCTCTGCAGGAACGCGCCGCCCGAGAAGAACGGGGCGCGGCTGATGTAGCCCAGGTTGGCGAACACGTTGTGTTTCTCGTTGATGTTGTAGTTGGCGCCTCCCTTGACCGTGTAACCGATGAAGTTCACGTGCTCGGACTCGGCGTGTGCGGCGTCGTAGTAGAAGCGGTCGTAGCGCCAGTAGCCGGTGTTGGAAACCGAACCCGATACGAAGGCGTTGAGGTTTTTCTTCGTCCACTCCAGCTGGGCGAATACGCCTTCCTGGTGTACGTGGCCGTCGTAGTCGCGGTAAACCTTGTCGCCGACCTGTAATTTCTGGTATTTCCAGTTGGGATCGGCTGCGGCGGCGTTCTGCTCGGGCTTGACGTTCTTGCGGCTGTCGTCGTCGATGTAGTACTTACCGTCGTAGAGGTCGATGATCTCGTTGTTGTGCTCGCCGATGTAGTAGCGCACGTCGATACCGGCCGACAGTTCGAGCGACTTGGAGATCTGGTTGGTGTAGGTCGAGAGCAGTCCGTACCACATGTGGTTGTTGTTGCTCTTCGACATGATCATGCGCGAACCGTCGGGGCTGGCGGCGTTCATCTCCTGGATCTTGTCGTAGGCGAACGTGCCGTCGGGGTTGCGGAAGGTGGTGTTCAGCACGCCGTAGTTGGTACCTTTCCACATGTTGCGGTCTGCCGAGGTGCGGCCCTGGCCCGAGTAGCCGCTGCCGCGTCCGATCGACATGTAGAGCGCCGTCGAGAGCGACGACTTGTAGTCGATCTGCCACTGGTGGTTCAGCGAGATCTGGGGCTTGTGGTATTCGTTGAAGTGCGAGTAGCGCTGCCTGCCGTTCTTGTCGAAACCGTACTCGGCGTTGTAGCGGTACATGTCCTTTTCGCCCATGAAGTTCTTGGCCTTCTGCCACTCCTCGATCTTCAGTCCGTCGTCGAGGGCATGGCGCTGCGCGTGCTTCTGCGGGGCGCCGAAGGCGGTCAGCGACAACTGGTGGCGGTCGTTGATGCGCTTCGAGATGTTGACGAACCAGTTGTAGCCTTCGAAGTTGGTTCCCTGGATGTAACCGTCGCCCCAGCGCTTCGCGCCGAGTACCGACAGTGCCCAGCCGCTCTTCGTGAGGCCCGTCGAGAGGCTGAACGAAAGGCTGTAAAGGCCGTCGTTACCTACGCCGAACGAGAACGTGCCGCCCTGCTTGGCCTCAATGCCGTTGGTCACGATGTTGACCGAACCGCCGACCGAGGGCGACGAGATTTTCGAGGCGCCCAGGCCGCGCTGGGTCTGCATGCTGCGCGTCACGTCCGAGAGGCCGGCCCAGTTCGACCAGTATACGCCGCCCCACTCCATGTCGTTCACGGGGACGCCGTTGACCATTACGGCCACGTTGGCCGCCTGGAAACCGCGCATGTTGATCTTCGAGTCGCCGAAGCCGCCGCCGTCCTTGGTCACGTAGACGCCCGGGGTCGATTTCAGGATTTCGGGGAACTCCTGCCCGCCGAGTTTGTAGCTGATCTCCTCGGCGTTGACCGTCGATACGGCTACCGGGGTTTTGCGCTGCACGGCCACCGACTGCATGACGATGACATCCTGCAATGCCACGGCGTCGGGCTCCATCTGGATGATGCCCAGGCGTGCGTTCGGGCCCGTGACGGGTTTTTTGGTCGGGACGTAGCCCACGTAGCTGATCTCGATCTCCTTGGCATCGGTCTTCAGCGTGAAGTTGCCGTCGACGTCGGTGCTGACACCCTGCGATGTGCCGGGTACGGTCACAGAGGCACCGATCAGCGGTGCGCCGGTCTCATCTACGATTTTACCCGTAACTGCCGATTGCGCGACAGCGGCGGACACTCCGAACAGGATCAGGGCGGCCGTCATGAGGAAATGTTGTAAATGTTTTCTCATACTTTTTAATGGATTAGTAAATAAAAGAGTGTAATGGATATTTCGGTTTCTTCATAGCGTGGTGTCGTGGTTCGCGGCACTAAGATCGGGGATTTTTCCGCTCCCGCCGGTGGGGTGGCGGAAGTTTCACAGGATTTTAACCCCCGGCAGCCTTTCGGGAAGGCTCTGAGATCCATGGTATGCCGGGGTTTGTATAAAGTTGCGAGGGATACTCCGCGTGTGAGATACCCCTCGTTGTTGCGTATCGCAGGCCGTGCCCGGCGATAGCCGATGTCCGGTTTGCATACCTTCTCCCGCACCGTATCGGTGATGCAGGGTGCCGGTGGAAACCGTTATTTCCATAAAGCCGTCCATAATTTGCTTATACAAATTTAAACCAAATATTTCACAGCCGCAACAGAACACCGCAAATTTTGTTCAAATATTTTTCAACCTGTTGACGGGCACTGCCTTGCACGTGCGGCACGTTCCTTGTGCAGCTGACTCGCATGCAGGCTTTCAAGGAACTATACTGGCGTTATTCGCTTTTCGTGCTTATCGCGGGGCTGGGTCTCACGATCTTCGCCGAGCTGACGCCGTTTCTGGGCGGCTTGCTGGGGGCCGTGACGATCTACGTGCTGCTGCGGCGTCAGATGTGGTTCTTGAGCGAACGGCGGCGGTGGCGGCGGAGCCTTGCGGCGTCGCTGCTGCTCGGCGAGGCGATCTTCTTCTTCCTCGTTCCGATCAGCCTGATCGTCTGGATGGTCGTCAACCAGGTGCAGGACATCGCCCTCGCGCCCGAGTCGGTCGTCGAGCCGCTCAAGCACATCGCTGCGCTGATCCACGACAAGACGGGATACAACCTCTGGCAGGAGAAGAACATCACGTCGCTCGTGGGCGTGATCCCCCGGCTGGGGCAGTGGGTGCTGGGCAGCATCATGGATTTCGGCATCAACATCATCGTGCTGCTGTTCGTGCTCTATTTCATGCTCATCGGCGGCCTGCGCATGGAAGGCTACTGCCGCGAGATACTGCCTTTCAACCGGGACGTGGGCAGCAGCGTCATGCGCGAGGTGCACATGATCGTCCGTTCGAACGCCATCGGCATCCCCCTGCTGGCCGTCGTGCAGGGCGTCGTGGCGTTCGTGGGCTACCTGGTCTTCAACGCCCCGAGCCCGCTGTTCTGGGGCGTGCTGACCTGTTTCGCAACGATCATCCCCATCTTCGGGACGGCGCTCATATGGCTGCCGCTTGCGGGTTACATGGCGCTGACGGGCGACTGGGGGCCGGCCATCGGGCTGCTCCTCTACGGCGGGCTGGTCGTGACGCACGTGGACAACGTCGTGCGGTTCATCATGCAGAAGAAGATGGCCGATACGCATCCGCTGGTGACGATCTTCGGCGTTTTCATCGGGCTGTCGCTCTTCGGGTTCATGGGGGTGATTTTCGGGCCGCTGATGCTGGAGATGTTCGTCTTCTGCGTCAATATCTTCAAGAAGAAGTACCTCGACGGGACGTCGTACAAGCAGTTGTTCGTCCCCGAGCAGGATATTCAGGCGTAGCCCGCCGGGCGCTTCCGGGCGGGGCGCTTTTACGAAAAGTAACCGTTTCCGGTGTTTTTTGTGAAAAATCCCTGTAAAATGGTTGGAATTTCAAATTGTTTATTATCTTTGTTATTGGAATAACAGTAAAAGCGGCAACAAGAACCCTTAATCAAAAATATCACAATGGCGAGAAATCTCAAAATCAGAGACCTTACGTTGCGCGACGGACAGCAGTCCTCGTTCGCGACGCGCATGTCGCAGGCACAGGTAGACCGTTGCCTGCCCTTCTACAAGGATGCAAATTTCTATGCGATGGAGGTCTGGGGCGGTGCCGTACCCGACTCGGTGATGCGTTATCTCAACGAGAACCCGTGGACGCGCCTGGAGACGATCTACAAGGCTGTGGGCAAGGTGTCGAAGCTCACGGCGCTTTCGCGCGGCCGTAACCTGTTCGGCTACGCGCCTTACCCCGACGACGTGATCGACGGCTTCTGCCGCAACGCGATCGAAAGCGGGCTGGGCATCATGCGTATCTTCGATGCCCTGAACGACGTGGACAACGTGAAATCGACGATCAAATACGTCAAGCAGTACGGCGGCATCGCCGACTGCGCCGTATGTTATACGGTCGACCCGAAATATCCCGAACCCTCCTTCATGCAGCGCCTGATGGGCAGGAAACAGCCGCAGCCCGTCTTCACGGATGCCTATTTCCTCGACAAGGCAAAACAGATGGCCGCACTGGGCGCCGACATGATTACCATCAAGGACATGTCGGGCCTGATCCCGCCGCGCCGTGTCGCCACGCTGGTCAAGCTGTTCAAGAAGAACATCTCGATTCCGGTCGATTTCCATACCCACTGTACCCCCGGCTACGGCCTGGCTTCGGTGCTCGCGGCCATCGTGGCCGGCGTCGACATCGTCGATACCAACTGCTGGTATTTCGCCGAAGGCACGGGTGCCCCGGCCATCGAGCTGATCCACGTGTTCTGCGGCAAACTGGGTGTCGACACCGGCGTGAACATGGAGGCCGTGGCCAAGATCAACACCCAGCTGCGGGACATCCGCAAGGAGCTGAACCAGTCGGTCTTCGGCGTCGAGAAACCCGAGCCGAAGGCGTTCAACCCGGTGACCGACACGCTTCCCGCCGAGATCGACGCTCTGTTCGACAAGGCCATCGCGGCCGCCAAGGCCGACGATGAGGACGGCACGATCGATGCCTGCCGCAAGATCGAGGCCTATTTCGGTTTCCCGGCTCCCAACGAACTGGTGCAAAAGGCCGAGATACCCGGCGGCATGTACTCGAACATGGTCGCCCAGCTCAAGCAGCTCAAGGCCGAGGACATCCTGCCGCGCGCCATGGAGCTGATCCCCTCGGTGCGCCTGGCCGCAGGCCTGCCGCCGCTGGTGACCCCGACCTCGCAGATCGTCGGTGCGCAGGCCGTCAACTGCGCCCTCGACGAGAAGGCCGGGCGTCCGATGTACACCAACAAGAGCTCGCAGTTCGTCGGCCTGGTCAAGGGCGAGTACGGACACACGCCCGTGAAAATCGACCCCGAATTCCGCTTCAAGATCTGCGGCGTGCGTGAGGAAACCCCCTACGATACGTCGAAATACCAGATGCAGCCCAACCCCGAACTTCCCGAGGCCGGAGGCGTGAAGCTCGCCGCCAACGAGAAGGAGGTGCTGCTGCTCGAGTTGTTCCCGATGGTAGCCAAGACTTTCCTCACGGACATGAAGGTCAAGGCCTACGCCGCGGCCAAACCCGTCGAGCCCAAGGCCGAGGAGAAGAAAGCCGAGGAGGTGAAGAAGATCGTCATCACGGGCAATGCCGTGACGGCGCCGCTGCCTGGCCGTATCATCGAACTCAAGGTCAAAGTGGGCGATACGGTCAAGGCCGGTGACGAGATCGCAGTCCTGGAGGCCATGAAAATGGAGAATTCCGTGACGACCGATTACGCCGGCACGGTAAAGCAGGTGCTGGTACAGCCCGGCGAGAACGTGGCTACCGACGCCGTACTGGTCGAGATCGGATGATCCCCATCGGCACATTCGTCCGAAGAATGGGCAGCTGGCTGTATGTCGGTTGCCCTTTTTCGTGCGGTTTTATTATAAAACAGTATATTTGTACCATCAAATAATTAAACCTTAGACTTATGGCATTTCTAAAAGAATTCAAGGAGTTCGCCCTCAAGGGGAATGTGATGGACATGGCCGTCGGTGTGATCATCGGCGGTGCATTCGGCAAAATCGTCTCGTCGTTGGTGAACGACATCCTGATGCCGCCGATCGGGGCGCTGATCGGCAATACCGATTTTTCGCAGCTGCGGCTCGATATTTCGAAGTTCCGGGACATGACTTCGAGTGCCGTGCATGCCGTCGGCGACGTCGTGACGGGCGGCGGCGAAGCCGCTGCAAAGGCGGCTGCCGAGCCCGTTTACTGGAATTACGGCGCCTTCATCCAGCAGTGCATCGACTTCACGATTCTGGCATTCTGCGTCTTCCTGATGGTCAAGCTGATGAACCGGCTGATGCGGAAAAAGGAAGAGGCCGCCGCTCCGGCGCCTGCTCCCGAACCCGCACCCACGAAGGAGGAGTTGCTGCTGACGGAAATCCGCGACCTGCTCAGGGAGCAGCGGAAAGAGTAGCCGCACGCCGACGGCGCAACGGCGGGCCGAAAACGGACAAGGGGTTGCGATTCGATCGCAACCCCTTGTCCGTAGCGGGAGAGAGACTTGAACTCTCGACCTCATGATTATGAATCATGCGCTCTAACCAGCT
>OMGA01001017.1_pt1 | contig 10598 bp, 6 predicted proteins | sample 1674211 | NCBI WGS metagenome assembly OMGA01 (sample SAMEA103958152, study PRJEB25191) | human gut metagenome | biome: human-associated habitat [ENVO:00009003]; feature: intestine environment [ENVO:2100002]; material: feces | place: Germany | collected 2013/2015
TAATACGAGGCGCGCCGGGCGTCGACGCGCTCCATCATCGCGCGGGCCTCCTCCGCGGTGCATCCCTGCCGGCTGCGGATGCGGCCGATGCGGTCGGCATCGTCGGCCGTGAGGAAGACATTGACGCAGCGCGGATTCTCGCGCAGGATGTAATCGGCGCAGCGGCCCACGAAAACCGCCGATTCACGCGCCGCGACGGCGCGGATCACGTCGCTCTGAATCTTGAACAGCGCGTCGTTCGACAGCACGTTCGTCACGCCCCCGTCGTCGCCCACGAACGGCGCCCGCAGGTAGCCGACCACGGTCGAAATCACGCCGCGCGACTCCTTCTCGTCGGCCTTCTCGAAAAACTCGGGGCAGATGCCGCTCTCGCGCGCCGCCAGGTTGATCAGCTCCTTGTCGTAGAGCTTCACGCCCAACCTGCGGGCGATGATCTCCCCGACGGTCCTGCCGCCGCTGCCCAGCTGGCGGCCGATGTTGATGACGAATTGTTCCATAGTCCTATCCCTCTTTGGCGGCGTTTTCCGCACCGATGGCCCGGAATTTCCGCAGTTGGTAAGTCAGCATGAAGAAAGCCACCAGCGAAGCCAGGAAGTCCGACAGCGGCATCGAGCACCACACGCCCCAGCTGCCGTTCCACTCGGTGCAGACGTCGAAAATGTGCGGCAGGAAGATCAGTCCGGGCATCAGAAACAGCAGCTGGCGCGACAGCGACAGGAAGATCGCCTTGCCGGCCATGCCGATGCTCATAAAGAAGTTGGTGGCCACCATCTGGAAACCGATGATCGGGAAGCAGAAGAAGACGATGCGCATGCCTTCGACCGCCAGGCGGATCAGCTCCTCGTCGGAGGTGAACATTCCCACGGCCAGGCGCGGCATGAACTCGCCGAGGAGGAATCCCGCGGTGGTGACGCACGTCGCGCCGATCATCGTCAGCTTCAGCACGTGCATCACGCGGTCGTACTGCTTCGCGCCGAAGTTGTAACCCGCAATGGGCTGCATGCCCTGGTTGACGCCCAGCACGATCATCACGAAGAAGAATGCCAGGCGGTTGACGATGCCGTAGGCCCCGATCATCAGGTCGCCGCCATATTGCTTGAGCCCCTTGTTTATCAGGATGACGATGAAACACGCCGCCAGGTTCATCAGGAACGGCGACATGCCGATGGCCAGGATGTCGCGCACGATCTTCCGGCGCAGGCGGTAGATGCCGCGCCGGAAATGGAGCAGTTCGCTCTTGTCCGAAAGAATGTGGAACTGCCAGATGAGCGCGATAATCTGCGCCAGCACCGTGGCGATGGCCGCGCCGCGGATACCCCACCCGAAGCCGTAGATGAACAGCGGGTCGAGCGCCGCGTTGATGACCACCGTATAGATGGTAGCGTACATCGACTTGCGCGGATGCCCCGAAGCCCGCAGCACGGAGTTCAGGCCCAGATACATGTGCGTGATGACGTTCCCCATGAGGATGATCGACATGTAGTCGCGGGCATAACCGATCGTCGCCTCGCTCGCCCCGAAAAAGTAGAGGATCGGATCGAGCAGCAGCAGCGTTATGAAACCGAATGCCAGGCCGATGATGAGGTTCAGCACCACGACGTTGCCCAGGATGTTCTGCGCCGTTTGGTAGTCTCGCTGCCCGAGGCGCATGGACACCAGCGTCGCAGCACCCACACCCACCAGCGAACCGAAAGCCGCGGCGAGGTTCATCAGCGGGAAGGTCAGCGCAAGGCCCGAAATGGCCAACGGCCCTACCCCGTGGCCGATGAAGATACTGTCGACCATGTTGTAGAGCGAAGAAGCCGTCATGGCGATGATCGCCGGCACGGCATATTGCATGAGCAGCTTGCGAATACGCTCCGTCCCGAGCTCCGTCGCCGCCCCTTTTATCGTTGCAGACATATCATATATTATCAACTCTGTCCGGGCGAAAGCCGGACGAACTACCTAACTATTCCTTGATTACGGCACGCAGGCACCTCCGGAACGGGAGCGGGGACACGCCCGGCATACTGCACAAGGCCATCCCGCCACAGCGGCACACCCGCAGGGGTGCCCGCCCCGACCGTCCGCGCACGGCGGCGACAGTTCCGCCCGGGATCCGGGCTTTCCCTCGTCCCGTTTATTCCAGCTCCCAGTCGCTGCCGTCCTTGCGGTCTTTGACACGGATACCGGCTGCGGCCAGCCCGTCGCGGATGCGGTCGGAAGCCGCCCAGTCCTTCGCGGCACGGGCTTTCAGGCGCTCGTCGAGCAGCATCTCGACCAGCGGGGTCACATAATCGCGCCCCGAAGCCGCACCTGCGGCCTTCTCGTCGCGCAGGCCGAGGATATCGAACGTGTAGCGGTAAACCGTGGCTTTCAGCTCTTCGAGGTCGGCGGCCGTGATGCTTTGCTGCCCGTCGACCAGCTGGTTGATGATGCGCACCCAGTCGAACAGCGCCGAAATGGCCATCGGCGAGTTCAGGTCATCGTCCATCGCCGCGCGGCAGCGGTTTTCCAGCTCGGAAGGATCGATAGTCGACGTTTCGGCGGGTTTGACCTTCCCGAGCGCTTCGACGCCCTTCATCAGACGGTCGAGCCCCTTCTCGGCGGCCTGCAGGGCCTCGTTCGAGAAATCGAGCGTCGAACGGTACTGCGCCTGCAACACGAAGAAGCGGATGGTCATCGGCGAATAGGCCTGCGCCAGCAATTTATGGCTGCCCGTAAAGAGCTCCTCGAGGGTGATGAAGTTGCCCAGCGACTTGCCCATCTTCTGGCCGTTGATCGTGATCATGTTGTTGTGCACCCAGTAACGTGCCGAATCGTGCCCCAGCGCGGCGGTCGACTGCGCGATCTCGCACTCGTGGTGCGGGAACATCAGGTCCATGCCGCCGCCGTGAATGTCGAACCGCTCGCCCAGGTAGCGCATCGACATGGCCGAGCACTCCATGTGCCAGCCGGGGAATCCTTCGCTCCACGGCGAGGGCCAGCGCATGATGTGTTCGGGCGAGGCCTTCTTCCACAGCGCGAAGTCGTAGGAGTGGCGTTTGTCCGACTGCCCGTCCAGCTCGCGCGTGTTGGCGACGATGTCGTCGAGGTTGCGCCCCGAGAGCTTGCCGTAGTGGTGGTCCTTGTTATACTTTGCCACGTCGAAGTAGACCGAGCCCTGGCTCTCGTAGGCATAGCCGTTGGCAAGGATTTCCTTGACGAGCTGTATCTGCTCGATGATGTGTCCCGAAGCGTGCGGTTCGATACTGGGTGAAAGTACGTTCAGCGCTTCCATTGCCTTGTGGTAACGGTTGATGTAGTATTGCGCTACTTCCATCGGCTCCAATTGTTCCAGTCGTGCTTTCTTGGCTATTTTGTCTTCTCCTTCGTCAGCATCATGCTCCAGATGACCGACATCGGTAATATTGCGTACATAGCGTACTTTATATCCTAAATGAGTCAGATAACGGAAGAGTACGTCAAATGTGATGGCGGGACGGGCATGTCCCAAGTGAGCATCACCGTACACTGTCGGTCCGCATACATACATGCCTACATGCGGTGCGTGAAGCGGTACGAACAATTCTTTCTTTCTATCTAACGTGTTGTAAATGGTAAGTTGATGTTCCATAACATTTTATATTTGTTCTATTGGAAGTGCAAAGTTAGAATAAATAATTGATTTCAACTTAACTTGCAAGGGATTTTGTCTGATCTGCTGAAGGAAGAATGCCTTATGGGACGTTGAAGATTCTCTCTATCGCTTCCGCAACCCCATCTTCTTCATTAGTCAGTGTAATGTAGTCGGCAGCCTTCTTCACAGGCTCCTGCGCGTTGCCCATTGCTACGCCCATACCAGCAAATTTGATCATCGACAGGTCATTGTAGCCATCGCCTATAGCTATCACTTCCTCGCGTGTCATTCCTATATTTTCCAACAGGACGCTGAGGGATAAAGCCTTGTCGATACCTTGCGGAACCAACTCCAGGAAATAAGGTTCCGAACGGAAGACATTGATCTTTCCTTGCAGGCGGATGCAAAGCTCGGATTCTACAGGAATTAGCTTGCCAGCATCTCCGACGATGAGGCACTTGGCTACTGGGAGGGTGATGTCAGTCAGGAAGTCGTTTGTTTCCCGTATCGCCATTTTATTGAGAAAGGCTTCTTTTTGTACGTACGGATCTTGTGAGTTTTCGGTCACTATTTCTGCTCCGTCGTAAGTCAGTATGCTTAGATGATTGGTGCGGGCACATTCGTAGAGTACCGGAACGACTTCGTTGGGCAGTACATTCTCGTACATCATTTCTTTGGTTTCCCAGTTGATGATCTCTCCACCGTTATAGGACAGGATAAATCCGCCGAACTCATTCATGCGTAACTTGTTGGCGAGCGGTACGATGCCGTAAGTCGGTCGCCCTGATGCAAGGACCAGACGGATACCTTGTTCTTGTATGCGTATCAGCGTTTCCCGGTTGCGGGAAGAGATTTCTTTTTTAGAATTGGTGAGTGTGCCGTCGAGGTCGAGCACTATGAGTTTGTATTTCATGTCGCATTGTTTTGGGTTGCAAAGATAGGAGAAAATGGATGACTACAAAGTGCGTGGTAATTAAAATATGCTTAGATTATGCACTTTTATGGTGCAATAGTGAGATGTTTGATTGTTATTTCAGCAAATCCGCCCACTGCTCATTGCTCAGTGCAGGCAGTGCCTCACTATCCGTAATAAATGTTTCTGCCAGCCTCCTCTTGTCCTCCTGTAGTTGGAGAATCTTTTCTTCGATACTGTTCTGAGTAATAAAACGATAGGCGATAACCTGTTTATCCTGACCGATACGATGTGCACGTGCGATGGCTTGTGATTCGGCAGCAGGATTCCACCAAGGATCGATGATAAATACATAATCGGCTTGTGTAAGGTTAAGGCCGACTCCTCCTGCTTTCAAAGAAATAAGGAATGCCTGCACATCCTTTTGCTCGGTGAAATGGGCGATTTCGGAAGGTCGGTTGTTGGTGGAACCGGTCAGCAGAGCATACTTCCAACCCCGTTGGCGGAATACCTCGGCAAGTATCTCCAAATGCCGGACAAAGGAAGAAAAGATAAGTACCTTATGTCCTTCACTTCTTAGGGTGTCAAAGGTATCGATGATTTGTTCCGTTTTTCCCGATATCCCGTCGAAGTCGGGAAAGATAAGCTGCGGATGGCAAGCCAGTTGACGGAGACGCAGGATACCGTTCAGGATGCTGAACATATGGTATCTGTCTCTGTTTTCGGGTTGCTGGAGTAATATGTTGCGGAGGCTGTTTTTCTCCTGTTTGTAGCTCTCACCCTGCTTTTCGGACATGGCGCAATAGATCGTTTCTTCGGTAAGCGGGGGAAGTTCCGGCGCTACCTCGCTCTTGCTTCTGCGAAGGATAAACGGAGCGATGATCTGTTGCAGCCTTTTCTCCATACGGACGTTCCCTTGCCGGATCGGAATGATAAACTGCTTATGAAAAGCGTTTTCTTCTCCTAACAGGTCCGGTTGCAGGAAACGGAACTGTGCCCACAAATCTTTGAGAGAGTTCTCGATAGGCGTACCGGTAAGTGCAATCCGGTGCTTGCCTTGCAACTGGATGACCGAACGGAAAGTAAGGGAATCATTGTTCTTGATATTCTGACTTTCATCAAGTACGATGTATTCGAATGTGTAGGAGCGGAGAATATCAATGTTATTCCTCATCATCCCATAAGTCGTGAATATCAGATGGAAATGATTGAAGAACTTCTCCGGATGTCCTTTGGGAAATGCGGTGTTGCTGTTATATTCCGCTATCGCAAGAGTCGTGAAGCGTTTAGCCTCTCTTCGCCAGTTGTGGAGCAGGGAAGTGGGGACAACGATCAAAGTGGCAGGCTTACGGGAGTTCTTTCCGTGTTCCTGTCTGTGACCATCTTCTTTCGGTCTGTTTTTCTTTCTGATTTCCCGTGCATCCGGCAGTAGTTCATCTTCGGAGGAGAACGAGAATAAGGAGAACTGTCCTTCGGCATCTGCTATCTGCTCTTTGGCGGGAGGATTACCGGCAGTACATTCTTTGTCCGGCTGATTGTCGGAAGCTGTGCTTTCTGTAAATACGGGCTTTGTAGGAGCAGTGACCGCATCGGGAGAAAGCGGTTTGTATATATATTGCAGCAGCGTCAGCGTCTGAAGTGTCTTTCCAAGTCCCATATCATCTGCCAGGCAGCCGCCGAATCCTTGCTTGTTCAGCTGCACCATCCATGAGAATCCCTTCTGCTGATAGGGTCGTAGTTCCGCATTCAGTCCCTGGGGAACAGGAACATTGCGTATCTCTCTCTTGAAAGGCAGGCTTTTAGGTCCGTTCTCTTCTAAAGCCGATTGTACGGCACCGACAAAGGTCGGTTTCAGACGAATCCCCGTCTCCGTTTGAGTGCCCAGTTCCAACAGGTTTCCGTATTTGCTGAACCATTCTTCCGGTAAAAGAATCATGCGCCCGTCCGGTAACAGAAATTCTCTTTTCTCTTCAAGGATGTGCTTGCGGAAGCGTGAGAAAGGGATACGCAGATTTCCGATGACTACCGTGATATGTAGCTCAAACCAGTCGGGCTCATCATCACAACTCTGTTCGATGCGGATTTCGTCCAGACAGTAAGGAGTATTCCCCATGTTTCCTGTCAGCAGAAAAGACTGTTGGAGCATCTCCCGATATGTACTGATCCATTCAGTAATTGTCTTTTCGGGTGCATCGGGCGACAGCTTGAAATGAACGTCGCTGACTCGTTGCAAGCCGGAATCCGTTAACATCCGGAGCTTCTCTTCTTCGGCATCGCTATCCCGACGGAAAAAGAATATCTCGCCGAAATCGTTCCGGTAAATGATCTTCTTCATTTCGGTCACGGTGTCGGGAGTAAATGACTGGTCACCATAACGGAAGCTAAGCCGCAACATCTGTTCGTCGTAAATGGTATCTTCAAGAGACAGGACAGCTTCACAGGTATACGTCTCTTCAATGATATTCAGTCCCTGAGTCGTAATTTCATGATAGCGTGCTATCGGAATGACGATGTTATCGATGTATTTCTCGATTTGGGAAGCAGGGACGCTGATTTTCTTTTTCTTGGTAAAGGGCAGAATGCGTACGCTCTCAATATGCGGAAAGAAGTACAGCTCCATTCCCAGTAAAAGGGCAGACGGTGAGGAGGTCAGCACGATAACAGGCTTTTGCTCACTTAATGAGAGCGGCTGCCCGTCATAATAGCATTGTAGCTGGTAGCGGAAATTGGTCTCATCGGCAAGAAACGTAAAACGGATCTCCACGTTATGAGGATGCACATGATAGGCATGATGAGCATATAGCAGTTTGCTTCCGACCTGTTTCTGATACAGAGGAAGATTATGATGGCGTATCAATGTCAGCATCTCCTGCAACTTTTTCTCGATGAATGGGCGGATATTGTTCTTTACCCGTTCCGGATCTTCGGATAATTTACGCAGAAAACGGGATACTGTTTTCTCGCGCGAATAGATCCCCATCAGATATTTCTCTGTGTAATGTGAGGCGATGTTGATAGCTTGTTGCTCGGCCTCGTTCATTCGGCTGATTGCTTCGGGTGAAGCGTGAAAAGCCTGTTCAATGAGTTGGTATGTACCGTCGTCAGATTTCTCTGCCATATAAGGAATCAGTAGTGTGCCGAACGTCAGATGTTCGGTTAAAACGATGATAACTTGTCCGGTATTTGCTTTCTCTTCCATTCTCTTTAGGCTTTAACAAACAAAGATACGGGAAAATCCTTAATTTTGCAGCATGATGGAAGAAAACAAACGAGTATTGTTAGGAATGAGCGGCGGTACGGACAGTTCCGTAGCTGCTATGCGATTGCTGGAAGCCGGATATGAGGTGACCGGAGTTACTTTCCGTTTCTATGAGTTGAACGACTCGACCGAATATCTGGAAGATGCCCGCCATTTGGCAGAGCGTTTGGGAATCCGTCATATCACGTATGATGCCCGTGAGATATTCCGCAAACAGATCATCGAATATTTTGTGCGTGAATATATGGTGGGACATACTCCTGTGCCCTGCACATTATGCAATAACTATCTGAAATGGCCTCTTCTATCCAAAATTGCCGATGAAATGGGGATTTTTTATATTGCTACGGGGCATTATGTACGGAAAGTAAAGGTGGATGATACCTGTTATATAACTTACGCTGCCGATTCGGACAAGGATCAGACCTTTTTCTTATGGGGACTCAAACAGGATATTCTTCGGAGAATGTTGCTTCCGATGGGAGATATTACCAAAGTGGAAGCACGTGCCTTTGCTGCTGAACGGGGATTTCAGAAAGTGGCGGTGAAAAGGGACAGTTTGGGAGTTTGCTTTTGCCCGATGGATTATCGAAGCTTTCTGAAAAAGTGGTTGGTCAGCAATTGTCAGCCACAGGTCAGCAATTGTCAGCCGCAGGTCAGCGTAGGTCAGCCCCAGGTCAGTGCAGGTCAGACTTGGTCAGCGGAGGTCAGACGTGGACGATTTGTCGATGAAAAGGGAGATTTTATAGCCTGGCACGAGGGTTATCCTTTTTATACCGTCGGACAACGGCGTGGCTTGGGCATTCATTTGAACCGTCCCGTATTTGTGAAAGAGATTAATCCTGAAAAGAACGAAGTAGTATTAGCTTCTCTTTCAGCTCTGGAGAAAACAGAAATGTGGTTGAAAGACTGGAATATTGTTAATCGGGAACGTTTGTTAGGGCATGCGGATATCATTGTGAAGATTCGCTATCGGAAACAGGAAAATCATTGTACCGTGACAGTTACACTAGATAATTTCCTGCATGTACAACTTCACGAACCGTTGACGGCAATCGCATCCGGGCAGGCTGCTGCCTTCTATAAAGATGGTTTGTTGCTGGGCGGTGGAATCATTGTGGAATAATCATCACTTCCCTCCATTAAGTTTGAAAAAGTAAAAAACATCTGCCATCTGCAACAAAAGCGAAATAATGGTTTGATTGATAGTTTATTACGGCGTTGCAGATACCTGTTGCAGATAGGTTGCAGATACTCGTATCTGCAACACCGGAGGATGAGTCATCTCTTATAATCGGGAAGATGGTTTCCTCCGCAGAAACTAGAGTATCCGCCTTGGAAACTACAGTTCCCAAGGTTAGATACTGTAGTTCCCAAGGCTGGATACTGCAGTGTCTGAGGCTGGATACTGTAATTCCCAAGGCAGGACACTGCAGTATCCAAGGCGGGACATTACACGATACGAACAGCAAACGACTCCCGACAAAGGAGGAATGTGAAGTTATTCCCAGTTATATTCCTCCACGTAGCCATCAAAATAATCCTTTCGGATAACTCCCAGCTCCTTTGCAACAGCTATCACCTGTTGCTGATCGGCAGGAGAAAGATTTATCCCTCCTTTACGTTTCAAATAGTAGTTCTTTCTGCCCATATATCCTATCATGCGATAGCGGAAAGTATCCGCCACACGGACAGTGAGTGCATTAATCGTGCACATAAAGCCACGGGCATAACGCACTTTCTCGTCCGAACGGTAATAATCACACGCGCCGTCCTGCGCTTTCAGTCGGTTAGGATTCATAATCGGCAGAAAAACCCTCTTTGCCGGAGCATGTTCCAGTGCTATCCGGCGCAGACAGGTGGCAGCACGCGGACATCCTTCGGCGGCACACAGGCCGAACGTATAGGGAACTAAGGAAAAATCGAATGATTCGTTCATTTTTATTCAATGATTTTAATGTTTAAAATTCCACAAATGTACGGATAAAAAGGATAAACAGATAATAAATACCCATTTATTTGCAGGGGCGGACAATTATAGCTAACTTAGCAGAATATTATCAACAAAACAAGATATGAAAGTTACTCAGTTAAGAGACAAGGATAAAACGACCGCACTGACAACGATGGATATGGAAACGTGGATAGAAAAAACACGAACAGAAATCAAGACACAGCCAGTATCCGTATTTAGAGAAGCACTACGATATTCCCTGCCCGATTCACGCTGCTACGAAGCAGACAAGTTGCCGAAGATTCTTCCTGCCGCAGAGTTCCACAGGACAGAAAGTGGGAAGCAATTAAAATATTATAACGGAATTGTTGAGCTGACAGTAGGTCCACTGTCGGGAAGACCGGAGATCATACTGGTAAAACAACTGGCTTGGGAACAGCCGCAGACCCATTGTGTATTTACCGGTTCTAGCGGACGGACTGTAAAGATATGGGTGAAGTTCACCCGCCCGGACGCTTCGCTGCCTCAAAAAAGAGAGGAAGCCGAACTGTTTCATGCACATGCATACCGGCTGGCGGTGAAATGTTACCAGCCGCAGATACCGTTTAATATCCTGCCGAAGGAACCGACACTGGAACAATTCTCACGCCTGTCACACGACCCGGAACTCAGGTACAGGCCGGATTCCGTTCCGTTTTATCTGTCACAGTCGACGGAGATGCCCACAGAACTCTCCTATCGGGAGGCAGTACGCTCGGAAAAGTCGCCACTGACACGGGCCGTGCCGGGATATGATACGGAACATGCCATATTCATGCTTTTCGAAGCTGCTCTAAGAAAGACGCATGAAGAAATCTATCAGGCACAAGAC
>OMGA01001020.1_pt1 | contig 10588 bp, 8 predicted proteins | sample 1674211 | NCBI WGS metagenome assembly OMGA01 (sample SAMEA103958152, study PRJEB25191) | human gut metagenome | biome: human-associated habitat [ENVO:00009003]; feature: intestine environment [ENVO:2100002]; material: feces | place: Germany | collected 2013/2015
CGGTGTCGGCGGTGATGAGCGGCAGGTCGCCGTTGAGCACGACGACGGGGCCTTGCGCGATGCCGCAGGCCTCGAGCGCGACCTTCACGGCGTGGCCGGTGCCCAGGCGCTCGGTCTGCTCGACGCACTCGACCTTGGTAGCGCTGTTGGCATAGGCGCCGTCGATGAGGGCGCGCATCTCGTCGGCGTGGCTGCCGATGACGACAACGACGCGGCTGCAGCCGGCCTTGATGGTGGCGTCGACGATCCACTGAACCATGGGCTTACCCAGGATCTTGTGCGAAACCTTGCAGTGGTTCGACTTCATGCGGGTGCCCTCGCCGGCAGCGAGGATAATTGCGGTTGCGTCCATGTGATCTCCTGTTACGTTATAGAGACGTGTGTTTGGAAACGATACACGGCGCAATATGATACCGCAGGCATATGTTGAGCGCGTAGCGATTGGTTTGCGGCGGTTGAGGCTTGCGCCGCCGGCGTGGCGTTTGCGCTGCTTGCGTGCGGCGTTGGCGGTGCTGCGGAACTGTCGTTTGAGCGAGGGGACGGGGGTGCCCGTGGACAACATACAAGAGGAGTTTGGCGGCGAGCCCGTCGCGGCATTCTCGATGTCGCATCCGGCTGTGCCGGCACTCTATATAGTGCTGACGCTGGGGCTCACCATGTTCTCGATGCAACCGGTGCTGATCGCGCTGTCGCTTGCGGGCGGGCTGGCGTACGGGCTTGCGACGCGCGGTGCTGCGCGCACGTTGGGGGCGCTTCGCTGGCAGTTGCCGGTGATTTTGATTATCGCGCTGGTCAATCCGCTGTTTAGCGCCTCGGGCTCGACGGAGCTGTTCCGTATTGGCATGCGCGCGGTGTATCTGGAAAGCATGGTATACGGCCTGTGCATGGGCGGGCTGTTTGTGGCGAGCGTGCTGTGGTTTGAGGCCGCGGCGTCGATGCTCGAATACGACAAGGTGCTCGCGCTGCTGGGCAATGCCGCGCCGGTGATCGCGCTTATGATCTCGATGTGCATGCGGCTTATCCCACAGTTTTTGCGCCGCGGCCGCACGGTGCTGGCGGTGCAGGACGCGATTGATGTACCGGGGCGTGCGCCGGCCGACCCCGTGCGCTCGCGCTTGCGGGCATCGAGTGTGTTGATGGGCTGGGGCATGGAAGATTCGCTGGAGCGCGCGGACGCGATGCGCTCGCGCGGGTGGGGTGCCGCGACGCGTCGTACGACGTATGCGCGGTATCGGCTGGGGCGCAGTGACGTTGCCGCGCTGGCCGGGCTCGTACTGTTTGGCGCTGCCGCGGTGGCGGTGGCGTGGACCGCGACGACGCAGTATTCGTTTTATCCGCAACTCTCGGTGCCGGCGCCGTGGCCAGGCTATGTCGTGTACGCCGCCTGGATGGTGTTGCCTTGCGCGTTGCACGCGATTGATGAGAAGAGGTTTGGCTGATGGCTCGGTTTGATAGGAGCTCGGCGGCGGGTGTGGCATATGGCTCGGCCGCGCCGGCGATTGAGGTGCGAGGCCTTAGTTTTGCCTATCCCGGGGTCAAGGCACCGGTGCTCGAGGGGCTTGATTGGCGTGTTTCCCAAGGTGCGTTTGCACTGCTTGTTGGCGGTACCGGTTCGGGCAAGTCGACGCTGCTGTCGCTGCTCAAGCCCGAGATCGCTCCAGCGGGCGAGTGCACTGGCGATGCGCGCGTGCTGGGCGAGAACGTTGCCGACATGGACGTGCAGGCATCGGCAGAGTGCGTGGGTTATGTGTTTCAGGATCCCGAGAACCAGATTGTGTGCGAGACCGTGTGGCACGAGATGGCGTTTGGCCTAGAGAATCTGGGTGTGTCGCGCGACGAGATGCGCCGCCGTGTTGCCGAGACCAGCTATTTCTTTGGTCTGGAGGACTGGCTTCATCGTGATACCGATACGCTTTCGGGTGGCCGCAAACAGCTGCTGTCGCTGGCGGCTGTGCTGGCGCTGCGCCCGCGCGTGCTGCTGCTCGACGAGCCCACGTCTCAGCTTGATCCGGTTGCGGAGAAGAATTTCCTGCACGCGCTGTTTCGTGTGAATCGCGAGCTGGGCTGCACGGTTGTTGTGGCGACGCATCAGCCGCGCCCAATGCTCGAATACGCGACGTGTGCGTACCGGATTGAGGACGGTCGCGTGCGCGAGGTGGCGGATATGGCTTCTTTGGGACGCCGAGAATCGCTGTTTTCCGATGACATGTTGGGGTGGGGTGCCATCCGATGTGCAAAAAACGGAGTATTCAGCAGGCGTGAGGACAATTTGGGCTCTCTGGAGCCGCCCGGGGACGTATCGAGCGCGAAAAAAAGTTCAGAATTGGACAAATCGTCCGAATTTGTGGCGCAAACGTCGCTCGAGAATGGCTCGGAAGCTTTCCCGCGCACGGATGGAAGCAGAATACTCCAAAAAATGCACGGCGGGTCGGCTACCACCCTGTCGGAAGGCTGGTTTCGCTACGATCGCGCGGGCGGTTGGGTGCTGCGCGGGCTCGACGTGGCGTTTTCGGCCGGTGCGGTGCATGCGATCGTGGGCGGCAACGGATGCGGTAAGTCGACGATACTCTCGGTGCTGGCGAAGACCGCCAAGCTGCAGCGCGGCCGCATGGTGCGCGGAGCGGCCTCGGCGGCGCTGCTGCCTCAGAATCCCAAAGCATTGCTGGTTGCCGATACGGTTCGCGACGAGCTGATGGAATGGGCTTCGACCTGCGGATATGACGAGACCGTGGCGCGGGAGCGTGCGGCGAGCTTGGGGTTGTCGGGTCTGGATGGACGCCATCCGTACGATCTTTCGGGCGGGCAGCGTCAACTGCTTGCATTGGCAAAACTGCTGCTAATCGGCCCCGAACTGCTATTGCTCGATGAGCCCACCAAGGGTCTAGACCTGTTCAGCCGCCGCACCATCGCCCGCGCCCTGCGTGACCATGCGAAGGCTGGCGGCACCGTCATCATGGCTACGCACGATTTGGACTTTGCCGAGCAGGTTGCCGACGACGTCGCCATGATGTTCGACGGCGAGATTGCCTGCATGGAGCCGCCGGCAGACTTCTTTGCCGACAACGTGCTCTATAGGGCGTAGATGCATCGACGTCGCCGCGCTTGGGCTTACTGTTTGAGTGCCGTGTACTGCTGAAGGAGCGCCATGAGCCCAATGCGGCTGTTGACCTGCGTCTTTCGAAAGATATTCTCCAGGTGCTTTTTAACGGTGCCGGTGCTGATACAGAGCTCTTCGGCAATGGCCGCGTTGTCCATGCCCGATAGCACACAGCGGCATACGTCGATTTCGCGTGCCGAGACATCGTAGTCGTGGGCGAACACTACCTCGGATGAGCTGCGGTCGGCCTGGACGCGCCATTTGGATAGGCGATTGGTAAGGTGGGGCTCGATCAGCTCCAGAATCTGGACTTCGCGGTCGGTGAAGTCGCCCTCCTCTTTTTTGCGATTGAGATTGAGCGATCCCAAAAAGCCCTCATCGTTAAAGAAACTCACGTTGACGACATGACGGCCGCCAAGGTAGTCCTTCATATAGCTACTCTCGATATCGCCGGGGCTGAGCTGGTCGGATTCGCGCAGCACCGTCGAGCGCGTGAGGTTGCGATGCGCGACGATCGTATCCTGTTGCCAATACTCTTCGGTGTAACGCTCGAGCATCCCGGCGGGGACGTCGATGCCGAGCGGGTCGAGAAAGACGCGCGTCTTCCATTCCTGCGGGGTGGAAACGAGGTCTTTGGAAAGATCGCTCAGGAAAAACGCCGCCGACTCGTAGGGGATAAGAAAACGCAACTTCTTGAGGACGGTCGACCGGAATTCCCGGTCGTTGTCGATGGAATTAATCGAAAGCACAAGATCGTTTAAGCAGAGCCACTCGGAATCGGACAGAAAGCTCAAGATGACCTCCGATGAGATTGCGTAGGGTTTAAGCTGGCGTTTTAGCTATTTAGCGTAGTGATACTACTCCTTTTTTCGCATGATGATAAGCCGGATGCCGAATGGTTTCGGCGAGGGGTCAATCGCAAAATGAGGGCACCGAAGAGCCAGGGCCCGGCTCTCCAAACTGTCTAAATGCTCGACTAACCAAAGGAGTCATCATGGAAGAGAAACTTCCTTCATGGCGCTGGGCAATCGTTTCGGTCGTTTGCTTGCTGTGCTTTATGGCTAACTACATGCAGTATCAGGTCTCGGCGCTTGCCGTCGAGGTCATGCCGATGCTCAACATCGATACCGTTGGCTTCTCGATGCTGTTCCTCGTCCCCATGCTTACCGCCGTTTTCTTCTCGATTCCGCTGGGCGCCCTCGGTGACCGCATCGGTTCCAAGAAGGTCGTTACGGTCTGCACCGCAATTTCGGTTGCCGGCGGCTTCCTCCGCTGCTTTACGCTCGACTCGTTCACGATGCAGATGGCGTCGATGTTCCTGATCGGCATGGGCATCTCGGCGCTCAACGCCAACCTCATCAAGGTGCTCGGCACGTGGTTCCGCGAGCAGACCGGCTTTGCCATGGGCTTGCTCTACGCCGCTTCGTGCGTCGCCATCGTCGTCGCCCAGATCTGCGCCGGCATGTTCGGCAGCGTTTTCAACTCCTACATGGTTGCCGCTGTCGCCATGACCATCTCCTGGGTTCTTTGGATCGTACTCGACCGTGACGTGCCCGAGGGTCAGCCGCTTCCCGAGCCCGAGCCCGTGCTCGACTACCTCAAGGTCGCCATCAAGAGCCCCGGCGTGTGGCTGATCTCCATCGGCGTTGGCTTTGGCCTCGCCTCCACCACTGCCTATGCCGGCTTCCTGCCCCAGGCGCTTCAGCTTGGCAAGGGCATCGATGCCGCTACCGCCGGCTTCATGGCCGCCATCGTCACCGTCGGCAGCTTCTTCGGCTGCATCGTGGGTCCTGCTTTTTGCGACAAGCTTGGCAAGTTCAAGGGTTTCCTCATCGTCACCACGCTCATCGGCGCTGTCTCGATGTTCGTGACGTGGTACACCCCCGTCGGCTTCCTGCTGTGGGCGATCCTGGTCATCAACGGCTTCTTCACTGCAATCAACGGCCCGATCATGCAGTCCATGCCGGTTCTGCTTCCCGAGATCGGTGACACGTACGCCGGTTCCGCTGGCGGCATCGTCGGCACCATCTCCCTGCTCATGAGCTACTTCCTGCCCATCGGCATCTCCGCTGTCGCCGGCGCCGACTACACCATGAACATGGGCCTCGAGAGCCTCTGCTTCCTGCTTTCCGTGGTGCCGGTCTTCTTCCTGCCCGAGCTCGGCCGCAAGGCTATGCAGGCTGCCGCTGCTAAGGACGGCGAGTAATCATGGAGACGGTGGTTCCTGCCGACATCGTCATTAAGACCACGGCGCTGTTTACGGCGGAGGAGCTTGAGCCTCATGCGGGATGCGTCGCGGTTCGCGGCAACGAGATCGTCGCCGTGGGCGCACCCGACAAGGTGCAGCCGTTTGTCGGCCCCGATACCGAGGTGATTGATGCGGGCAACAAGCTGGTCATGCCCGGATTCAACGATTCGCACATGCACTTTGCGCTCGGTTCCATCCAAAAGGACGAGGACTTCTGCTGCGATTTGATGTTCCTGCCGAGCGAGCGGGCCTGCGTCGATGCCGTGGCGAAGTTTGCCGCTGAGCACCCCGACAACCCGTGGATCTACGGCCAGGGCTGGTATTCGCCCGCATGGGAGGACCCGACCGACCCCGACTGTCGTAGCCTCGATGCACTCGACATCGATCGCCCGATTGTGCTTTCGGACTTTTCGATGCACGTGGTTTGGTGCAATACCGCCGCGCTCAAAGCGGTCGGCATCGACCGTAACACCCCGACGCCCGAGGGCGGCCTCATCCGCCACTTTGACAACGGCGAGCCCAACGGCTTTCTGTCCGAGCCCCAGGCGACGAACATTCTGCTTGATGTGGTGCTCAACAAGCCGGACCTCGATGCTTCGCTGCTCAAGTCGATGCGCAAGTTTAACAGGCTCGGCATCACTTCGATCGGCGATATGTACCCCTTGGGCGTGACCACGCCTGGCGTGTACGACATTTACGACCGACTGGCAAACGAGGGCCTCAGCACACTACGCATTAGCTATTACCCCGCGCTCGATGCTCCCATGGCGGAGTCGCAGACTCTGAGGGCGCGCCATCATGGCGAGCGCGTGCGCATGGCGGGCCTTAAGTACATCCTGGACGGCTGCCCCGAGGCCTACACGGCATACATGCACGAGCCGTATCTCAACGCCCCCATGGGCAAGGACTTCCGCGGCGAGCCGGCGTGCAACCAGGAGGTGCTCGACCGCATGGTGCTCGAGGCCGACAAAAACGGCTTTGATGTCCGCATCCATGCCATTGGCGATGCTTCGGCCACGATGATCATCGATGCTGTCGAGCGCGCCGAGGAGGTGTGCGGCAACAAGGGAACGCGTTTTGCCATCGAGCACACCGATAACCTGCAGTTTGAGGACATCGCTCGCATGAAGCGCCTGGGTATCAACGCGGCGATTCAGCCGCAGCATCCCATTGGAGGCCTTGGCCAGGGCGTGTACGAGGGCTCGCTCGGCGAGGAGCGCATGAGCCACATGTGGCGCTACCGGGAGGAGGCCGACGGCGGAATCCATTTGGGCCTTGGTACCGACTGGCCTGCGGTCATGTCGATCGATCCCATCGACACCGTATATGCCGCGGTGACGCGCAGCGAGTTCGATGGGCATCCAGCGGAGGGCTATTTCCGCGAGAATGCCCTGACGCTTGGCGAGACGCTTCAGGCACATACGCTCGGCTCTGCCTACGTCGAGGGATTCGAGCGCCGTCTGGGCAGTCTTGCCGCCGGCAAGCTGGCCGACATCGTTATCCTGTCGGATAACCCGTTTGAGATGGACCCGATGGCGATTCGCGAGCTGGAGATCGAAACGACCATATTCGATGGGCGTATTGTCTATCGCAAGGACGAGGCGTAGTTAGGGTGATTGACGTGAGCAAAGGGACGGTCGAGAAGTACGCGTTGCTGTTTGTGGTGTGCGGCATCGTGTTTGCCGCCAACTATGCGCAGTACCAGGTGTCGGGGTTGGCGCACATGGTTGTGTCGAGCCTGCGGTTGTCGTCTGCCGAGTTTTCGGCCGTCCTGTTTGCCCCGTTTATTCCTGCCGTGGTGTTTGGTATGCCGGCAGGTGTTTGTGCCGATCGCCGCGGCGTGAAGGCGCTCGTGCTTTTCGCATCGGCGGTCTCTGCGGCCGCGGCGGTTGCGCGCGTCGCGTGTTCCTCGTTTACGGCGCTGTTCGCGGCGAGCGTGCTGTTGGGTGCGGCGCCCTGCGTCATCAACGCCATTGCGTTGAAGGTGTTGGGACCTGCTTTTGGCGATGACACTGATCGCGCCATGGGGTGGTTTTATGCGGCGGGCTCCGCCGGCATCGCCTGCTCGCTTGCGACGTCTCCTCTCTTTGCGGCGGCTGGGCAGGCATACGTGCTCGCCGCTGTCTTGTTTGCGGTATTTGGGCTGCTGTGGCTGCTTGTCGCGCCGTCGGCGGACGCCGTGCGTGCAGCAAGCGATGACGCCTCCGGTGACTCCGCGCCGACGGCGGGCGCTTTTGGAACGGTGGCCAAGATGCCGATGATTTGGCTTGTGGCGGTGCTGCTTGGAGTCGCCCTCGCGTCGGCTACGGCGTACTCCGGCTATTTGGTGTCGGCGCTTGAGGTTTCGATCGAGCCGCAAACCGCTGGAGTCCTGGCTTCGTTTGTAACCCTCGGATCGATTGTCGGAAGCGTGGTCGGCCCCTATATGCGCGCACAGTTTAAGGACTACCGTGCATTCATGGCTTTGTCGGCGGTTGTCGGGGGCGTGCTCATGTGGGCTGGGGAAGCTTTTATTTCCCAGTCATCGGTGGGGCTGATGTTTGCGATCGGCATCGCGAGTGCCGTTGCCGGGCCTGTCGTCCAGTCGCTGCCGTACATGCTTCCCGGTGTGCGCGATGGCCTTGCGGGAAGCGCTGGCGGTGTGGTGAGTACCGTCTCGCTGGGATTGACGTTTTTGATTCCCGTGGTGCTTTCTTACTGGATTGGCGAGAGCTACGAAACACTTCTTTTGGGATGCTCCGTCCTGTTTGGCGCCACGGCGCTGGTGTCACCGCTTCTGCCCTCGCCCGATTCGCTTACGTAGTGCCATGCCCCGTTTGTTCGATGCCGGTTGGCAAAATACTAGGAGTTGATTTACTTGACGTTGAAAAAGAGCACCGTCGTGACGATCCTCAATGGTATCGTCAACCCTCTACTCATGTGTTCGTTTTTGCCGATTATCGAGGGAAAGGCTGCACTCGATTTTCAAGGCGTTACCGGCTTTTGGGGACAGCTTGCCTTAGCCATTGCCATTGCACAAATTGTGAGCTTTATGCCGCCCTTTGGTAAAACCGTCGGCATGTGCGTCGAGTTTTTTGGCTTTGAGCCAGGTACTCCCGGCGCGCGCATCTGCGGAACCGTTGTGGGCGCTACACTGCTCTTTTGCCTTATCGGACTGTTTGAGATTGCTTTTCAGACGGGCTTTGGCGTGGTCAATGGCATGCCTTATTTTTCGCGCTGGGCACGTCTTGTGACGGGCGGCTGGGCGTTTGTTGTTGTGGGCGGCTTGTTGTTTGACCCCTTTGCCGCGTCGATTGCCGCTAAGGTGGCGGGCGAATAGAGCTTGGTGCCGCTTGTGCAGCGGGCGTAACAGACGAATGGCTGTCGGGGCCGACCGGGGGACTGGTCGGCTTCTATTTTGCGCGTGCTACCATGTACGGGCATTTGTCTGATGGAGGCTGCCGTTGTCGCGTGCATTGCAACATATGGAGATCCCGCTGCTGCTGGCGGTGCCGGCGGTGATGGCTGCGGCGTTGCTGGCGGGCGTTGAGCAGGCGGCGCTTGCCATGCTGGTTGTGGTGGCGCTCGTGCTTGCGCTGTTCTTTGCGGGCTACGAGGCGTCGCGCCCGGGCCTGCGCCAGATCATGCCCACGCTGGTGCTGGCGGCGTTGGCCGCGGCGGGGCGCATCCTGTTCGGGCCCATTCCCGACTTTAAGCCCGTGAGTGCCATCGCCATTATCGCGGGGGCGACGCTTGGCCGACGCAACGGCTTTATGGTTGGCGCGTTGGCGGCGTTGACCAGCAATTTCTTTTTTGGTCAGGGCATGTGGACGCCATGGCAGATGTATGCCTGGGGTCTGGTGGGCTATATCGGTGGCGCACTGGCGCATGCGGGTGCGTTTGACCGCGCCGATGGCACCGTGCGCATGCCGGCGCTGCTGGCGTATGGCTTTGCTTCGTGCCTGCTCTATGGCGTCGTGATCAACGCGTATGACATTATCGGCTTTGTGCAGCCGCTCGCGTGGGCGGGCGCCGTGGCGCGCCTTGCTACGGCAGTGCCGTTCGATATCACACACGGCCTTGCGACCTGCGTGTTTTTGGCTGCCCTGTACAAGCCGTGGTGCCGCCGCATCAACCGTGTTGTCGTGAAATACGGGCTGTAGGGCAGGCTGCGCCGGGACAAGAACCAATACTGCTACGGTGCCATTTCAAAACCATGCCGGTTTACGGGGCCAGATTGGCATAGACCGACCATACCGTCATTTTTCGAAAATAGGCGAGTCGTCTACCTGCGGTTTTATTATTCCCAAGTTGCGTGTGGTTGGAGGTTCACGATTTAGCCCCGTAAACCGGCATGGTTTTGAACGGGCCGGCCTATATGGCTGTCGTCACTGACCTCAGAGGGCCAAAATGATCCGTTCCCCCCCGTCCCTAAGGGGTCGTTGGGGGTGCTCGCCACGAAACCGGGCCATCTACTACGTTTAACCCGATACCCCCAACCACACCCGCATTTCATGAAAAACCGCAGGCTTTCTACCTGCGGTTTTCTTTTTACAATTTTAGCTGTGCTCGAGCTACGCCGATTCATCGTAGTAAACCGGCATAGTTTTTGACGGTCGGGCAAGACAAGCAAGTGGCAAGGCAACAATTACTGATATTTTGTCCCCCCCAGCACCGCCGGCTCGTTCTAACCTCGAGCTTCTTCCAGCATCTGCCTGGCGTGCGCTAGGCTTGCTTCCGATTGATCGCCGCTCAGCATACGGGCGATCTCTGCAGTACGGGCGTCCCCAACCACCTCATCCAGATGCGTTTGGGGAACGTCGCCGGGTTCTTTGCTCACCACGTAGTGTTTGTCGGCCATGACGGCGACCTGCGCCAGGTGGGTTACGACAATCACCTGATGCGTAGCGGCGAGATCTGCCAGCACGCTCGCGAGGGCACGTGCGGTAGAGCCGCCGACACCGGCATCGACCTCGTCGAACACCAGCGTATCCACGCCGTCCGCGTTACCGAGAACGACCTTGCTCGCCAGCATGACGCGGCTCAGCTCGCCGCCCGAGGCAATGCGGCGCAGGGGGCGCGGCGTCAATCCGGCACCGCTGCGATACAAAAGCTCGTAGCTCGAAGGGCCCGCCGGCGTCCACTCGGCACGCGGAAGATCGCGCGACTCCCAAACAAGTTCGGCGCCGCCCATCTCCAGGCGCGCCATTTGGCGGCCAACCTCGTGGCAAAAGCGCGGAGCTGCGGTATTCCGCGCACGCTTA
>OMGA01001023.1_pt1 | contig 10557 bp, 9 predicted proteins | sample 1674211 | NCBI WGS metagenome assembly OMGA01 (sample SAMEA103958152, study PRJEB25191) | human gut metagenome | biome: human-associated habitat [ENVO:00009003]; feature: intestine environment [ENVO:2100002]; material: feces | place: Germany | collected 2013/2015
TCCCCGCCGCCGCATCAGGCGGCGGTAGCTCTCCGCCCCGCCCCGGAAGGGCCGCACCTCGCCGCGGCACACGAACCGCTCTCCGGCCGTCAGCGGAGTGAGCGAATCGGCGTAGAGCATCACCCGGTCGCCCGACGGATGCCAGCGCCCCGTCGCGGGGTCCCGCCAGAGCGCGACGACCGCTTCGGCCGCGACGTAGCGGCCCCGGTCGGCGGGGATTCCCTCCACCGCGGCACGGCCGGTTCGGCCGCCCGGAGCTGCGCCGCGGCGAATCCCGCCGTGAGGAGCATCCCCACCAGCGCCGCGGAGGAGCGCAGTAGCAGGGCCGTGAGCCCCGTCAGCACGAAAGCCCCTGCGGCGAACCACAGGGGCAGTGTGAAACGGTCGGCCAGCGCGATGCCCGCCGCGAAGGGGACGAGGATTTTCAGCATCGGCATCCGGTCGAGCCGTGCGAGTAGCTGCCGGATCGACATGCGCGGATAGTCTGTTCGGATGCAAATATAGCAAATTCGGATGCAAATCCCCCGCCCGGTCCGGGTTTTCCGGCTGCGGAAGCGTTCGTTCCGGTCTTTTCCGCCCGTCGGCTCCGACGGCGGCGCCCCGTCCGTTCCGGCGGCCTCTGTCCGGCTGTTTTCCCCTCTTTCCGGGCGCCGTGTCCGTCGGTCCGTCTTTCGGATGCCGGGGTTCGCCGCCGGACCTGTTTGCCGGTTCCGCTCCCTTCGGGCGGAGGTCACTCCGCGAACAGCTCCCAGCCGCGTTCGACCTGGCGGCGGTCGGCCGCGACGCCGTTCTCCACGCGCGAGATGGATGCCGCGACGGGAACCATCGTCTTCCGGTCGCGCGGGGTCGATCCCCGTGTCGTCCGCCACGGCGCGGATATAGGCTTCGGTGCGGTTCTCCAACGGCGGAGCCCAGCGCGAAATCATCTCCCGGAGGCTCCGCAGCCCGTGCCGCCGGCGGTAGGTGTCGAGCAGTACGAAAATGGCCCGGTAGCCCCATGCCGGCGATTCGAACTGCTTGAACTCCGGGTCGCGCGAAGGGCGCACCTCGCCCTTGTAGCGTACGCGCGACTGCCGGATGTTGCCCGGGTTGCGGTTTTCCAGCCCCCGGCTCATCGTCCGGCCTCCTTTCCGATGCGGCGGCGGGCGTAGCGGCGCAGCTGGCGAAACAGCGGGGCGTCGGAGAGCTGCGCGGCGTTTTCGAGGAACGACCACATCTCCACGCCGCAGATGAAGCCGGCGAAGAGCCGTGCCGTGTCGAGCTGCGTGAAGCCGAGCACGCAGCGGTCGATGAGCCATGCCATGGCGATCGCCGTCAGCGCCAGCGCGAGTTTGAGCACCGTGCGCCACGCCTTGCAGCTCTCGAAATACCATGCGCGCCCTTCGCGGAGGGCCGCAGCGCGGTCGGCCGCCACTCCCGAGAGGAAATCGACGCCGATGAAGACGACGGTCGTGGCCGCCAGCGGCCCGATCGGTGCGAACAGCGCGGCGATCCCCGCCGCCACGCCGCTAACGAATCTGAACAAAGCCTCCATCGGTCGTACAGCGGTTGAAGATGTCGTTCTCGGGATCGTATTCCGGGAATTCATCCCGGTGTGCGCGAAGGTGCTCCGCGGCGCGGTGCAGCAGCGTGCGGGCCTGGGCCAGCAGCATCAGGCACCCGGCAATCAGCACCACCGGCACGCCGGATACACTGCCGATGCCAAGCACCGCAAGACCCGTGCCCGCCAGAATGATCCACCAGGTGATCTCGTCAAACAGGGCATCCATAAAGCAGCCCTTTTTGCATTTTTCCACCACGCTGACGGTCATGCCGGTGAACACCTGCAAGGCGCCCAGGATCAGCGAGCCCACCATGATGGCCATGGTGTCGTCCAGGGGTGAGAACAGCGCCGGCAGAGCAAAGGTGCTCTCCGGGTCAAAGAACTTGAAGAGCTGCGGCAGGAAGTCGCCGAAGAAGCTGCCGGTCATGGCGCCGAAGACCACGGTGGTCACGCCGCACCAGAAGATCATCTCCATAAAGCTGCGGTCGTCCGGCCGTTTTTTCTTCAGGAACAGCCATGAGCCGAGGAGCATCAGCAGCCCGTAGCCGATGTCCGCCATCATCATGCCGAAAAACAGGATGAAGAACGGTGCCATCACCGGGTTGGGGTCCACGCCGTCGTAGGCCGGCAGGGAGTACTGCTCGGTGATGCAGTTCATGGACCGCGCCACCGCGTTGTCCTCCAGCAGCACCGGCACCTCCGGTATCTGCTCCGTCGTGGGATCGGACAGGGTGTAGTCGCAGTCCGCCGTGTCCAGATACGCCGTCAGCCTTGCCGTCTTTTTCTCCGGCACCCAGCCGTCGAATGCCACGATGCACCCGTCGGTCAGCAGTCTGCGGCGGTTTTCCTCCCGCTGCAAGCGGGAGGCCAGCCGGTCGGCGCACAGATACAGCTCCGGCAGCCGTTCCGCCAGCTCATCCAGCTGCTTTCGCAGGGCCTCCTGCTGCCTCTTGACCTCTGCCAGCCGGTCTGTGTCCCGCCGCCGGTTTTCCTCCGGCGTGCCGGTGCGGCCCTTCAGGGGTGAGGCTGCGAAGCCCCGGCCCCGCAGCAGCTCCAGCACCGGTGCCGTCGCTGCCTTGTGGGTGATGAGCAGCACGCACTGCTGCTGCCGGTCGGCGGAGAGCAGATGCAGCTCGCTCTCCGGATATTCGTTTTGTACCTGCCCGCACAGTTCGTCCCAGGGGACGAAGGGCGGCAGTACGCCCAGGGTCACGTCGCAGCAGCGTGTCTCCGTCAGCTCCAGGGGCAGGTCCAGACTCAGCCAGGGCCCCAGGGTGATCCGGTCGGTCTCCAGCTGGGCGGCCAGCGCCGTCAGCTGCTGTAATCGTCCCGCTGCCTCGTTGACCTGGCGGGCCAGCGCCAGCCCGTCGGCCAGCCCCGTCTCGCTCAGGTATTCCGCCTCGCCGATGGCGGGGCGGGGCGCCAGCAGCGGCGCTTTCTTGGGCGGCGCAGCCCGCCGCAGGGCGTCGATCGCCGTCTGTACCTGCCGCTGGCGGGCCAGGCAGTCCGCCGTCTCGCTGCCGCAGCGCCGCAGGCTCTCCGGCGCATCCGGCGCGTCCGGCTCACTGATCTCCACGCAGCCCATACGCTCCAGCTGCCGCAGCAGCGCGTCGTGGTCCCGCTCCAGCGCCAGCACCTGCAGGCGCTTCATTTTTGCAATGGGCATTTACCGCTTCACCACCTTTTCCACGATGGCGTGGACAGCCGCGTCCATGCGCTGCTCCGCCTGCTGTCGTATGGCTGTGCAGGTGCGCTCGGCGTCGCTTCGCAGGGCGGCGTCCGCCGCCTGTCCGGCTTCACCGGCCCGCTGCATGGCTTCGTTCTCCAGCACCTTCACGGCGTTCTGCGCCTCACGCACCAAACCGTCGCCGTCCCGGCGGGCCTGCTCGGTCAGTGTCCGGGCGGCGCGCTGGGCCTCGGCCTTCTGCTCCAGAAGCCGCTGCTCCGCCGCCTGCAGCTGGTCTATTTTTTCACGGTACAGTTTACTCACCGCCTTTCCTGATCTGGGAAACAGACAGGGGAAGACCCCGTTTCCGGAAGCCGTCCCCCTTTGAAGTATATGTTCCGCGGAGGAAACTCCCTTCGCCTGCCTCTGATTACACATAGTTTATCATACCACAAAAGCACGGGGAACAACAACAGGCAGAATGGCAAAAATAACCGGCATCCTTTGTGCAGGGTGACAATAAGATGACAGACAGGTAAGAAATAAGTGGTGGCATTTTTTTGCCCCATGTGGTATACTCTTCCTATATTGGAACAGTATTCCCGTTTTGCGGGAGTGTATAATGACGTGAGGTGTGTCATGACCTATCTGAAAGCGATCCTGTTGGGACTGGTGCAGGGCATAGCGGAATTCCTGCCCATCTCCAGCTCCGGCCATCTGGCCATTGCCCGCAATCTGCTGAATATGGAGGGCGCGGGGAGCATCCCGGAGTTCTTCGACGTGCTGCTCCACCTGGGCACGCTCATTGCTGTGTTCGCCGCCTATTGGAGCGACATCCGCGACATGGTGGTGGAGTTCTTCCGGGGCATCGGCGACCTGGCGCACCGCAGCACCCCCACACCGGTGCCGCCCGCCCGCCGGCTCATCCTGCTGATCATCGTCGGTACGCTGCCGCTGTTTGCGGTGCTGCCCATCCGCAAGACGGTGCAGGGCCTGGGCGACAATATGTATTTCGTGGGCGCGGCGCTGATCTTCACCGGCTTCCTGCTGTTCCTGTGCGATCGGGTGCGCCGGGGCCGCAAGACCGAGCGCAGTGCCACCTGGCTGGACGCTCTGCTGGTGGGCGTGGGGCAGGCGGTGGCCACGCTGCCCGGCGTCTCCCGTTCCGGCATGACCATCACCGCCGGGTGCTTCGTGGGCTATGAGCGTCGCTTCGCCGTGCGCTTTTCCTTCCTGCTGAGCATCCCCGCCGTGCTGGGGGCCAATATCCTCTCCATCAAGGACGCGGTGCAGGCCGGCATCGTCGGCGCGGAGGTGCCCATGTACCTGGTAGGCGTGGCCGTGGCCGCCGTGACGGGCTATCTGTGCATCCGGCTTCTGAAGTATATCGCGGACAAGGGCCGTTTCGGTGCCTTCGCCTACTACTGCTGGGCGGCGGGCGTGCTGACCCTTGTTCTGCAGGGCATCAAGTGAGGTAGATAGACTATGGCATCGACACAAAAGAAAGGAAACAGCCGCAAAAAAACGCCTGCCCCGCCGCCTCCGCCGGCGTATAACGCCGCGGCGCGTATGGCCGGCGGCATCGTCTGCGCCCTGCTGGCGCTGTGCGTGCTGGTGAGCTATTTCAACGTGGACGCCCTCCTCCTGGTGTGGATCGCCAGGGTGCTCAAGGGTACGCTGGGCTACGGCTATTACCTGACGGCCCCGGTGCTGGCGGCTATTGCCGTCATCCAGCTGGGCCATCGGGGACGGCCCGTCGTCCTGCGTACCACCTGCGTGGCGCTGCTGCCCCTGCTGGTGGGCGTGCTGTGCCACCTGACCCTGTGCCGCACGGCCTACACCCTCGGCCTGGACAGCGTCAAGACCCTCTGGGCCGACGGACAGGCCCTCAAGTGCGGCGGCGTGCTCTCCGGCGGTCTGGCCGTGGGCTGCGAGGCCCTGGTCAGCAAGGTGGTGTCCATCATCGTGTTCGTGGTGGTGCTGCTGGCCGCCCTGCTGGGCGCCCTGCACCTGACGCCCCAGGAGGCCGCACAGCGCGTCCGCAGCTATGGCGAGAGCCTGCGCCGTGACGACGAGGACGCGGATGACGAAGCCCTCCCGGAGGGTTTCACCCCCACCGCCGCTCCCGCCCCGGCAAAAAAGCCTGCCAAGGGCCGCAGGCGCCCCAATATCGACATCCCGCTGGACGGCGAGCGCGACGACACGGTCCTCCCGCCCGCCAGCTCCTTCTTCCCCCGCCGCAGCGATGATATCCGCACGCCGGATCAGGTGCTGCGGGGCGGCCCCGCCCCCGCGCCCCAGCCCCTCAGCGACGAGCCCGCACCGCCCGCCGCTCCGGCGGAGGCCCCCGCCCCGAAAAAGCCCCTCAGCGACAAGCAGAAAAAAGCCCAGCTGCAGCAGGAGGTGGAGAGCGCCGCCCAGGAGGTCAGCGACGCCATCGAGCAGGAGCTGGCCCAGGGGGAGGAGACCTACCGCTACCCGCCCATCACCCTGCTGGAGCAGAACCGCGGCGGCAACTACACCGAGGTGGGCGCCGAGCTGCGGAACAACTCCAAGCGCCTGGCGGACACCCTGCGCTCCTTCGGCGTGGACGCCCGCGCCGGCGAGGTCATCCATGGCCCCTCCGTCACCCGCTACGAGTTCACCCTGGACCAGGGCGTCAAGCTTAGTAAGATCACGAACCTCCAGGACGATATCGCCCTGGCGCTGGGTGCCAGCGGCGTCCGCATCGCCCCGGTGCCCAACAAGATATCCGCCGTGGGCATTGAGGTCCCCAACCGCACCGTCACCGCCGTGCGGATCCGCGACGTCATTGAATCCCGCGAGTTCATCGACCATCCCTCCCCGGTGGCCTTTGCTGTGGGCAGGGATATCGGCGGCAGCAACATCGTGGGCAACATCGCCCGTCTGCCCCATGTACTCATCGCCGGCACCACCGGCTCCGGTAAATCCGTCTGCACCAACTCCCTCATCGTCAGCCTGCTCTACAAGTCCACGCCGGACGAGGTCCGTTTTATCATGGTGGACCCCAAGATGGTGGAGCTGGCGCCCTACAACGGTATCCCGCACCTGCTCATCCCCGTGGTCACCGACCCCAAAAAGGCCGCCGGCGCCCTGCAATGGGCGGTGTTCGAGATGATGAAGCGCTACAAGATGTTCTCTGAAAAGGGCGTCAAGGACCTGGCGGGCTATAACGCCCTGTCCGAGACGGACGAGGACGTGAAAAAGCTGCCCACCGTGGTGGTGGTCATCGACGAGCTGGCCGACCTGATGCTGGTGGCGGCCAAGGAGGTGGAGGAGTCCATCTGCCGTGTGGCCCAGATGGGCCGTGCCGCCGGTATGCACCTGGTCATCGCCACCCAGCGTCCCTCGGCGGACGTGATCACCGGTCTGATGAAGGCCAATATCCCCAGCCGCATCGCCTTCGCCGTGGCCAGCTCCATGGAGTCCCGCATCATTCTGGACACCACCGGCGCGGAGAAGCTGGTGGGCAAGGGAGATATGCTCTACTTCCCCCTGGGCGACACCAAGCCCACCCGTGTTCAGGGCTGCTTCATCACCCCGGAGGAGATCGACCGTGTGGTGAAGTTCGTCAAGGACGAGGCCGGCGAGGCCCATTACGACCAGGACGTGATCGAGAAGATCCAGCAGGCGGTGGACGCCAAGGCCGACAAGGGCGGCAAGGTCCCCTCCGGCGACGTGTCCGACGACGGCGACGATGCCGACGAGCTGCTCTCCGCCGCCGTAGAGGTGGTGCTGGAGACGGGTCAGGCCTCCGTGTCCATGCTCCAGCGCCGTCTGAAGCTGGGCTACTCCCGCGCCGCCCGCCTGGTGGACCAGATGGAGGAGCGCGGCTATGTGGGCCCCTTCGAGGGCAGTAAGCCCCGCCAGCTGCTCATCACCCGTGAGAAGTGGCAGGAGCTGCAAATGGCCAAGGGCGCATCTCCGGCGGAGGCGGACAAGCCCGCCGACCGTTACGGCAGCATCCACGACGTGTTCGAGAGCCACGACGCACTTGAATAATACATATCCCCCGGCCGAAGGCCGGGGGATATTTTCTTGCTTACACCGTGCCGGTGACGGTCAGCACCGCCGTGCCGGGGGTGGTGCTGTACGCGCCGGTGGCGGCGTCCTGAGTGAAGGTGGCCGCGGGCACCGTGACCACGCCGGCCGCCGTGGCGAATACGCCGGTAGCCGCGTCATAGGTGTACTGGGTGGGGGCGGTCAGCGCCGTGCCGTTCAGCGTCACCGTCAGGTCCGTCAGCCGCGGGTCGAAGGTGTCGGTGATAACGATGGCCGCCGCGGCGTCCGCCGCCGTGTTGCCGGTGTTCTGGATGGTGAAGGTGTACGTCAGGCGGCTGTTCTCTGTCACCGTGGTGGGGGAGAGGGACTTGTTGATGGTCAGTGCCGGCGCCGCCTCCGGTGCCACCGTCTCCGTGGCGGTAACGGGGTTTGCCAGCCCCGCGCCGGTGACGGACGCGCTGTTGGTGACGGTGCCCTCCGCCGTCGGCGGCGCGAAGGCCGTGGGCACGGCCTCATAGGCGATAACGGCATTGCCGCCCGCCGGCACGGTGATGCCGGTGAACGTCAGCGGCGGCCCGGCGGTGACGGCGGGTGCCGCCTGCAGAACGCCGTTCTGATAGTACTGCACAGACCCGGCGGTGTAGGACAGGGGATACACCGTCCCGGCGTTGAAGGCGTAGCCGCCCAGATCGTCGGTAATGGTCAGCCCCGTCAGCGGTGCGGTGCCGCTGTTGACCAGAGAGAGGATATACGTCACGCGGCCGTCGGTGCCGTAGGTGGGCACCACGGCGGTCTTGGCGGCGGTCAGCGTCTCCGTCAGCTCGCCCACCGTCACGTTGGAGGTGGTGGTCTGGCCGTTATAGGTCAGCGTTGCCTGGTTGGTGAAAGTTGCCATGATAGGACCTCCTGTGTTTAATTTCGCGGGTCGTGCCCGCAGTCCAGTGTATGCGCCGCGGTCCCCGGCGGTCCGTACTTGCCAAGCGGCGGCCCGTCGGGTATAATAGAAGCAGAAATACGCGGCGGCCCGGACCGCCCGGATACAGGAGGGTGTGATAGAAGCATGGAACTGAAAAAATTGCCCCATATCGAGATCGAGGTGGCGCCCCTGCCGGGCAAAAAGCTGCCGGCGGCGGTAAATACCCTGCGTAAGCTGGATGTAAAAAAGATGGGCCTCATCGCCGGCGGTACGGCGGCGGTGCTGACCGTGGTCTCCGTGGCCGGCCGCTACGGTATCTACCGCGGCGCGGTGGCGGCGGAGCTGAAGCGCCAGCTGGCGCCGCTGCACCGCAAGCTGGACCAGCTCCAGGCGGAGAACCGTATGCTCCGTGCCGAGCTGGAGCAGCTGAAAAAAGAAAAGACCGACGAAAACTGAAAAAAAGGAAGCACCCGTCAGGGTGCTTCCTTTTTGCCATTGTCACAGCGCCGCGGTGACCTCCCGCAGCCATTGCCGGACCTCCGTCGGCACCAGCGGGGCGATCTGTGCATATACCCGCCTGTGATAGCCGTTCAGCCAGTCCCGTTCCGATGCCGTCAGCAGCGCCGGGTCCAGGGCGTCCCGGTCGAAGGGCGCCAGCGTCAGTGTCTCAAAGCGCAGAAAGCCCGCCGCCTCCGCCGGCTGCACCAGCAGCAGGTTCTCGTGCCGTATGCCGAAGCGTCCGGCGGCGTAGTATCCCGGCTCATCGGAGATGACCATGCCCGTCTCCAGTGCCGGGTGTGCCAGCCCCTCCGCAATGCGCCAGCGGAAGGAGGGCGGCGCCTCGTGTACGCTGAGCACGCACCCCACGCCGTGCCCGGTGCCGTGGTCGTAGTCCAGGCCCTCCCGCCACAGCGGGCCCCGGGCCAGTGCGTCCAGATTTTCCCCCATGACCCCCTGGGGGAATTGTGCCATGGCCAGCTGTATGTGGCCCTGCAGCACCTGTGTGGACCTCCGGCGTTCCTCGTCCGTGATGGGGCCCAGCGCTATGGTGCGGGTCACGTCCGTCGTGCCCCGGGCGTAGTGTCCGCCGCTGTCCACCAGCAGCAGTCCCTGCGCCTTCAGCGGCACGTCCGTCTCCGGTGTGGGGGCGTAGTGGACCACGGCAGCGTGGGGGCCATAGGCGGCGATGGTCTCGAAGCTGTCCTCCAGAAAATCCACCTGCTCTGCCCGATACCGGCGCAGCAGCGCTGCGGCGGACAGCTCGGTGTACGCCTCCGGCCGTGTCTTCATCTCATACAGGAAGCGGCACAGCGCCGCGCCGTCCTGCAAGTGCGCCTGCCGGAAACCCGTCTGTTCGCTCCCGGCCTTCACCGCCTTGCGGCGGGCGGCGGGGCTGGGTGTGTCTGTCCACGCCGTGTGGGCCAGACATTCCGCGATGCGGCTGTTGGCCGTGGCGCTGTCCGCCAGCACCCGCGCGCCCTCCGGCAGCGCCCGCAGCGCGCCGTAAATATCCCCGTAGGGCCGCAGCGCTGCGCCGTCCGCCGCCAGCGCGGCGCGTATCTCCGGCGCGAAGCTCTCTGCCTGGGCATATAGCGTGGCGCTGTCCGTGCCCACCAGCAAAAAGCCCAGGAATACCGGCGTGCATGCCACGTCGCCGCCCCGCAGCTCCAGTGTCCAGGCCACGTCCGTCAGATCGGTCAGCAGCAGCCATTCCGCCTTCTGCGCCGCCATGTCCTGCCGCAGGGCCGTCAGCTTCTCCCGCCGCGTCACCCCGCTGTCGAAGGCCCATACCGGCGCGGCGGACAGACCGGGCCGGTCCGTCCAAACGTCCGCCGCCGGGTCGAAGCCGCCGTCCAGCCGGATGTGCTTGTCCGCCAGCGCCTTTTCCAGCGTCCGGTGCAGCCGTGTGCTGACGGTCCGGCCGTCAAAGCCCAGGGCTCCGCTCTCCGGCAGCTGCTCCGCCAGGAATTGGGACAGCGTCGGCACGCCCGGCTGGCCGGCGCGCATCAGCTGTATGCCGCTGCCCTCCAGCTGCCGTTCCGCCTGCAAAAAGTATCGCCCGTCCGTCCACAGGTATGCGCCCTCCCGCAGCACCGCCAGCGTTCCCGCCGAGCCGGTGAACCCGGACAGGAACTCCCGGACCTTGAAATGCGCCCCTACATACTCCGAGCCGTGAAAGTCGTCGGTGACGACGATGCAGCCCTCCAGTCCGCGCGCCTCCATATTCTGCCGCAGCGCGGCCAGCTTTTCCGTAACGGTCATGGTGCTCACCCTTTCTTACCATCGATTGACAAGAGCAAACACGCCTGACAGCGTGTCTTTCCGGCGCTTTTTGTCCTTTTCGTCTTGGCGGGCGCCAGCCTCGCTCCAAAGGAACGTCGCTCGGCAGCATCGGCGAGAATATGCCGA
>OMGA01001027.1_pt1 | contig 10546 bp, 4 predicted proteins | sample 1674211 | NCBI WGS metagenome assembly OMGA01 (sample SAMEA103958152, study PRJEB25191) | human gut metagenome | biome: human-associated habitat [ENVO:00009003]; feature: intestine environment [ENVO:2100002]; material: feces | place: Germany | collected 2013/2015
TACAGCCGAAGAAACCCGCCGTCACTGCATGATGCTGGAGAACTGTTGTTACGATGCATTTGCCCTGACTACATTGAACATGGTGCAGCAGGGGGTGTTGGGTGAAATCACTCATGCCGAGGGGGCATACATCCATGACTTGCGCAAGCATTATTTTGCAGACGAAAAAGCGGGTGGGTATCACAATCACTGGATAAAGCTTTATAGTCAGCAGCATACGGGGAATCCTTATCCTACTCACGGTTTGGGTCCTGTCTGCCAATGGATGAATATTCATCGGGGAGACCGTATGGAGTATCTGGTTTCCATGTCCTCGCGTCAGGCCGGTCTGTCTGCTTATGCCGGACAGGTGTTTGGTGCATCCTCCGAAGAAGCGGCGCAGAGTTATGAGATGGGGGATGTGAATACCACGCTGATTCATACCGCAAAAGGAAGAACTATCTTGTTGCAATATGATGTGACCACTCCTCGCCCGTACAGCCGCCATCAGACGGTGTGCGGCACGAAGGGATTCATGCAGAAATATCCTGTTCCCTGTCTTCTGCTCGATGAATATGGCAAGGAACCTTTGTCCGGTGAGCAGTTTGAGCGGATGATGGAGCAGTATAAACATCCTTTTACGGCAGTTATCGGCGAGGAGGCGCGGCGGAAGAATATGCCGAATGAAATGAATTATATCATGGACTATCGGCTTATTCATTGTTTGAGGAACGGTTTGCCGTTGGATCAGGATGTGTATGACGCTGCCGAATGGTCTTGCATTACGGAACTGAGCGAGCGCTCCGTGCGACAGGGCAGTGTACCGGTGGAGATTCCCGATTTCACACGAGGGGACTGGAAAAAGAGATAATGCTGTAGGTTCTTTAGCACAGGGGGATAAACCGAATGGTTCTCACCTGAAGATGAAAAGAACGCTGATATGTTAATCTCCAGGTGAAAATACAGGCTTGTTTATTGAACTCCCATTGATGTTATCGTTTCTTGTCTTGTGGTGGTTCCACTATTATTTTTCCTTCTTTCATGGTGAACTGTGCGATTTTCAAATCATTCAAGGCGTCCAGTACGGTATTCACCGGGAGTTGGCGGTTGATATGGAAATAGATGCGTTCGTCCAGTAACGGACGTGAACGGAATACGATGCTGATGTTATACCATGAACCTATATCTTGCATGACTTGCCTCAAGTCGGTATTGTCAAAAGAAAATTCATTCTCCGCCCATCCTTTTCTCTTCTCCGTATCAACTCTTTTCAATTGGAGTTTTCCTTGTTTATCCAAGGATATTTGTTCCCCCGGGTGCATTTCCTTACTTTGATTGCGCTTGGTATGACTTACATTCACTCGTCCTTGATAGAGGATGACATCCGGCGAGTAACGGGGATAGGCTTTCACATCGAACACCGTTCCCAATACTCGTGTTTGTAGTTGCTCGGTGCATACTATAAAGGGGCGGGAAGCGTCTTTGGCTACTTCAAAACGGGCCTCTCCGCTTAGTTTGACACTGCGAATGGTATCTGTAAACTCCTTTAGATACTCCAGACGGCTGTTTGCGCTGAGCAATACCTTGCTTCCGTCGCTTAATTGAACGGAGGTAATGGTAGCGGGTGGGGTGTTTACAATTATCCTTTTCCCTTCTTTCCGAAAAGTAATTTCCTCAGGAACTTCCAGTGAAGTGAAGACTTCCACTTCCTGCGGCTCAGGTTGTAGTAAAGGCTGGAATACAAGTACCAAGGCGATGACAGCGGCGGCTATACCTGGTATCGTTATTCGTCGGATAGATTGGTGTCTGATACGGTGACGACGGATGAATGTCTGCCAGGCTTTCCGGGTTTCGTCCGCGGTGGGAGTATCCCCCAATGCTTCACCGAAGAGCTGTTCCAATTGATGGTCATTCCAAGTCCCGTTTTCTTGGGAGCTTTGGTTATGGGTATCCTTTCCGCTGTCCGGATGGATGTGGTCATTTGTTGAAAACTCCTTTTTCATTGTTTATCCTCCTTTTTCAGTATCGCTTCGCGCAGAGTCCGCAATGCTTTTGATATATGTTTTTTCACGGTGTCGGGGCTGATTCCCAATTCGTCGGCTACCTGTTGATATGTTTTTTTCTCCCAATAGCAGCTTCGCAAGATGGTGCAAGTCGGTTCGGGCAAACTGTGGGCTATGTTTTCTGCTTGCTGCAACAGTGCCTCGTGTGCACGATAACCTTGATTCATTTCCGCACGGGTGGCTTCGATGAGGCGGTCTATGTGTTGCTGTTCCACATTCAAATGCTTCAAGCGGTTGAGGCATCCGTTACGCACGGTGGCATAGAGCCAGGCGCTACGGGTGTTTTCCTTTAGTTGGTCGAACTCCTTCCAGGCTTGTTCCATGGTTTCGCTTACTATGTCCTTGGCTTCTTCCGTATTGTTCATCAGGGTGGTAGCAAAGCGGACGAGGCGTGGGTACATTTCTGCGAACAGTCGTTCGAAGTGCTCTTCTTTATGGTTTCTTCTCCTGAATAAAATCTGCATGTTTCCTTGTCTTCCGTGAACAAAGGTACGGAAATTTCCTTTTCTCCGCTGGGGTTACAGACGATTCTTTTCGCTTTGTCCGGCTCCGGTTCCTTTATATTTGCTCTTGGTGGCATTGAATTTATAGGATACTTGGAGGCCGAAGCGTTGGAAATCCCGGTAAATCCGATTTTCCATATAGGCATCTATGCCGTATAAATCAAAATGGAAATACCCTGTTCTAAGAATATCATTGGCGGTGAATGTTATGGTGAGTGTCTCTTTTAAAAAGGATTTGGAAAGGCGTGCATTGATTTGTCCTTCCGTGCGCGTTACAAAAAATCCTTGCCGGGAAGCGGTGGAGAGATATCCTTCTATATTGAAGAACCAGCCTTTGGGAAGGTTGAAGTTGTTGTCCAGACTGATATAGAAACGGGGTTGGTTCCGGTGTTCGGTGATTCCTATTTTATTCGCATTCATGTCCAAAAAAGCCATATTCACATTGAGTTGTGGTTCCCAACACCCCAGTTTGGGAGAGGCGTTGAAACTAATGCCGTAATTATGGGTTGTAGGAATGGTCTGTGTGGCAAATAAGAGGACGCCCGGATGTGTATCTTCCTTGTAGGGCATAATTATATTGGTATACATATTGAGAATACGGCTGAAATAGGCTGAGAAATAGAGCCAATTCCAAGAGGTACTGGCCGAAAAACGGTGCGTCTTTTGTGTTTTCAGCAAAGGGTTTCCTTGAGAATACTCATATTTGCTGCGATAGCGGATGGAATTGGTCAATAAACTATAGTCGGGATTATTTTTCCTTAACCGGTAAGAGAGGCTGAAACTTTTGCCATTGTGTGACCAACTGGCGGCCAATACAGGAATAATATCATTATAGGTAGGGCTTTGTGCATCTATCCTTATCCCTTTTTCATAATAATCTGTTTGTTGATGTTCATAACGTATTCCCATATTCAGTTTCCAATGGCGGATGGATTTTGAATAGTCAGCAAATGCGGCATATACGGATTGTTTGATGTGGTCGTCGGCATCAGCAGAGAAACCGTTTTGGGTAAAGATATCATGGCGGTTGGTAAAAGTTTCTTCCGTACCGAATGAAAAACGTCCGTTCCATAAAGGGGCACTGACTACCAGCTTGGCGGCATAGAGGGAGCTGCGCATACGACTGTCTGCTTGCACGGTTGCATCGTCATTATTCATGGCGTTCTGGTCGGAATGCGAGCGTTTGAACAGGTAATCGGCGTTGAAGTCAATATTCCATTTGCCCAGTTCTCCTGCGTAGTAGGCGTTTGCCGCGTGATCCCAACCTGTATGTATTTGTTCTGCTGTAGTAAAGTTTATCCGGTCGGTTTCTTCATCGTTACGTCTGGTGACGGTTTTACCGGATGAATTTCTGTCTGCATTCCCTATTCCGGTTTCGGGCATATAGCGCAGACCGAAAGAATGGTGTTCATCCGGTTCATAATTGAATCCCAGCTCACCGGAAAAACGTTGGCTCTTATGGGTCTGCACATCATTTTTGTTGGTTTGCCAAATGGCGGAACCCTTGATGCGGTTCATATTTGTGGTTTTTCCATACGAGTTTTGCTGTGCCATATATCCCTTTACAAAGAGATCCAGACCGCCGGTGCGATAATTTAATGCCATATATTCGTTGGCGTTGGCGGAATGTCCTTGTGAATAAGTCGTATTGAAGTGGCCGCTCAACCCTTGTCCGCGCCGGCGGATGGTGCGGAGGCGGATGACGGCTGCTACGTCCGAGGCATATTCGGCTCCGGGAGTGGTGATGACTTCTGCGGATAAGATTTCGTTGGCCCGGATACGGTCCAGTTCTGTCATGTCACGTACTTTCTTATTATTTATATAGATTACAGGAGAACCGCATCCCATTACATTGTATTCGCCGTTATGGCCGGTGACGAAAGGAAGATGGGGCAACATTTCTGCGGCAGACCCCATTCGGGCTAGGGAAGTTCCTGCCACGTTGGCTTTTAGTCCGTTGGGACCCACTTCTATCATGGGGCGTCGGGCGCTGATGGTTACTTCCTGCATCAGTTGGGTGTCGGGAAGCAGGTGAAACGTAAGAGTAGGGTGGTAAGGTTGCACTTCCGTCTTATAGCCTATATAAGAAACCCGTATCAAGTAAGGTATCCCTTCTTCCGCTATCATCAGGAAACTTCCGTCTTCACGGGTGACACATCCGTTTACAAAGGTGGAGTCGCCGGGAGTCAATAAGAGTACATTGGAGTAGGGCAGCGGTTCATTCTTTTCATTGGTTACTTGTCCTCGTATTTCGGTGGTGGGTACATTCTTTCCCTTTTTCTGTATGACGAAGTATTCTTCCCGTTCTTTGCAAATGAAAGGAGTGCCGTTCAGGACAGTGCCGATGGCTTCAAGTTCAGTTTTTTGCCGGATGGAGGCTGTAACCCGGTAACTTTCAGTTTCGTTATAGGAGAAGATAATATTCTTTCCACCTTCCTTTTCGATTAGTTTAAGGGCGGCGGGAAGTGGTTTGTCCTTTAATTCTATAGAGAATTGCCGGGGTGTTTGTGAATGAAGCGGAAGGATGATGCTGAATAATACGGTCATGATCCACGCTGTTTTCAAATAGCCGTCTGGTCTCATTTTACTAGTGTTTAATTGTTCTTTATGAGTAATACAACCGAGGTTTGTAATCGGGTACGGTAAAATAAGGAAAAAGATTCGATGGGTTGTCGGAATGGATTCCCGTGGTTGGTTCATGCGAAGGGAACGGATATAACTTTATGAAGAATTTATGAAGGATTGGAATAAGAATGGTTCATTGTAATGGCTTGAGGTTCAAAGTCTTGCCCGCGTATGAAGAATTTGAAGGAAAAAAGGTGGAAAATGTGTTTTGAAGAGATGGTTGGGGCAGATACTTGTGTGATACTTGTTTTATGAAAATTGTAGATGGCAGTAGCTATGAAGAACAGAGGGAATAAAAACAAGGTGGCTGAAAACAAATTCAGCCACCTTGTTTTTATTGTTTAACCTGTGTTTTATTCTATCTCGACGCTATGTTTTACCGGAGTCAGGATGAAAGTAAATTCATAATCACCGTAGGGCAACATATATTGAGGCAACGGCAGAGCTCCCCAGCTGTTTACACAACCCAACCCCATCTGAGCCTTGTCGATGATCAGGTTGGTCAGGTCTGCTTTCTGTACTTCGGGCGAGTGACGCTGGTCTTTTTGTTCGCCATCATCCAGTGAACAGATGGTATAATGCAAAGCGGATGCAGAGAATGGAGCATCACCTACTACCTTCAGTCCGTTACCGCCGGCATTCAGTTGCTTCCACCAGCGGATATCGGTCTTGGTTCCTGTTTCCTGCGGACGGATATAGGAGTAGAATTGTTCATCCACACTCTGGCGATAAATACCCAAGTCTGTGCTGTGGTTGCGGTCACTGTAGTTTTCTACCGGACCACGACCATAATATTCTACGGTTTCAAAACATTTAGGCATCTGCATTTGCATACCGAAGCGGAACATCGGAGATACTTTGGCATTCTTGTCGGCTGTCATCTTTTGGGTCACTTTGATGGCTCCTTCGTTGTTGATGACATAAGTCAGATATAATTTGGCGGAAACATTCTTCATGTCATATTCCGCATTCACTACTATCTGGTCATTTTCTGTTTTGGAATTCAAGGAAACCAGTTTCAATCCCGGGTTTTTCCATGCGGCATATCTGTTTTGCAGGCCGGCTCCCATATCATTGTCTGTCGGGGCACGCCAGAAGTTAGGGGTCAGGGCTGCGCCTTCTTTCAGCATTTCCGTTCCGTCCACTGCATATTTGCTTAAGTAACCGTTCTGTTTGTTGAACTCGGCTACGAAGTTATTGCCTTTTACGATCAGATAATGATATTGGTTGTCGATGATTTGCGGAACAACGGTGGCTACATTGGTCGTTTCCACGTTCTTCAAATCCATAGACGGTGCTTTGTAATCATTCAGTGTCAACTGATTCTTGGCGACGGTGAAACCTGCGGGCAGCAAACCTTCGCGGTTTTTCAGTTTGTAGGAAACGTTCAGCAACCATTCCTTGCAGGTGCAGGTCTTGCCGATATTCAACGTAATCTTGGCTGTTTCCTGAGGAGCGACTTTTAAATCATCCACGCGTCCGGTGCGGATTACTTTTCCATCTTTCAGTACTTGCCATTCCATATAGTAGGCGGACAGATCACGGAAGAAGTTCTCATTGAATACATTTACTTCCCCTTTGCTTAAATCGGCGGGAGTAGTCCAGATATTTTGGTAAAAGTGACCTACTTCATACATGTGCGGATTAGGAACACGGTCGGGGCTGATCAAACCATTGTCACAGAAGTTATTGTCAGAAGCGTCAAAACGGTTGAAATCTCCTCCGTAAGCATAGATCATCACGCCGTCTTTTCCTTTCCAGCGGCAGGACTGGTCAACGAAATCCCAGATAAATCCACCTTGCAGATTCGGATATTTACGGATCAAATCCCAATATTCTTTGAAACCACCCTGTGAGTTACCCATAGCGTGAGCATATTCACAAAGAATGAAGGGGCGATAAATATCCGGTTGTGCAAGATAAGCCTTTATCTCGTCTATACTACGATACATACGGCAATAAATATCGGTATTGAAATTTTGTTCTGCCCGTTCATATTGTACCGGACGGTTAGTCTCCACCGATTTCAGCCACTCGTAAGTTTTCTCAAAATTAATTCCGTTGCCGGCTTCATTACCGAGCGACCAGATGACAACAGAGGGATGATTCTTCGAACGTTCATACATACGGCGTGTACGGTCTATATGGGCAGGAAGCCACGTACTGTCCTTTGCAAGAGAGGCAGGACCATAACCCATACCGTGCGATTCAATATTAGCCTCATCAATCACATAAAGTCCGTAACGGTCGCAAAGCTGATACCAGTACGGATGAGTCGGATAATGTGAGTTACGCACCATGTTGATATTGTGCTGCTTCATCAGTTTGATGTCCAGTTCCATCAGCTCCTTGCTCACGGTACGTCCCAGTTGAGAATGCTCGTGTCGGTTGGTTCCCTTCACCAATACCGGAACGCCGTTGATACAGAAACGTCCATCCTTGATTTCCGAGGTACGGAAACCAACTTCACATCCGGTCAGTTCAGTGACTTTACCTTGGTCGTCTTTCAGTTCGAGCACGAGTGTATAAAGGTGGGGATGTTCCGCATCCCAGGCTTTCACATTCGGAATCTTCTTTTCATCAAATGCTATGAAATTACTTAATCCGCGGGATTTAATTTGAATAGCATCCTGCAAGACAGCTTTACCCGAATCATCTTTCAATGTATACGCAATAGAACCGGTAGTAGAAGAAGGTCCTTCCACAGTTACTTCCAGTCCGAAGATACCGTCTTTGTATTTATCTTTATCCAAAGAAGCATTCAATTTATAGTCGGCAATGTACTGTTTGGGAGTACTGTAAAGATACACGTCACGTTCGATACCACTCAAACGCCACATATCCTGACATTCCAGATAAGCACCCGAACTCCAGCGATACACTTCCAAAGCAACCACATTTTCGCCTTCATTGAGGACATCTGTAATATCCCATTCGGCAGCCGTCTTCGATCCCTGATTATAGCCAAGCAACTTTCCGTTCACCCATACATAATAGAAAGAGATCACTCCTTCGCAGCAAAGCACTACCCGACGTCCTTTCCAGTCGGCAGGCACCTTAAACGTGCGACGATAGGAACCTACTTCATTCTCAGCAGATGGAACCAATGGCGGATTCTTCTTGAAGTTGAACATCTTGTCGTCAAACTCATAAGTTTCGTTGACATAGATAGCTGTTCCGTAGCCTTGCCGTTCCCAGTTGCCGGGAACATTAATATCCGCCCACCCTCCGGTATAATAAGAGGGCTGGTAAAAGTCCTTCGGACGGTTGTCCGGGTTCTTCACCCAGTTAAATTTCCACTTCCCGTTCAGACTCATATAATAAGGAGACTGTTCATATCCTCCCGGCTTTTCAATATCGGAAGCGTCGGCGTAAGGCCATACATAGGTATGAGGAGCGAGTTTATTCAGTCCTACCGCATACTGGCTCTGCCACTCCGGCAAAGGCTGTTTCTGAGCCGAAGCGAAGGTAGCAGTCAGTGCTGCCATCAAGATTAAAAACGTTCGTTTCTTTAATTTCATCATTATTATATTGTTTTTTGGTGACTGGTTATTCAATGATCAGTTCATCGAAACATACTCTTGATTCTTGTCCGGGACGTACATGATTTGCCGGACATTCTCCCGCTCCTTCCGTTGTCACCCGCACATAACGGGCAACGGTTCCTCTCATATCTATCGACAGGTCTTCGATGAAAGTTCCTTCACGGAATATCTCTTCGGGAGTATATTCCAATTCGTTGATATCCCGATAAGTCGCATTATCGTCCGACACGGCTACCCGGATTGATTTCGGTTTGTGCACTCCCATTCCATAGTTAGTGATACAACCGATTGTCAGCGTATTCATTTTCTCCTTTTGCAACAGATCAACGGTGAAGGAAATACGGTCGCTACTTCCCCAATTACACCATTCAAAGTCCGTTTGCTTCAGACTTCCCCTGACTCCGTTGTTCAGGACGGCTTCATTCACTTTATTACCCAGCAACGGTTTTGCCGTAGCCTTGTTCCAGTGTACCGGAAGCGTCAGTGTTTTCCCCATCTGCTGTCCATCGGCAAACGTTGCGGCATTGACTGTTTGAGCTTCTTTTACCAACAATGGTTGTTCATAGAGCGGTGAAGCGGCGGTCGGCTCGCTTCCATCCATTGTATAACGGATTTCCACATCCGGACGGACACATTCCAGTTTTACTTTCAGTGCTCCGTCTTCCGGTCTCACGGTATGCTGTATGTTGTACATCGAACGGGCATACACTATCCCTTTGGCTGAGAGATGTTCATTAAACGAATCCATTCCTTTCAGGAACGAAGTCCAGTCTTTCTTTTCCGGTTGTGTCCATGCCACTTCCGCCAATGCCGCCAGGCGTGGGAATACCAGATAATCCACATCCTCCGGCTTATTACAGAACTCTGTCCACATACAAGCCTGTACGCCCATCAGCAAATCCGCATATTCCGGTTTCCAGTCTTTCTGAACCGGCTCATAGTCATACACATCTTTCAGCGTATTATTGCCGAAATACGTCAGCGGCTCAAACCACTGCGGTCCTTGATAACGAATCAGGTACATGATGCGTGCGGGAGTCATGATGACGCGATGTCCCTTCTCGGCAGCCTTCAGTGCAGCCTGTCCGTATCCCTGCCAACCCAGAATAATGGCATCGTCCGGCAAAAAGCTACTGTTCGTCAGCTCATCCCAGCCTATCACCTCGCGCCCTTTGCTACGTACATATTCGCTCATCCGATTCATGAAATAACCTTGCAAATCCTCTTCATTGGCAAGCTTCTCCTTTTTCATCCGTGCCTGACACAGCGGGCATTTCTCCCAATAAGTTTTACGGGCTTCATCGCCACCGATATGGATATATCGGGAAGGGAACAATTCCAGAATCTCATCCATCACATCCTGAAGAAAGGCATAGACACTGTCATTTCCGGCACAATAGATGATCTCGGAATTTCGTCCTCCCAAACCGGGGAGCACTCCGATATATTCCTTCACTACCGGACAAGCTAAATGAGGATAAGCTGCCAATGCCGAATTACTGTGTGCCGGCATATCGATTTCCGGTACCACTTCAATCTGACGTTCAGCCGCATAAGCCACCATTTCCTTTATTTCTTCCTGTGTGTAGAAACCTCCGTAGGTCGTTTCTTCTCCTGATTGTTGTGGTTCGCGTTGCCACCATTGTCCGACACGTGGAGCACGCCAGGCGCCAACTTCCGTCAGGCGTGGCAGGGATTTTATCTCCAGACGCCATCCTTGATCGTCGGTCAGGTGCCAGTGGAATACATTCATTTTGTATTCTGCCAGCTCATCGATGTATTTTTTCACTTCCTCTTTGGTGAACCAGTGACGGCTGACGTCAAGCATAAG
>OMGA01001028.1_pt1 | contig 10542 bp, 16 predicted proteins | sample 1674211 | NCBI WGS metagenome assembly OMGA01 (sample SAMEA103958152, study PRJEB25191) | human gut metagenome | biome: human-associated habitat [ENVO:00009003]; feature: intestine environment [ENVO:2100002]; material: feces | place: Germany | collected 2013/2015
GACCCAGCCCGGCGACCTTTGGGAGCTTGGGAACCACCGCCTTCTCTGCGGCGATCCCGCTTCTGCTGAGGATACGGCGCAGCTTTGTGGGAACGAGCGGGCCGCCTGTGCCTTTACGGCTCCGCCCCTCATTGCACTGGCTGAATACCGGAAGGATGGGCTGGCCCCATGGCTGGATCGGCTGGGTGCAGCGGCGGCGAACCTCTGCCGCCATGCGGAGATTGTCTGCTGGAAAATGGACGACCTGTTTACTACCGGCACCCAGTACATGGAGCCCGTGGGTCTTTACAGCATGAAGCTCTTTGAGGACTGCAATTTCCGCCCGCTCTGGATTCGCGTCTGGAAACGGCAGGGCTCACTGGCCCGCGCAGGCTCCGCCCACCAGAACAGCAACAAGCCGCAGAAACAGTTTGAATATCTGGCGGCCTTTGCCGGGGACGATGCCGAGGAAATAAACCAGCAAGAATATGGCTGGGTGTCCGCCTTCGCCGCCCATAGTTACCGCTTTGTGAAACGCCTTACCAAAGAGGAGCGCCGCAAGTGGGGCTATGCAGGTGTATGGGAGATTTCTATGCCGGAGCAGGCCGGTGGCCCACAGCCGGTTCCCGTGGAGCTACCTTGGCGGTGTATCAAGATGCACTCCGATCCGGGCGGCCTGATCCTTGACCCATTTTGCGGTGGCGGCACAACGCTGATTGCTGCCGAACAAAGCGGACGGCGCTGTTTTGCCATGGACAGCGATCCCCTGAACTGTGATCTGACCGTCCTGCGCTGGGAGCAATTTACCGGTGAAAAGGCCCGGCGCATGAAAAAATAAGTTTGAGAATTTTGGCTTTTGAGCTTGTCTTTTGAGGTGTTCCAGAGTAATCTCCACTCACAACAAACGAAGGAGGGAAACGCTATGATAAACAACCACCTCATTATGGACTGTATGGAAATGCAGCCGCTCAAGGCCCGCTATGACGAGGCAAAGGAAAAAGAAAACTCCGCTGGTATGGAGGCCGCAAGGGCATCCTACCGGAAACTTTCTGAAAAAATTGAAAGCCGTGGAGAAAGCTACACGAAGGTATATCGGCTTTATGAGGATGCCGCAGAGCGTGGGAACGAATACATTGACTTGCATGACGTAGTTTGGGACAAGGACGTAGAAGCTCTTATTGCCAGCCTCAGAGAAAACGGGATTGAGCATTTCACCTTTTCTTCCACATGGTCGAGTGCGGTGGAAACCGCTTGGCTCTTTACAGAAAACGGCTGCACCTTGGAAGGGTTGGTTAAAATCAACGGCCAGAGCAAGGCTTTCGGCAACGAAGAATATGAGAAAATCCCGGCTTATCTGTTCGCCGTACATTGACCCTTAGAAAAAGGCCCGGAAACGGGCTTTTTTCGTCCGTGAGCCTTGTCTTTCACCACCGTCCAGAGTAATCTGTGTCACACCAAATTTAAGGAGGTTTGACACCATGGCAAAGAAAACTTTTGAAACGGTTCTGAAATGGAACGGCGGAGAAACCTTCCGGGCAAAGGTTGAGGTCGGAGCCGATGGCTGGGGCCGGGTATTTGATACGGCTGACGGTCTGTACTGCGGCTCAATGAACCCGCTCCGGACTCGCCGGCTTATGCAGGAGGCGGCCTATGGGAAGTAAAGACGATTTACAGGCCGCGCTCCGCAGCCTGCGCAATGTGCGCCGAATGGCGCGAAGGCTGCAAAGGGTGCCGGTTGACTGCTTGCGGGTAAACGGCAGCGATATTGCCGACGCGGAATATGTGACGGAATGGCTGGGCATCGTCCTTTGCCGGATATGCGGGCAGCAGGACGTATCCATGCCGCCCTTTGAGGCAGGGGCCGCTCCCGTGGCACAATTCCGCTGGTTTATCCAGAAAGCGGCCCGGCAGGCCGGTGCGATCCGACGAGCTATCTTTTGGGGCCGGGTATCCAAGGCTCTGTTTGCCGAGAAAGCATGGGAAGGCCTCGACAGCGCAGAAACCTTTCTTGGTTCCTTCCTGTCCGAGAATGTTTACCGGGAAAGGAGGAAGATGCAATGAGGTTCCCAAGAAAAGAAATCGTGGATGCTGTTCGTGCCCGCTACCCCAAGGGAACGCGGGTGGAGCTGGTTTTCATGGACGACCCATACAGCCGGTTAAAGCCCGGCGACCGGGGGACGGTGGAATTTGTGGACGACATAGCCACGGTTCATGTAAAATGGGATTGCGGTTCCGGGCTGGGCGTGGCCTATGGTGCGGACAAAATCCGCATCTTGGAAGGCGGTGATTTTGAATGAGTGGGATCTTCCATGAAGGGCGCTGGTATGAAAACACAGATATGATCTGCCGCCGCTGCAGCAGGCCTGTGTACGACTCCGACAACCCGGAGTACCGCTATCAGTGCTTTCATTGCGACGAGGATTTCTATTCCTTCGAGGTGGAGGAACAGGACGCGCTTTATCTGCCGCCTGTCATGGTGGCCCGTCCGGTGGACGGGATCACGCTTAACGAGGCGTTGGAATACCTGCTGGATGATATCGGCAAAGCCCGGATTTTTCAAAATCAGCCCGAGGCGGAGGCGTTTCTTTTATGCCACGGCTTCACCTCCGAGGATTTGGAGCATTTTTATTTTGTGGAGGTGCCAGAAAATGAAGAATAAAGGATGCGCTTTTGAGATACAAGGTGGCGGGACTTCCCGCTATTTTACCAGCCCTTTGGTATATGGCTTCTCGGATTTTGTCCGCTTTCTCGATGAAAACCGGGGTGAAGCGGGCCATGCGCCTCTGCCGCTGCACAAGCGGATACCACAGGCCACACAGATTTCCGAGGCGGAATGGCGGAACATCGCCGACAATCAGGACACCGGCTATTCCTGCTTCATCGTGGTAAATGTCCCTGAAAATCAGGTGTGGGTCAACGAGGACATCGGGGCCGGGATGGCGCTCTATTGCTTCCCGTTCCTTGCGGTGATGGAGGTGGCCGCCTCCAGTGCTGCCGATCCGTGGAAAACGCTGCTGGCGAAGTATCCCTCGGCCAAAATGAGCGGCTGATATTCCAAAAGAAAAAGGCCCGGAAACGGGCTTTTTTCGCTGATGAGCCTTGTCTTTTGAGGTGTTCCAGAGTAATCTCTGACCACATCAAACAAGGGAGGTTTCACCATGAAACAGACAATCGCAATGAAGCAGGCGGCCTTTGAGGAACTTATGCGGGAGCATGGCTTCCAGTACCTCGGAGCGACTACCTACGACGGGAGCTTTATCTACCAGCGCACTTGGCACCGGACGGACGAGGTGGCCTTCTATGGCCCCATGGAAAGCACCTACAAAATCATGGCGCACATCAGCTATGGGGTGCCGATCGTCCGGCTTTTCGAGGACGGGCGCGCACTTGGCACCCGCGACTATTCCAGCCCCAAGCGGGCAATCAACGCCATCCGGGAAATCCTCCGGTGTGCTGGATATGAGCTGTAAGGAGGGGCGGATATGAGCAACTTTTCACTTGGAAATCTCTACGCCTCTCGGAGTGTAGCCAGCGAGGCCGCAGAAAACCGCGACTTTGAAAATTTTATCTGGCGCTCTCTTGACCGATACCGGCAGAGCGATTGGGGCGACTTATCTGCTGCCGATAAGCGGGCCAACGATCAGGCAGTACAGCAAGGCGACCTCCGCATCCTTGCTGCGTATGAGTACAAAGCGCAGCCAAACCTGAAAATCCGGATCATCACTGAGGCGGACAGAAGCGCTACAACGGTGATTTTCCCATATGAATATTGAAACTTAAAAATTATCTTTAAGGGACTTTCCCCATACCGGGGGAGGTTCCTTTTTTGTTGCCGTGAGAAAGGAGGCGGCGGATATTCGCAAGTTAAAGAAATACAAGCCCACCCGCTTCATGGCGGAAGGCTCGGCCTATAACCGGGAGCTGGCCGATCTGGCCGTTTCCTTTATCGGCTGCCTGAAGCATACCAAGGGCGAATGGTACGGACAAAACTTTGAACTCATTGACTGGCAGGAGCAGATTATCCGGGATCTGTTTGGCATTGTAAAGCCCAACGGCTACCGCCAGTTTAATACCGCATACATCGAGATCGCCAAGAAACAGGGAAAATCCGAACTGGCCGCTGCGGTGGCTCTGTTGCTCACCTGCGGCGACATGGAATACGGCGGCGAGGTCTATGGCTGCGCCTCCGACCGGCAGCAGGCATCCATTGTATTCGACGTGGCCTGCGGCATGGTGGAACAATGCCCGGCACTGAAATCCCGTATCAAGCCGGTGCTGTCGCAGAAGCGCCTGATCTATAAGCCACTGGGGAGCTTCTATCAGGTACTTTCCGCAGAGGCATACACCAAGCATGGCCTCAACGTCCATGCGGTGGTATTTGACGAGCTGCACGCCCAGCCAAACCGGCAGCTCTATGATGTCATGACCCACGGCTCTGGCGACGCCAGAAAGCAGCCTCTCTATTTTCTCATTACCACAGCGGGCAATGACGTGAACAGCATCTGCTATGAGGTTCACCAGAAGGCGCGGGATATTCTGGATGGCCGGAAAATCGACCCCACCTTTTATCCAGTGATCTATGGTGCGGATGAGGCCGACGATTGGACTTCCCCGAAGGTCTGGAAAAAGGCCAACCCCTCCCTTGGGATTACGGTGGATATAGAAAAGCTGGAAGCGGCCTGCGAAAGCGCCCGGCAGAACCCTGCCGAGGAGAACCTGTTCCGGCAGCTCCGGCTCTGCCAGTGGGTAAAGCAGGCTGTCCGCTGGATGCCCATGGAAAAGTGGGATAAATGCGCCTTTGCGGTAGACCCGGAGGCCCTGCAAGGCCGGGCGTGCTATGGCGGCCTTGACCTTTCCTCCACCACGGATATTACCGCCTTCGTGCTGGTATTCCCTCCGGAATATGAGGGCGACAAATATGTGATCCTGCCTTTCTTCTGGATACCGGAGGACAATCTCGACCTGCGGGTGCGCCGGGATCACGTTCCCTATGACGTGTGGGAAAAGCAAGGGTATCTGAAAAGCACCGAGGGAAATGTCGTCCACTATGGCTTCATTGAGTCCTTCATTGACGAGCTGGGCGCAAAGTACAACATCCGGGAAATTGCCTTTGACCGCTGGGGTGCAACGCAGATGGTGCAGAACCTGGAGGGCCTCGGCTTTACGGTGGTTCCCTTCGGGCAGGGCTTCAAAGATATGTCCCCGCCCACCAAGGAGCTGATGCGCCTGACTTTGGATGAGCAGCTCGCCCATGGCGGACACCCGGTTCTGCGGTGGATGATGGACAACATCCATGTCCGCACCGATCCGGCGGGCAATGTGAAACCGGATAAGGAAAAATCCACAGAAAAGATTGACGGTGCGGTGGCGACTATCATGGCGCTTGACCGGGCCATTCGAGGCGGCGGGGACACCGGCGCTTCTATCTACGATGAAAGGGGGCTTTTGTTGCTATGAGTGTTTTCAGCCGTTTTTTCCATTCACGGGATAAGCCGGAGGAACTGCGCCGGGCGCAGGATACCTTGGGCGGCAGCCGCTTTTCCTTTTTCTTTGGCGGCTCCACCAGCGGCAAGCCGGTGAATGAGCGCACCGCGCTGCAAATGACTGCTGTGTATTCCTGCGTCCGTATTCTCTCCGAGGCGGTGGCGGGCCTTCCGCTCCATGTGTACCGCTACGGTGAAAACGGGAGCAAGGTAAAGGCCCTCGACCATCCTCTCTACCGGCTGCTGCACGACGAGCCAAACCCGGAAATGACCTCGTTCAATTTCCGGGAAACCCTGATGGGCCACCTGCTCCTATACGGGAACGCTTACGCGCAGATCATCCGCAATGGCAAGGGCGAGGTGATCGGCCTCTATCCGCTGATGCCCACCAAGATGACCGTTGACCGGGACAGCAAGGGACAGATTTATTATCTCTATACCCGTGGCTCGGACGATTCCCCGGTGGATGATGAAAACGGGCAGGTTTATCTGCCGCCGGAGCAGGTGCTTCATATCCCCGGCCTCGGCTATGACGGGATCGTGGGCTATTCGCCCATCGCCATGGCAAAGAACGCGGTGGGGATGGCGATTGCCTGCGAGGAATACGGCGCGAAGTTTTTCGCCAACGATGCAGCCCCCGGCGGTGTGCTGGAACATCCCGGCGTTCTGAAAAACCCGGATAAAGTGCGGGAAAGCTGGAACAAGCTCTTTCGCGGCAGTGCAAATTCCCATCAAATCGCAGTTTTGGAGGAGGGCTTGAAATATCAGCCCATCGGCATTTCCCCGGAGCAGGCGCAATTTCTGGAAACAAGGAAATTCCAGATCAACGAGATTGCCCGCATTTTCCGGGTGCCTCCCCACATGGTCGGGGATTTGGAAAAATCCAGCTTTTCCAACATCGAGCAGCAGAGCTTGGAATTTGTCAAATATACTCTCGAACCGTGGCTTATGCGCTGGGAACAGAGTATGGCCCGCCGCTTGTTTTCCGACAGCGAGAAGCGGGAGTATTTTATCCGCTTCAATGTGGAGGGCCTGCTGCGGGGCGATTACGCCAGCCGCATGAACGGTTATGCGGTGGCCCGCCAGAATGGCTGGATGAGCGCCAATGACATAAGAGAGCTGGAAAACCTCGACCGTATCCCTGCCGAGGAAGGCGGCGACCTGTATCTGGTAAACGGCTCCATGACGAAGCTCAGTGATGCCGGGGCCTTTGCCGGAACCACCGCAACAAATCCAATAGAAACGGAGGAACAGACAAGTGAATAAATTCTGGAATTGGGTGCGGAACTCAGACGAGAGCCGCACCCTTTACCTTAACGGCACCATCGCCGAGGAGAGCTGGTTTGACGATGATATTACCCCCGCCGCCTTCAAGGCGGAGCTTCTGGCCGGTGAGGGCGATATTACCGTCTGGATCAACTCTCCCGGCGGTGACTGTGTGGCTGCCGCCCAAATCTACAATATGCTCATGGACTACAAGGGTGATGTGACCGTGAAAATCGATGGCATTGCGGCATCCGCAGCATCCGTCATCGCTATGGCAGGCACGAAGGTGCTGGTGTCTCCCGTGTCCATGCTTATGATCCACAACCCCATGACGGCGGCATTCGGCAATTCGGACGAGATGCAGAAAGCTATCGAGATGCTCTCAAGCGTTAAGGATTCTATCATCAACGCCTATGAGATCAAGACGGGGCTTTCCCGTGCCAAGCTCTCGCACCTCATGGATGCCGAAACTTGGATGGACGCAAACAAGGCTGTGGAACTCGGCTTTGCGGACGAAATAATGCGGAGAAGCACAGAATCCGATGGCGCACCCGCGCCCACAGTTTCCATGCTGTATTCCAAGGCGAATGTGGTGAACTCCCTCATGGAGAAGATCGCCGCAAAATGCGCCATTGAACCCAAACCCGCCGTGCCGGAGCGCACGGGACGCTCTGTGGATGAACTCAGAGCTAAGCTGAACACCATCAAAAACTACATTTAATATGGAGGTATTTCAATATGACTATCGTTGAACTGCGCGAAAAGCGCGCCAAGCTGTGGGACACGATGGAGGGTTTCCTCGATACCCACCGCGACCGAAAAGGCGTTCTGTCCGCCGAGGACGATGCCGTTTATGCCAATATGGAGAAGGAGCTGAACGATCTCACCAATGAGGTCAGACGCATGGAGCGCCGCGACGCCATTGCCGCAGAGCTTGCAAAGCCCGTATCCTCTCCCATCACCGAGCAGCCCCAGAAAGCGACCGGCGAAACCAAGACCGGCAGAGCGTCTAACGCTTACCGCGAGGATTTCGGTCTGCATCTGCGCGGCAAACGTATGCTCCACAATGTGCTCTCCGAGGGCGTGGACGCCAACGGCGGCTATCTCGTCCCCACTGAATTTGAGAAGTTCATCGTGGACACGCTCAAGGAGGAAAATGTGATGCGCCGTCTGTGCAAGGTCATCACTACCGATAACGAGCGTAAGATCCCCGTTGCAGCGACCCATTCCACCGCTGCGTGGACTGCTGAAAATGCTGCCTACACCGAGAGCAATCCCACCTTCGCACAGAAGACCATTGATGCCTACAAACTGACCGACCTTGTGAAGGTAAGCATTGAGCTTCTGGATGACAGTGCCTTCGATCTGGAAGAGTACATCGCCCGTGAGTTTGCCTACGCCTTCGGTGCTGCCGAGGAACAGGCATTCTGCGTCGGCACCGGTACGGGTCAGCCCACCGGCCTGTTCACCACCAACGGTGGCACGGTCGGCGTTACCGCAGCCAGTGCGACCGCCGTCACCACCGACGAGGTGATTTCCCTTATCTATGCACTGAAAGCACCGTACCGCAAGAACGCCAAGTTCCTGATGAACGATGCTACTGTTTCCGCACTTCGTAAGCTGAAGGATTCCAACGGTCAGTATCTGTGGCAGCCCTCCCTGCAGGCGGGTCAGCCGGACAGACTGCTCGGTTACGAGATTTACACCAGCCCGTATGCTCCCACGCTGGCGGCAGGTGCGCTCTCCATTGCCTTCGGCGATTTCCAGAGCTACTGGATCGCTGACCGCACCGGCAGAACCGTTCAGCGTCTGAACGAGCTGTATTCCACCAACGGTCAGGTTGGCTTTGTTGCCACCGAGCGTGTGGACGGCAAGATCATCCTGCCGGAGGGTATCCAGCTTCTGAAGATGAAGGCGTCTTGATGAAAGGAGGCGGCGGTGATGGACGAGCTTCTTTCCAAAGTGAAAGCCAACCTTATCCTGGAACATACGGCAGATGATGCCTTGCTGAAAAGCTACATCACTGCCGCTGTTTCTTACGCCGAAAGCTACCAGCACATCCCGGAGGGCTATTACACGGAGAACCCCATGCCGCCCACTACAGAGCAAGCCGTCATCATGCTGTCGTCCCACTTCTATGAAAGCCGGGACGGCAGCACGGGCGGCTTCTTTGCGGATAATACCGGAGCGGCACAGCAGGTCTGGAACACGGTCAATCTGCTGTTGCGGCTTGACCGAGATTGGAAGGTGTGAGCATGAGCTTCGGAAAAATGAACGGCTTTGCCGACATCGTGGAAACCCGCCAAGTCAAGGACAGCGAAGGCTTCACTCATTCCGAGGATGAAGTCCTCGCTTCCGTCCGTGTATACCGGGAAGGTCGGCACGGCAGTCAGCGCTGGGCGAACCTCGCCGCATTCAGCGAAGCGACCGACCTGTTCCGCTTTCGGTGTATTCCGGGGCTGACGGTCACTACCGATCATTTTTTCATCTGTGACGACTGCCGCTACGACATTGTGTCCGTGGAGGATGTAAAGGGGCGTGGGATGTACATTGAGGTGCTGGCAAAGAAGGAAGTGCCGACCGTTGGCTAAGTGCGACATGAAAATGCCGGAGGATTTCCTTCTGAAGATTTCCAAGCTCGGCAGCAACTTTGACAGCGTGGCGGATACCGTCCTGCAGGCCGGTGGCGAGGTGGTGCTGAAAAAAGTCAAGAGCAATCTCTCCTCCGTTATTGGCAGAGGGACAAAGTTCAAATCCCGCACCACGGGCGAACTGGAAGGTGCGCTTGGCCTTTCTCCATCCAAGCTGAACCGGGACGGTAACCACGACATCAAGGTCGGTTTCGCCGAACCTCGCTCGGACGGCGGCAGCAATGCCAAACTTGCCAACATTCTCGAATACGGCAAGCACGGGCAGCCCGCAAAGCCGTTTCTGAAGCCTGCGAAAACGGCATCCCGGCAGGAATGTATCGATGCCATGACCAAGGCACTGGATGAGGAGGTGGGAAAACTGTGAGCCTGCTATCCGATTTACAAACCATCGCCGAGCATTGCGGTGTTCCAGTGGAAATGGGTGTGTTCTCCGGCAAAGCACCAGACACCTATCTGGTGATTACGCCGCTGTCGGACAGCTTCGAGCTTCACGCCGACAACGCTCCCGGCTGTGAAACGCAGGAGGCCCGGCTGTCCCTTTTCACAAAGGGCAGCTACACCAAACTGAAAAATACACTCGTCCGTGCCTTGCTGGGTGCGGATTTCTATATTACCGACCGCCGGTACATCGGCTTTGAGGCCGAAACCGGCTACCATCACTACGCCATTGATGTGGCGCAAATCTACGAACTGGAGGAATAAGTTATGGCGACCATCGGTCTTGACAGACTGTATTACGCAAAAATCACCGAGAACGACGCCGGTGAGGAAACCTACGGTACGCCGTCCCAGCTTGCCAAAGCCATCTCCGCTGACCTTTCGGTGGAACTGGCAGAAGCGACGCTCTATGCCGACGACGGTGCTTCGGAGATCGTGAAGGAATTCAAGTCCGGCACGCTCTCCCTCGGCATCGACGATATCGGCTCTGCGGCGGCATCCGACCTCACGGGTGCAACCATCGACAAAAACAAGGTGCTGATTTCCGCATCCGAGGACGGCGGCGACCCTGTGGCGGTGGGATTCCGTGCCAAGAAGTCCAACGGCAAGTACAAGTATTACTGGCTGTACCGCGTGAAATTCGGTATTCCGGCGACGAACCTTGCCACCAAGGGCGACAGCATTACCTTCTCTACACCCACTATTGAAGGCACCATTCTGCGCCG
>OMGA01001034.1_pt1 | contig 10481 bp, 11 predicted proteins | sample 1674211 | NCBI WGS metagenome assembly OMGA01 (sample SAMEA103958152, study PRJEB25191) | human gut metagenome | biome: human-associated habitat [ENVO:00009003]; feature: intestine environment [ENVO:2100002]; material: feces | place: Germany | collected 2013/2015
GCCCGCCGGGCTGGCAAAGCTGCGTCCCAGCCGCCCGCGCCCGGCGGTCTGCCCGCCAGCCAGCACCAGCGTGCCGTGGGCGGTGCCTTCCAGCGCCAGCAGCTTTGCGGTGCGGTTGGTGCTTTCCAACGTGTCGTACAGCTGCACCGGGGCAGGGTAGGGGCCGACCGCCTCGGTGCAGAAGGGGTCGCCGCCCAGCAGACGGTACCCCCGGCGGGAGGCGGCTTCCAGCGCATAGCCCTGCGTGGTAAGCGCCGCTGCCGCCTTGTGCACGGCAGCGCGGCTGACCCCCAGCTGCTGCGCCAGCTGCTGGCCGGAAATATACGCGCCCTCGGCGGCGCTCAGCGCCTGTAAAAGCGCCTGACGGGTGGTAGAAGCCATGGCGAAAATCCTCCCTGTGTGCTATACTGCTATTGTACCATATCTGCGGCAGAAGAAAAAGTTTGAAAATATTTTAGTTTTTTGCAGGAACTGCCGCCGCTCCCTCGTATTAAAGACAGAAGGGCGGCGCAGAGTACCGCATCCAAAACCGGAAAGGAGGCCGTGCAGCGCGTTGACAACACAGGAATTCAGCACGATGGTGCAGAAATATCAGGCGCTCGTGTACACGGTCTGCCACCAGCTGGTGCCGGATGTACAGGAAGCGCAGGACCTGACGCAGGAGACCTTTCTGGCGGCGTGGCGGGCCATCGACCGCTGCCCGCCCGGCTTTGAAAAGCAGTGGCTGGCGCGCATCGCCGCCAACAAAGCCAAGGACTATCTGCGCAGCGCATGGGTGCGCAAAATGAACACCCCCGGCGACGAGGTGCTGGCGCTGGAGGGCGCGCCGCCCGGTATGCAGCCGGAGCAGCAGGTGCTGGAGGCGCTGGGCGAAGAAGAGCTTACGGAGATGATCTTAGATCTGCGCGAGCCCTACTGCACGCCCTGCCGTCTGGTGCTGCTGGAGCAGCACACCATGGCCGAAGCTGCAAGACTGTGCGGACGCCCGCCCAAAACGGTGGAAGCGCAGGTCTACCGCGCCAAAAAGATGCTGGCGCAGCAGATCTTGCAAAACGACCGCGTACCCTGTGAAAGGAGGAGCGTACATGGAACTGTTTGACGTAAAAGGCTGTCTGAGTGAGGAAGGCTTACAGGCACTGGTCGGTGGACAATTGGACGAAACGCAGCGGCTGGAAGCCGCCGAGCATCTTGCCTACTGCGACCGCTGCATGGACCGCTACACCGCCCTGCTGACCGATGATGTGCTGGAGCAGCCGCCGCGCTCCGCCCAGGGCGCGGTGATGGGCACCATCTGGATACGGCTGATGCAGAACACATGGGGACGCGCTGCTGTGGCAACGGTGGCGGCGGTTCTGGCGCTGACGCTGTGGCGCGCCGGTACACTGGAACAGATCCTGCACACCGGGCAGCAGCTGAACACATGGCTGCCGCAGACTACCCAGCAGACCGAACCGGAGCTGCTGGGCAAGCCGGTGAACGACAAAGCGCCGCAGCCCTCCACTGCCCCGCTGGGCAAGCCCATAGAGGACAAAAAGCAGCTGACCGAAAAACTATCCGATGCACTGGACGCGCTTTTGCACCACAGTGCAGACACCACTGAGAAATGAGGGAACTGATTATGAAGAAAAACGGGATCCTGACCCTGCTGTTTGCCTGCATCCCCGGTGCGGGGCAGATGTATCAGGGCTATATGAAGCGGGGGCTTTCGCTCATCACCATGTTCTGCCTGTTTATTATCGTAGGCAGCACCACGGGGCTGGACGCACTGGTAGTCGGCTGCATCGTTGTGTATATGTACAGCTTTTTCGATACCTTGAACCTCCGTGCGCAGCTGGCGGCAGAAAAAGCCCCGGAGGACGATTATCTGGTGCACTTTGACTGGCACGATGCCCGTATGACCCAGTTCATGGGCGAAAGCCACAAGCTGGTGGGCTGGGGGCTCATCGCGCTGGGCGCGATCGTGTTCTACAACAACATCATCATGCGGGTGCTGGGCGATGTGATGTGGCGCTGGGGACAGGATAACCCGGTTTTCCGCGCCATCTACCTGATGCTGGATGCCCTGCCGCAGATCGTGGTCTGCGTGGCATTGATCGTGTGCGGTATGTGGCTGGTGCGCGGCCCGAAAAACAAAAAGGGCAAGCAGCCCGCCGAGGAGGAACCCGAGGACTTCCACGCCTACACGGCTGCGCCGCAGGCAGAGGATGCAGAGGACACCGTAGACACGGACACCCATTTTGCCATGCCGGAGCTTTCGGCACTGCTGGGGGAGCCGGTGACCGGCGCAGAGCAGGACGAAACCCCTGCGGAGGATGACGATGACCGAGCAGAATAAGACCCCCTTGACGGCACAGCCGGGCAGTGTGCCCCCGCCGGAGCAGAAACCGGCAGAAAAACGACCCGCTGAAAAGCCCCTGCGCCGGGTGGGCAGCCTGACCTTGGGCGCGTGTCTCATTGCGGCGGGCGTGTTCTTCCTGCTGTATTTCTTTGTGCCGGGCTTTGATGTGCAGCTGACCCTGAAAATTGCCCCGGCGGTGGCGCTGGTTCTGCTGGGATGCGAGGTGCTGTTCTTTGCCGCCCGCCCCGGCCGCTGGAAGTACGATTTTGTATCCGTTCTGGTCTGTCTGGTGCTGATGGCGGGCTGCTTCTGCATGGCGATGCTGCCCATGCTATGGGACGAGTTGAGCGGCGAAAACCAGCAGACCATGAACCGCCTGAGCGCACAGGCCATTGACGAACTGTACACCGCCTGTAAGCGGGACGCGCAGGACATCGCCATCCGGGATATCAGCGGCAGGCTGTACCTGAGTGGCCCGCAGGCAGAGACTTTGCAGCAGGCCGCCGCCCTGCCCGCCGGGGATACCTACCTGACCTTGACCGTGGAGCTGTTCGGCCCGTATGACAGCGCCGCCGCCTTTGCCCGGGACTGCTACACCCTGACCGCACTGGCAAAGCAGTGCACCGTGCCGCCGGAAAAGCTGCACTTTACATGGGATGCCATTAGCGCGGCAGAAAGCAGCCTGAACACCGGCAGTCTGCTGTATACCGAGGATTACTCGCTGGACCTGAGCGGCGCTGTGCAGCTGGACTGGACAGAGCAGCAGATGGAACAGCAGACCGAGACCGAGTATCTGCTGGACGCAGAGAATATCCCCGACGAGGATTAAAAAATACCGCCGCACAGCTGTGCGGCGGTATTTTTGTAGTATGGCTGAAAGGATAAACGAAAACCGCCCCGAAGTCCTAAGACTTCAGGGCGGTTAAGCTGGAGCTGCTATCCAGATTCGAACTGGAGACCTCATCCTTACCAAGGATGCGCTCTACCAACTGAGCTATAGCAGCACATCACAGCTCAATAAGTATAGCACAGCTTGACCGGCTTTGCAAGCATTTTTTGCAAAAAAACTGAAATTTGGCAAAAAAGTCCCCGGAGCATCCGCAGACACTCCGGGGACTCTGGAAATGCGTTTACTTTGCCAGACTGGTCAGGATGGGCTCGCACTGCTCTACGGTGGAGGAGAGCATCAGGTTGTAGGCGGTGACCATCTCTTGAATGGCGGTACGGTTCTCCTTGGTCAGGGCATAGCTCTGGGTGGTGCCGTCCCGGCCAACGAATACGGCGGTGACGCTCTTGGCGTTCAGCCACTCGCTCAGCAGGCTGACCTCCTCGTCACTCAGCTGGAACAGCTCCATGTCGAACCAGCAGCCCAGATCCTGATCGTAGCCGCCGCCGTATTCCTCGTCACAGGTAAAGGTGTACAGCTCGTCATCAGCAGATACGTTGACCGTTTTGATGTCCAGCTTCTTGCTGCCAACATAGGTCAGGATCATATTAAAGGCAATGCTATCGTCCTGCAAGAACATATAGGGGTACAGCCCGCAGGACTTTTTATCCATGCTGGCCTGCTCCTGCGGAGAGGAAAGATCCCAGCCGCCGGTCTCCTCGTCGTAGGTGACGGTGAACTTGGAAAAGGCGGCCTTGAGTTCGGCATCGCTGGGGGCGGCGTTGGTAGCCTCCACTGCAGCAGGGGCGGCGGGCAGTGCGGGCGCAGCAGCCGAAGCGGCCATGCCGCCGCACAGCATGGCGGCAGCGCACAGACCGGCAACGACGCGCCGGAACAAACGGGAAGATCTCATAAGTCAGCACTCCTTTCCATTTTCGAAGGGGGATCTCTGGCTTCAGTATATCGCAGCACGACAGAAAAAGCAAGAAAACTGACACGAAACGCCCTGCCGCTGTCACGAAACGATTTTCGCTTGTCTTTAGCCCACCTGATGCTCTTCCAGCCAGCGGGTCATCTGCTGGGCAATGCCCTTGACGCTGCCCTCAGCAAAAGGCACCTTCAGCCCGGCGGTCTGCAGCAGCTCGGTGTAGCTGGCAAGACCGGCGCGGCGCACCAGTTTGAGGTAGCGCTCCCATGCGTCCTTGTGGTCGTCAAGGCTCAGCAGGAAGAATTGCAATGCTGCCATGGTGGACAGGCAGTAGTCGATATAGTAGAAGGGGCACTCGTAGATGTGCAGCTGGCGCTGCCAGCCTGCACCGCGCCCGTAGAAGGGCAGATTGTCAAAATCGATCCACGGGCGGTACTTCTTTTCCAGCTTGAGCCACTCGGCGTTGCGCTGGTCGGGGGTCAGGTCCGGGTTCTGGTACATGATGTGCTGGAACTCGTCCACGGCGCAGCCGTAGGCAAGGAACACAAAGCTGTCCTCGGCGTGGAGCAGGGCATACTTCTCGGTATCCTTGCCGAACAGTAGGTGGTGCCACGGCGCGGTGAGGAACTCCATGGCCATGGAGTGAATCTCGGCGCTCTCCATGGCGGGGCATTCCAGATCGGCAGGCACGTTGGGGTCGCGCTCGGCCACATATCCCTCAAAGGCGTGGCCGCACTCGTGGGTCAGCACGTCCACATCGCCGGAGGTGTTATTCCAGTTGGCAAAGATGAAGGGTGCCTTGTAGCTGGGCAGGCTGGTCATGTAGCCGCCGGACATCTTGCCGGGGCGGCTTTCTACGTCAAACAGCTCGTTGTCCTGCATAAAGTCGATGAACTCCGCCGTTTCAGGGCTGAGTTCGTGGTACATGGTGCGGGCGGCATCCATGCGTGCCTGATAGCCCGGGATGGGCTTGGGGTTGCCGTCCTTGAAGATGATGGGCAGGTCGGTAAAGGTGGGGTGGGTGATGCCGGTGCGCTTGGCGCGCATGGCCATCACCTTTTGCAGCTCGGGCACAACGTCCCGGGCAACCTGATCCCGGAAGGCCTGGATCTCAGCCTGACCGTAGCCGATGCGGTTCATGCGCACATAGGAAAGTTCGCTGTAATCCTTATAGCCCAGCACCTTGGCCTGCTGATTCAGGTTCTTGACGATCTTGGTGTACAGTGTGTCCAGCTCGTCCCGGTGGACGTCAAAGTAACCGGCCTCGGCTTCGTAGGCGGCGCGGCGCACGGCGGGGTCCAGATCCTCCTTGTAGGGGCCCAGCTGGGGGATGGTCAGCTGCTTGCCGTCCAGCTCCACCAGCGCACCGCCGTAGATCTGCTGGTACTGGCTGACCAGCGCGTTGAACTCCTGCTGCAGCTCCACGGTGCGGTCGTCCATGCCCAGCACGGCGTTCTTCATACCGGCTACGCAGGTGGTGCCGAAGTGCTCGGTAAGGGCATCCACATAGGGGTTTGCCAGAAACGCCCGGCTGATCTCCACACTGGCGTTGGTCACAGCGGGGCCGTTGGCATCAAAAAAGTCCTGCTCAGCCTTCCAGTAGGCATCGCGGGTGTCACAGGTGTAGTGAATGTTGGCCAGCTGGGAGGCGGTGGTGTAGTCCGCAAAGGCGCGGCTCTGCTCGTAGTACACCTGAATGAGGGCGTCGCCGTCCTGCGCATCGGCGGCCTTGGCGGCCAGCTGCTTGCACCGTGCCAGCAGGGCGTTGATGTCCGGGCGGGTATAGGTCATTTCGCTGAATTTCATGGAAAATTTCCTTTCCGGGGCAGTTTCCCCTTTGGTATCTTGTGTTCATCTTACCACGTTCTGCGCCAAAAGAAAAGAGGGAGACAGGCAAGCAAAAGTCCTGCGTTTATACAACACTGCCAAAAATAAAAACGCTCCTTTGGCAAAGATGTCTGTTTGGGTGCTTGCAGTGCAGCAAAAAAAGGATTATAATGGCATCATCAACAGAGTAAGACCCTGCGCGTTAAGTGCCGCATCAACGGGGAGTTGTGCTGCGGACGAAGGTATTGACCGCGGTGCAGGGTCTGCATCCCGCTGCTGCATGGACTTGGGTGCAGGCGAGAGCCGTCTGCGGTTTTTGCCCGGAAGTGAATGTTGTTGGAATTCACGCCCTCCTTTGTGCGGTTTGTCACAGGGGAGGGCGTTTTTGCGTCCTGCCTGCTGTTCCTTTTTAAGGAGGACAACTACAATGAACGACAAAAAAACTTCGGTGCGTACCCTGACTATGCTGGCTTTGCTGGTGGCTATGAGCATCGTGTTCAGCCGGGTGCTCAGCATCTCCACCGGTTTCGTCCGGTTCAATCTGGGCAGTCTGCCGGTACTGCTGGCGGCGGTGGTGTTCGGCCCCGGCGCAGGCTTTGCCGTGGGCGCTGTGGCCGATATGATCGGCGGCGTGCTGGCAGGCTACGCCATCAACCCGCTCATCACGCTGGGCGCGGGTGCCATTGGTCTGGTGGCGGGGCTTGCATGGCAGAAGCTGCCCGGGCTGCGCACCGGCCTGCGGCTGCAGATCAGCGTGCTGCTGGGACACTTTGTGGGTTCCATGGTCATCACCTCGCTGGCGCTGCGCCTGTTTTACGGCTATCCGTGGGCAACGCTGGCGGTGCGCATCCCCAACGCCCTCATCCTGAGCGCCGTGAACGTTGTGCTGCTGCGCATCCTGCTGGAGAACCGTACCCTGATGAAGATGGTGAAAAAGTAAAAAGAGGCATTACAATGAATTACGAACAGGCAATGGAATACATCCACGCGGTGCAGTGGGCGGGGCATAAGCCCGGGCTTACCCGCACCCGCACCCTGCTGGCTGCACTGGGCGACCCGCACAAAAAGCTGCAGTTCGTCCATGTGGCGGGCACGAACGGCAAGGGCAGCACGGCGGCGATGATGGCTTCTTGTCTGCAAGCCGCCGGTTACCGGGTGGGGCTGTATACCTCGCCCTTCATCAACCGGTTCAACGAGCGCATCCAGATCAACGGGCAGCAGATCCCGGACGAAGCACTGGTGGAACTGGTGGAGCAGGTAAAGCCCGCCGCCGACGCCATGGAGGACGTGCCCACCGAGTTCGAGATCATCACCGCACTGGGCATGCTCTATTTTGCGCAGCAGCAGTGTGATATCGTGGTGCTGGAGGTGGGGCTTGGCGGCACGCTGGATTCCACCAATGTCATCGAAAAGCCTGCCTGCGCGGTGATCACCGCACTGGGCATGGATCACGTCAAGGAACTGGGTCCAACGCTGGCGGATATCGCCGCTGCCAAGGCGGGCATCATCAAACCGGGCTGCCCGGTGGTAAGCTACGGCGGTGCACCGGAGGCAGACGCCGTGCTGCGCCGGGTGGCGGCACAGCAGCACGCCCCCTTTACGGAGGTGGACTTTGCCAAGTTGCAGGTCACCGGCGGGGATCTGGATGCAGTTACCTTCAGCTTTGACGGGCTGGACGGGGTGCGGCTGCCGCTCATCGGCAGCTATCAGCCCCGCAACGCCGCGCTGGCCATCACCGCCCTGCGGGTGCTGCGGCAGCAGGGCTGGAACATCCCGGAAAGCGCCATCCGCACCGGACTGGAGCAGGTAAGCTGGCCCGGGCGCTTTGAACTGCTGCGCCACAGCCCGGCCTTTGTGCTGGACGGCAGCCACAACGCCCACGGGATGCGCGCCACGGTGCAGAGCCTGAAAGACCGCTTCCCCGGACAGAAATTCGTCTTTCTGGTCAGCATTATGGCAGACAAGGACGTAGACGAGATGCTGGCGCTGCTGGCACCGCTGGCCGAGCGGTTCGTGACCGTGACGGCACACAACCCCCGCGCCATGCCGGCGCAGACGCTGGCCGAGCATATCCGCGCCTACGGCTGCACCGCCGAGGCTGCGGACAGCATTGAGGCCGGTGTGGCGCGTGCAGAAGAACTGGGCGGCGAAGGCCCGGTGTGCGCACTGGGCACGCTGTATTTCTCCGGCGATGTCCGGCAGGCCTTTGCCAAAATAAATAAAGCATAAAGCGATGGGGCTACTGCAAAATGCAGTAGCCCCATCGCTTATATAATACTATTTATACCCGCAGCTGCTTTTTTGCCATTTGCAGCGCACGGCGCAGCGGGCGGTAGAGCAGCAGCATCAGCACAAAATTGCCGACGCCGTGCATTGCATCGTAGCTCAGCCCGCTGAGCCACCAGCTCAGGGCAAAGGCAGGCGTTTTGGCGAACAGATACACCGCCGCGCACAGCCCGCCGAAGCACAGGCCGTACAGCCCGCTGAACACTGCCCAAAAAAAGGCGTTGTCCATGCGGCGCAGCAGCCATGCCAGCAGTGCCAGCAGATACCACACATACAGATACATCACCCACCACAGACCAAAGCCGTACAGCACGCCCTGCAGCAGAATGAATACCGTGATGGCGCCAGGCGTCTCCTGGGGCAGCTCCAGTGCAAACAGGATGATAAGCAGGCTTACCGGCTCCAGATTGGGCAGGCCGCTCATGGCCTGCTTGCTTACCACCAGCAGTGCGCCCATCAGGCCGCTGAGTACCAGCCGCAGCACCCGGGCGTGCAGCGCCACCGGCTTTTTACCCTTTGGTGTAGGTAAAGGCATAGCTGTCACCGTCGTGGAGCTCGATGTCGGCCACGCCCACCGTGGTCATCTCACCGGCAGCGTCGGTCAGGCACCACCATGCCTGATCCTTATCATAGTCGGCAGTCTCGCCGTTCACGGTGGTCACAAAGCCGGCATCAGCCTCTTCCTGACTGATGATCCCGGCCTCGGCCAGCGCGGTGCTCAGCTTTTCGCCGTCGGTTACGTTCAGCAGTACGCTGGACACGCTGCCGTCCGCAGCGGTAACGGCGAACTCCACCGTGGCCTGTGCCTTACTGGCAGCGGAAGAAGCAACCTCAGAAGCGGCCACAGAAGAAGCCACGGAGGAGGCAGCGTCGGAAGCTGCGCTGGAAGCGGTAGAGGAAGCGGAAGCGCCGCAGCCTGCCAGCAGGCAGACGGTCAGCACAGCACTGAGGGGCAGAACGGCAAATTTATGCAGGTAGTTCATGGTTCAAAATCTCCTTGTTTCGTGTTTTGCGTGCAGAGCACACGGCAGATATAGTACCATGAAACCGGCTGGAAATCAACATTTTTTCTGCATAGCTTCAAAATATGCGGCGGCAACGCCCACCTGATTGGCCTCGCTGCTGAAGGCGCAGGGCACGATCTGGCAGCGGGGTAAGCCCTCCATGTAGGCTTGTCCCGCCCGGGAGGCGTACAGTCCATCGTAGGCGCTGCGCAGGCTTTCCAGCAGCAGGGGCTGCTTGCTGATGCCGCCGCCGATGGCTACCTTTTCCACATCCAGCAGAACGGTCAGGTTGTAGATCTGCACCGCCACCGCGTGGCAGAACCGCCGCAGCACCTCTAAGGCCTCCGGCTCCCCGGCGTTGGCGGCGGCAAAAAAGCTGCGTCCGTTCAGCGGGGCGTCCTCCGGCAGCGCCTTGCGGGCGCGGTACCATTTGAGCAGGTTGCTGGTACTGCACTGGCAGGCAACGCTCTTTGCCGGGTCGCTCCAGGCATCGGCGTTGGTGTTCATAAAGCTGTACTCGCCTGCCGTGCAGTCCCGGCCGCGCACCAGCTTCCCATCAATGATCAGGCCGCCGCCCACACCGGTGCCGATGATGAACACTGCTGCGTTCCTGCAGCCCTTCAGCACACCCCGCTCCAGCTCTGCAATGGCGGCCGCTTTGCCGTCATTCTCGATCCAGACACGGCAGCCGCAGGCCTCGGCCAGCCGGGGGCCGACAGGCGTGCCCACATTGTAGGCCAGCGAGGGTGCCCCGCCGCCCTTGACCACGCCCTGCTCGGCATCGATGAAGCCGGGCAGGCTCAGGGCAATGCCGTCCACCTCGTCCTTATGGGGCAGGTAGATCTCCCGCAGAGTGTTCAGGAAGTGTTCCTGCGAATCCGCCGGGGTGGGCGTGCTGCCCGTATCGGTCCGGTTCAGCTGCTCATCCATCACGGAATACTTGATCCCGGTGCCGCCCACATCAAAAACCATTACTTTCATGTACAGACCCTCCTGCGCTTTTTTTCTATTATTGCAAATCGCTCTCCAAATGTAAAGAGCCATGCGCTCCGCCATGCCGGAAAACAAAAAAATCCCGCACTGCGGCAAAGCAAAACGCAGCGCGGGAACGAAGATAGCTTAATTCAGGATCGTGTCAGTGCTCAGCGGGCGACAACGTACTTGTGCAGGGTCTTGCGCACTGCGCCGTTACCAGCGTACAGCTCCTTGACC
>OMGA01001035.1_pt1 | contig 10474 bp, 10 predicted proteins | sample 1674211 | NCBI WGS metagenome assembly OMGA01 (sample SAMEA103958152, study PRJEB25191) | human gut metagenome | biome: human-associated habitat [ENVO:00009003]; feature: intestine environment [ENVO:2100002]; material: feces | place: Germany | collected 2013/2015
GAGCTCACATTCGCGGGCGGCTCCGGCAAGGCGCAGGTCCTTTCGCCCTGCACCCTGACCGTGCAGGACGGCGCGGCCACCGCCGCGATCGTCTGGAGCAGCAGCAAGTATGACTATATGCTGGTAAACGGCGAACGCTATGACGTGTTGTCGACGGAGCCCGGCTCGACGTTCGAGATCCCCGTCGAAGCCTTTGACACCGACCTGACCGTCATCGGCGACACCACCGCCATGAGCACGCCCCACGAGATCGAATACACCCTGAACTTCTCGTCTGCCAGCCTGCAGGCGGTGGGCGAATGAAGCCGCGGATCGTTGCGCTGCTGCTGGCGCTTTTGCTGCTGTGCGGCTGCGCCGCCCCGCAGAAGGCCCCGGCCGAGCAGCCCGCACCGGAGCAGCCCGCGGCCGCAGCCGCGTGGGACAGCCTGACGTTTGACCGCGCGCTGCCCCTCTCCTACGCCAAGCAGTTCACGGTTTCCTACGCGGGCGAGGACTATACGCGCATCACCATCGGCGAGGATCAGACGTTTCTGCTCGTGGCCGAGAGTGCGCCGGTCCCGGCGGGCGTGCCGGAGGACGTGACCGTCCTGCAGCAGCCGCTGGACCATATCTATCTCGTCGCCACGGCGGCGATGGACTTTTTCCGGGCGCTTGACGCCGTGGACCGCATCGCGCTCAGCGGCCAGAAGGAGTCGGACTGGTATATTGATGAGGCGAAAGCCGCCATGCAGGCCGGGACCATGGTCTACGCCGGAAAATATTCCGCGCCCGACTATGAGACCATCCTGGCAGAAGGCTGCGATCTTGCGATCGAAAACACCATGATCTATCACACGCCGGAGGTCGTCGAGCAGCTGGAGTCGGTCGGCGTGCCCGTGCTCATCGAGCGCTCGAGCTACGAATCGGACCCCCTCGGCCGCATAGAATGGCTGAAGCTCTACGGCGCGCTGGTCGGCAAGGAAGATGCGGCCTGCGCGGCCTATGACGCGCTGCTGCAGGATCTGCAGCCCGTGCTCGCGCAGGAGCCGGCGGGCAAGACCGTCGCCTTCTTCTACATCACCACGAGCGGCGCGGTCAACGTGCGCAAATCCGGCGATTATATCGCCAAGGCCATCCGGATGGCGGGCGGCGACTACGTCTCGTTCGACGAGAGCGGCGAGGAAAACGCCCTCTCGACCATGACCATCCAGATGGAATCGTTCTACGACGCTGCGGCGGACGCGGACGTGCTCATCTACAACAGCACCATCGACGGCGAGCTGGACTCGCTGGACGCCCTGCTGGCCAAAAGCCCGCTGCTCGCGGACTTCCGGGCCGTACAGACCGGTAATGTCTGGTGCATCACCAAAAACTTTTATCAGGAATCGCTCGCGCTCGGCGATCTGATCCTCGACGTCCACGCCGTTCTGAACGACAAGGACGCGGGCGATCTGCGGTTCCTGCGGAAACTATCATAATACAGGAGGAGCAGTATGGAAAAGACCCGGAGACTACGGACATGGGGCGGTTTTCTGCTGCTCCTTCTGCTGCTTTTGATTTTTTTGATCTGGAACATCCTCGCGGGGAGCGTCCGGCTCCCCGCGTCAGAAATATGGACGATCCTGCAGGGCGGGGGAGAACTCTCGCAGCGCAGGATCCTGCTGCAGATCCGCCTGCCGCGGCTGCTGGCGGCGCTGATCCTCGGCGGGGCCTTGTCGGTCTCGGGGTATCTGCTGCAGACGTTTTTTCATAACCCCATCGCGGGCCCCTTCGTCCTCGGCATCTCGTCCGGCGCGAAGCTGACGGTGTCGGTCACCATGGTCGCGTTGCTCAGCCGGGGGCTGGTGTCCACGTCGGCAGTGCTGATCGCGGCGGCGTTCGCGGGCGCGATGCTCTCGATGGGCTTTGTGCTGGCGATCTCCAGGTCCGGCGCATGAGCCTGCTCGTGGTCTGCGGCGTCATGATCGGCTATATCTGCACGGCGCTGACCGATTTCATCGTCACCTTCGCCGACGATTCCAACATCGTGAACCTGCACAACTGGTCGCTCGGCTCGTTCTCCGGCATGAGCTGGGAGAACGTGCGGACCATGGTGCTGGTCTGCGGCGCGGCGCTGGTGCTGGCTTTTTTCCTCTCGAAGCCCATCCGGGCCTACCAGCTGGGCGAGGTGTACGCGCAGAACATGGGCGTCCACCTGCGCGCGTTCCGCACGGCGCTGATCTTGCTCTCGAGCGTCCTGTCCGCCTGCGTGACGGCGTTCGCCGGGCCCATTTCCTTTGTCGGCATCGCCGTGCCGCACCTCATGAAATCCCTGTTCGGGACGGCCGAGCCGCTCATCCTCATCCCGGCGTCCTTCCTCGGCGGCGGCGCGTTCTGCCTGCTCTGCGATCTGATCGCCCGCACGGCCTTCGCGCCGACCGAGGTCAGCATCAGCTCCGTGACGGCCGTGTTCGGCGCGCCCATCGTCATCTACATGATGATCCACAGAAAGGCGGGATAACATGGAAGCCTATCTGCAGACAGAAGACCTTGCCGTCGGCTATCAGGGCAGGACCCTGATCGGCGAAATTTCACTTGCCGTGCAGCGCGGGAGGATCGTCACGCTCATCGGCCCGAACGGCTCCGGCAAGTCGACCATCCTCAAGACCATCGCCGGGCAGCTGCCGCGCATCGGCGGCGCCGCGTATTTGGACGGCGAGGAGCTGCGCGCGCGCAGCCGCAACGCCATCGCCCGCCGCATGGCCATCCTCATGACCGCCCGCATGGACCCGGAGCTCATGACCTGCCGCGACGTGGTCAGCAGCGGCCGCTACCCCTATACGGGAAAGCTCGGCATCCTGACCGCGGAAGACAGAAAGATCGTGGACGAGAGCCTGCGCCGCACCGACGCGGAGGCCTTCGCCGACCGGCCCTTCCAGGCCGTCAGTGACGGGCAGCGGCAGCGCATCCTGCTCGCCCGCGCGCTCTGCCAGCAGCCGGAGCTCATCGTGCTCGACGAGCCGACGAGCTATCTCGATATCCGCTATAAGCTGGAGCTGCTGACCATCCTCAAGCGCATGGTGCGCGAGGAGGATCTGGCTGTGCTCATGTCGCTGCACGAGCTGGATCTGGCGCGGCGCGTGTCCGACACCGTCGTGTGCGTCGCGGGCGACCACATCGACCGCGTCGGCCCGCCGGAGGAGATCTTCACGCGCGACTACATCGCAAAGCTCTACCACATGGAGCCGGGGCGGTACGACCCCTGCTTCTCCACGCTGGATCTCGTACCGTAGGGAGGACCATGGAACAGAAGCTACCCCGGCTCGTGATCGCCGGGACGAACAGCGGCTGCGGGAAGACGACCGTGACCTGCGCCGTTCTGCAGGCGCTGGTAAACCGGGGGCTGAGCGTCGCCGCGGCCAAATGCGGCCCGGATTACATCGACCCCATGTTCCACAGCCGCATCATCGGCGCGAAAAGCGCGAATCTCGACCCTTTTTTCTTTGACGAGGCGACGCTCCGCTATCTGCTCGCGCAGAACGCCGCGGGCTGCGCCGTCACCATCATCGAGGGCGTCATGGGCTACTATGACGGCCTCGGCCTCACCACCACGCGCGCGAGCACCTGGGAGACTGCGCAGAAGACCGCCAGCCCCACGATATTGGTCGTGAACGCGCGCGGCGCGGCGCTGTCCGTGCTGGCCGCGGTGCAGGGCTTTCTGCAGTTCCAGCCGCACAGCGGGATCCGCGGCGTCATTCTCAACGGCTGCACGGCCATGAGCTACGCGCCGCTGGCCAAAGAGCTCGAAGCGCGTTTCGGCATCAAAGCCTGCGGCTATCTGCCGCGCCTGCCGGCATGCACGCTCGAAAGCCGCCATCTCGGCCTCGTCACGGCTGCGGAGGTGGCGGACCTGCGCGAAAAGCTGCAGCGCCTCGCCGCCCAGGCGGAAATGAGCATCGATCTGGACCTGCTTCTGCGTCTGGCAAATGAAGCGCCGCCCCTTACTGTCTGCCCGCTGCCGCTGCCGGAAGCGGGCGAGCCCGTCCGCATCGGCGTGGCGCGCGACCGGGCGTTCTGCTTTTACTATGAAGACAGCCTCGCGCTCTTATCGTCGCTCGGCGCGGAGCTCGTGCCCTTCAGCCCGCTGGAAGATCCGGCTCTGCCGGAGGGGCTGCACGGGCTGTACCTCGGCGGCGGCTATCCGGAGCTTTCCGCCGCGCAGCTGAGCGAAAACGCCTCCATGCGCGAAAGCGTCCGCGCCGCCGTGCAGAAAGGCGTGCCCTGCATCGCCGAGTGCGGCGGGTTCATGTACCTGCTGGACGCCATCGGCGATCATCCGATGGCCGGCGCGCTCCCCGGCCGCAGCTTTGACGCCGGGAAGCTCACGCGCTTCGGCTACCTGACGCTGACCGCGCAGCGGGACAATCTTCTTTGCCGCGCGGGCGAGTCGATCGCCGCGCACGAATTTCACCGCTGGGACGCGGACGACCCCGGCGAGGCCTTCCTGGCCGAAAAGCCCTCCGGCCGCCGCTGGCCCTGCGTCCACGCGACCGGGACGCTCTATGCGGGCTACCCACATTTCCACTTTTACGCGAACCCCGCCTTCGCCGCGAATTTTCTCGCCGCCTGCCGAAAGGAGAAGCACCGCCATGCTTGAGACCTGCAGACCCATGGACATCGAAGCGCGCAGCTTCGAGATCATCACCGAGCTTCTGGGCGACCGGAAGCTCGACCCGGAAAACGCGCCTGTCATCAAGCGCGCCATCCACACCACCGCGGACTTTGACTACGCCGACAACCTCGTCTTCTCGCCCCACGCCGTGCAGACAGGGCTCGAAGCCCTGCGGTCCGGCTGCGATATCGTCACCGATACCCAGATGGCGAAGGCCGGGATCAATAAGACCATCCTCGCCTCCCTCGGCGGCGAGGTCCACTGCTTCATGTCCGACCCCGACGTCGCAGCCGAGGCAAAGTCGCGCGGCGTGACCCGCGCCTGGGTCTCGATGGAGAAGGCCGCGCAGCTCAAAAAGCCCTGCATCTTCGCCATCGGCAACGCGCCGACGGCGCTGGTATCGCTCGACGCGCTCATGGCGGCGGAGCTGCTCCGGCCCGCGCTGCTGATCGGCGTGCCGGTCGGCTTTGTGAACGTGGTCGAGAGCAAGGAGCTGATCATCGAGGGCGGCCGCGCGCCCTATATCGTCGCCCGCGGGCGCAAGGGCGGCAGCAACGTCGCCGCCGCCATCTGCAACGCCCTGCTCTACCAGATCCGGCGATAGCATGGAGGAATACATCGTCAAGGACGGAAAAAAGCTCCGTCTCGGCTATACGACCGGCTCCTGCGCCGCCGCGGCGGCAAAGGCCGCGGCCTACATGCTGTTGACCGGCCGGGAGGCCCCGACGGTCGACCTGCTGACGCCCAAGGGCATCGCCCTGACGCTGCCGGTTTTGCAGACGGCCCGCGGCGCGGACTTCGTCTCCTGCGCCATCCGCAAGGACAGCGGCGACGACCCCGACGTGACGCGCGATGCGCTGATCTTCGCCCGCGTGCAGAAGACCGACGCGCCCGGCGTCACGATCGACGGCGGCGCGGGCGTCGGCCGCGTCACAAAGCGCGGGCTCGACCAGCCGGTGGGCGCGGCGGCCATCAATTCCGTCCCCCGCCGTATGATCGAGGAAAACGTGCGGGCGATCATGCGCCTGTGCGAGTTTCCCGGCGGATTGTCGGTCGTCATTTCCGTGCCGGAGGGCGAGGCACTGGCCCAGAAGACCTTCAATCCCCGCCTCGGCATCACCGGCGGCATCTCCATCCTCGGCACGACCGGCATCGTCGAGCCCATGAGCGAGCAGGCGCTCGTCGACACCATTCGCGTCGAGCTGCGCCAGCGGCGGGCGGACGGGGCCGACTATATCCTGCTGACCCCCGGCAACTACGGCGCGGACTACATCCGCGGCGCCATCGGCCTCGACCCGAAGACGGCCGTCCTGACCAGCAACTTCATCGGCGACGCGCTGGAAAGCTGCCGGGAGCTGGGATTCCGGGGTGCGCTCCTCGTCGGGCATATCGGCAAGCTCGTGAAGCTCGCGGGCGGAATGTGGAATACGCACTCCCGCTTCGGCGACTGCCGCATGGAGCTGCTGGCCGCCCACGCCGCGGCGCTGGGGCTGCGGCAGGAGAAGACGCAGGAGCTGTTGTCCTGCGTCATGTGCGACGACGCGCTGCGCATCTTGCGGGAGGAGGGGCTGTATGCGCCGCTTCTTTCCCGGCTGGCAGAGCGCATCGAGGTCCAGCTGCAGCACAAATGCGGGCCGATGGCCGCCGGCGCGATCGTTTTTTCAAAGGAATACGGCTGCCTGTGCCAGACCGCACAGGCGCAGGCTCTGTTGGAGAAAATAAAGGAGAACTGAAATGGTACATTTTGTCGGCGCCGGGAGCGGCGCGGCCGATCTCATCACCGTGCGCGGAGCAAGGCTCCTCGGCGAGGCGGACGTGGTCATCTACGCGGGCTCGCTGGTGAACCCGGCGCTTTTGTCCTACACGAAGCCGGGCTGCGAGATCCATAACAGCGCGAAAATGACCCTCGAGGAGGTCATCGCCGTCATCCGCGCCGCCGAAGCGGCGGGGAAGACGACCGTCCGCCTGCACACCGGCGACTCCAGCATCTACGGCGCGGTGCGCGAGCAGTTTGACGAGCTGGAAGCGCTCGGCATCGCCTATGACGTCTGCCCGGGTGTGAGTGCCTTCTGCGGCGCGGCCGCGGCATTAAAAGCAGAATACACCTTGCCGGATGTCAGCCAAACGGTTATCATAACAAGAGCGGCGGGCCGCACGCCTGTCCCGGCGCGCGAGTCCATCCGCGCCCTGGCCGCCCACCGGGCGACGATGGTGCTCTTCCTCAGCACCTCGCTTACCGAAAAGCTGCAGGAGGACCTGCTCGCGGGCGGCTATGAAGCGCAGACCCCGGCCGCCGTCGTGTACAAGGCGACGTGGCCGGAGGAGAAGATCTTCCGCTGCACCGTCGGCACGCTCCACAAGACCGTGACGGAAAACGGCCTGACCAAGACGTCTTTGATCGTCGTGGGCGGGTGTCTGGGAGACACCTATCTGCGGTCGCTCCTGTACCACCCGGGCTTCACGACCGAATTCCGGGAGGCGACGCAATGAAGCTCGCCGTCTTTGCCTACACCCGCGCGGGCTGCCGGACGGCCGGGCGCGTCTGCCGGGCTCTGCCGGAGGCGGAGCGCTGCTGCTATGCACCGCCCCGGCTCGAAGCGCCGGGCTTTGCCGCGCTGGACGCGGGCGTCTATGGCGAGGCCTTTGCCAATATGGACGCGCTGATCTTTGTCGGCGCCTGCGGCGTCGCGGTGCGGAGCATCGCGCCCTTCGTCCGCGATAAAAAAACGGACCCGGCCGTTTTGTGCCTCGACGAGCGTGCAAGCTTCGTCATTCCGCTCCTCTCCGGCCACATCGGCGGCGCGAACGCGCTGGCCGCGCGTCTGGCCGGCGCCCTCGGCGCGAAAGCCGTCATCACCACCGCGACGGACGTGAACGGAAAATTCGCCGTTGACGCCTGGGCCGCGCAGAACGGCTGCGCGATCGAAGACTTTGCGCTTGCCAAACGCTTCGCGGCTGAAATTTTGGAGCACGATCTGCCGCTTTGCAGCGAGTTTCCGGTCTGCCCGCCCCTGCCCGGCGGCGTGGTTGCCGCGGCGGAGGGGCCGTTCGGCGTCTACATCGGCTGCCGGACCGAATCGCCGTTCGGCGTGACGCTCCGCCTCATCCCCAGAAAGCTCCGCGTCGGTCTCGGCTGCCGCCGCGGGACCGAGCAGGCGGCCATCTCCCTGTCCTCTGGTGTGCTGGGATTTGATGCGGCAGGTCTTCCGGGAGAACCGGCTGGCGCTGGCCGCCATCTCCGGCGTCTCGTCGATCGACCTCAAGCAGGACGAGCCGGGGCTGCTCGCCGCCTGCCGCGCAAACGGCTGGCAGGCCCGGTTTTATTCCGCGGCGCAGCTGCGCGCCGTACCGGGCAGCTTTACGGGCTCGCGCTTCGTCGCCTCCGTCACGGGCGTGGATAACGTCTGTGAGCGCGCGGCGCTCTATGGCGGCGGGCGGCTGCTGGTGCAAAAACAGGCGCTGGGCGGCGTGACCGTCGCCGTCGCCTTGGGAGGTACGCTTTGGGTAAGGTACAGATCGTGGGCATCGGCCCCGGCAACTTTGAAAATATGACCATCCGCGCCGACCGCGCGCTGGCCGCGTGCGACGTGATCGTGGGCTACCCGGTCTACGTCGACCTGGTCAAGGACCGCTATCCCGGCAAAGAGCTGCTTGCCACCCCCATGACGCAGGAGGCCAAACGCTGCCGCATGGCGCTCGAGCTGGCCGCGGCAGGGAAGACCGTCTGCCTGGTCTGCTCCGGCGACAGCGGCATCTACGGCATGGCCGCGCTGGTCTATCAGCTGCGCGGCGAGGCGCAGGAGCCGGAGGTGGAGGCCATCCCCGGCCTCACCGCCGCGTGCAGCGGCGGCGCGCTGCTGGGTGCGCCGCTGACGCATGATTTTGCCGTCGTCAGCCTCTCCGACCGCCTCACGCCATGGGAAACGATCGAAAAGCGGCTGCTGTGCGCCGCTGAGGCGGATCTGACCATCGTCTTATATAACCCCGCCAGCCACGGCCGGCCGGAGCACCTGCACCGCGCGTGCGGGATTTTGCTCCGCGTACTGCCGGAGGACCGGCTCTGCGGCATCGTCCGCTGCATCGGCCGCGAGGGAGAGAGCCGCCGCGTGCTGACGCTCGGCGAACTCAAAACGGCGCAGGCCGACATGTTCTGCACCGTCTTTATCGGCAATGCCGCCGCACAGGCGGTCGGCGGGAATTTTATCACACCGAGGGGATACCGCGATGTATAAGCTCTGTGTCTTCGGCGGCACGACGGAGGGCCGCGAGCTGGTCGAATTTTTAAATACGCAGCCCTGCCGCGTGACGGCCTGCGTCGCCACGGAATACGGCCAGACCCTCCTGCCGGAGGGCGAAAACCTGACCGTCTCAGCCCGACCCCTGCCGGTCGGGGAGATCGGAGCTCTGCTGCAGGCCGAACGCTTTGATCTGGTGATCGATGCCACGCATCCCTACGCCGCGTCGATCACCAAGAGCATCGCGGCTGCCTGTGAAGCGGCCGGAGTAGAGCACTGGCGGCTGCTGCGCGGCGCGTCTGAAGCGCCGGAGGACGCGGTGTTCGCAGAGAATACGGACGAAGCCGTCCGCTTCCTGTCCGGCACAGAGGGGAACATCCTCCTCACGACCGGCAGCAAGGAATTATCGAAATTTGCCGCCCTGCCGGACTTTGCCGCGCGCTGCTGGGCGCGCGTGCTGCCGCTGCCCGCTTCGCTGGAGGCCTGCAGCGCGGCGGGGCTCAGCCCGTCCCATATTTTTGCTCTGCAGGGGCCATTCTCCCGGGAGATGGACGAGGCCATGCTGCATAGGACGGGCGCGCGCTGGCTCGTCACCAAAGACGGCGGCGCGGCCGGCGGCTTTCAGGAAAAGGCCGCCGCGGCCAGGCGCGCGGGAGCGCGCCTGCTCGTCATTGGCCGCCCCGCGCAGGAGACGGGAAGCTCGCTTCCCGAGACCATCGGCGCCCTGTGTGCCCGCTTCGGCTTTTCCTGCCGCCCGCGGGTGACAGTCGTTGGCATCGGCCCCGGCAGCGAGGACGCGCAGACCGGCGAGGTCCGCGCGGCGATCCGTGCGGCGGACGCGCTGATCGGCGCGCGGCGGATGCTGGAGGCCGTCGCCCGGCCCGGCCAGCTGGCGCTGGACGCCATCGCGCCGGATGCAATCGCAGATCGCATCCGCGAGCATCCGCAGTGCCGCCGCTTCACCGTCGTCATGTCGGGCGACACCGGCTTTTTCAGCGGCACGAAGAAGCTCCTGCCGCTGCTGCAGGACTGCGAAACGACCGTCCTTCCGGGCCTAAGCTCGCTCAGTTATCTCTGCGCCCGCCTCGGCGTCAGCTATGAGTCCGTTGTGCCCGTCAGCCTCCACGGCCGGGTGCACGATATCGTCCCGGACGTGCGCCGGAACAAAACCGTATTCGTCCTCGTCGGCGGTGAGGGCGGCATGGCCGCCCTCTGCCAGAGGCTCACCGGAGCCGGACTTGGTCAGGTCCGCGTCAGCGTCGGCGAACGGCTGAGCTACCCGGATGAGCGCATCACCCGCGGCACGGCCGCGGAGCTGGCGGAGCGGACGTTCGACAAGCTCAGCGTCGCCCTGCTCGAAAATCCGTCGCCCGACGCCGTCGTCACCCACGGCCTGCCGGACGAGCGCTTTCAAAGAAGCCTCGCCCCCGGCCATGTCGTGCCGATGACCAAGAGCGAGGTGCGCAGCGTCTGCCTGTCCAAGCTGCAGCTGACGGCGGACGCCGTCTGCTGGGACGTGGGTGCGGGCACCGGCTCGGTCGCCATCGAGATGGCGCTTCAGGCGAAGCACGGTCATGTCTACGCCGTTGAGCGCAGAGACGACGCGGTC
>OMGA01001037.1_pt1 | contig 10466 bp, 9 predicted proteins | sample 1674211 | NCBI WGS metagenome assembly OMGA01 (sample SAMEA103958152, study PRJEB25191) | human gut metagenome | biome: human-associated habitat [ENVO:00009003]; feature: intestine environment [ENVO:2100002]; material: feces | place: Germany | collected 2013/2015
GCTGCGACATACGTTTGCTACACGCTACTTGGAAAACGGCGGTGATATATACAGCCTGCGGGAAATTCTGGGCCACACAAGCTTGACCATGGTGCAGAAATACCTGCACCTTACACAGCAAAAAACAACGCAAAGGTTCCCGAATTTCAGCCCTATGGACAGAATCAGCCGAAAGACAGCATAAAAAGCACCAGACAGCGTTAAAACTGTCTGGTGCTTTTTGGTGCGCCCGCGGGAATTCGAATCCCGGACACCCTGATTAAAAGAGCCCACCGGGCAGAACACTCTGATTTTAGAAGTTTCGAGTTTACGTTGTTTTTGTGCAAAGCATCGTAATTTTCCGCCCAGTAATTTCTGCATCCTTTGCCGTATTTTGCAAGTCAGAGTGCCCATTGCATCCCTTGAAACCGTGCAAAAACAGTGCAGAAACCGTGCACTTACTCTGGGACAAATAAAAAATGATGATTTTTGATCCATGACTTGGTGGCGATCTGAGTGACCACAAAGGTAAATTTGATACACGGAAAGAAGAATGCCCACTCGTCTGAGGAGTCCTCAGGGAGTGGGCATTTCTGCGCAGGCGGTTAATATAATTTCGATTATGATAATTCTATGGCAATTTTCAAAACTAAAACACATATCCGCATGAACGAGCCCCCTATCCGTATTGCAGCCACTTTCATCCAGAAATACAAGGTCACCTGCACTGAACCCAGATATAAGGCCGTTTCAGGCTTTTCTCTTCTGTACTATATCGAGAACGCTCCTGTTCACTGGCATGAAGCGTCTTTTTCTTCCTGCGGTATCCTGCTTTCTGAAGAAAACACCAGACTGTATCAATGCTGACAGACAAATTCAACGTTTCAATGATCTCCAGACATATGATATCCGGCTGTTTTTTCCAGAAGAGAAAGCATTCCTGTAACTCGTAAAAGTTGCGAATTGAAATAAAAAGAATCCCGCAGTAAGCTAGGGTTACATCTTAGCGGAGATGTAAATAACCAAAGCGAACCGGAGGTTCCAAATGGGTTATACTCAAAATCGCAAGATATCTTTATGGCAAAGACAACGAATGAGAAACGCCCCCAGACCCGGCATGCCTTCTTATTCATACTGTTCTGCCGCCGACTCATACATGCGCTTAAATTTCTCTGCCAGTTCCTGCGGGGCAAGGATCTTCACATCATGGCCGAACTTGAAAAAATAGTTCTCCGCCTGGCGCGGCGTGCAGTCAAAGGTGTAGACTGCGCCCTCTTTTTGGACGTACTGCGGCCGGAGATGGAGGATCTGGTGGTATTTCCGCTCTCCATAGGGTGTTAGCTGGACAAGAATGGTCTGTTCAGCTCCTTGACTCGGCAGGTACTGCACGCCGTTCTTCTGGATTGCTTCCAGAATTTTCTGCTGGTCGGCGGCGCTGATGAACCCGGAGCATTTCAGGCTGCTGATCTTCTTGATGGAGCTAAGCCGGACGCAGCCTATGTTCCAGGGCCCGCCGGGCTGGGCAGAGGTCATGCCGACAAGGTAATTGTAGAGGTGCTCCGCATCCTTCTGGATGCACAGGGGCTTCAGGTAAGTGATGTTGTTCGGTGCCGCCGCTCCTAGGGCTGCGGCAGTTTTTTTTCTGCTGTTCAGGGTGAGCTTGAGCTGCTCCCTGTTAGCGATGGCCAGCTCGATGAGCTGGAGCTGTTCCTTATAATAAATGCGTTCCCGCTCCGCATAGGGCAGCTCGCAGTATTCCTCCAGAAGTGCTTTCAAGTAACCGCCGACCTTCCCGCTGTAAAACTCCGCGTCTTCCCGCAGCTCGTCGGACGCAAGAGCTTCCAGCACGGGCTTGCTAAGTCGGACAAAAAAGGAGCAGCCTTTGTCCTGCTGCCGGCGGTGCACGTTCTTTTCGAGCTGTTCCCGTAAGAGGTCCAGCACCACGTCAGTGCAGATTTCGGCCTTCTCCTGACCCACGAACCGAAGAGCAAGAGCCTCTCTTTCAACGCTGAGCTTCATCTGGATGGAGGACTCCGCCGTCTCATGGAAGTTCTGGAAAATCTGATTGATCAGAGTGGAAGAGGGATCGCCGCCAGGCCGCTTCGACTTTTTGTCCGGCTCAAAGATATCGTCATCGTGGAGTAGCGTGCTGTAGGCGCGGTGGCTCAGGGTCAGCCGCTGTTTGTTTCTGGAGAGGTCCTCCAGAACATCTCCAATCTCGGAAAAAAGCATAAGACACCTCCGCAGGCTCAAATGTTCATATTTGTTCCACTTTGGAACTTTTATAACGCAATTATAGCATAATTTACTTGAATTTGGAACAAAAAACAAAGTTTTTTGTCACGTAGCAATTCCATTTCCGATGCTGTATAATAAAGTCACAGCAAGGGGCCTCACCCCAGCAGAGCCGCTGAAACGCGGCCTTCCGGGCAGGGGCTCGGTGTATTCCGCTTCGTTTCACTCCATTAATGATAGGAGGTACCATCATGTTTGTTCTTTCCATGATCCTTACTGGCGCGACCTTGGGCGGCACCATCGGCGGCGCCATCGCCACCATCGCCGGCACATCGGTCGCCACCGGCACTGCCACAGGCACCCTCATCGGTGCCGGAACCGCTGCCGCGGCCTGCGCCACGCAGAGCGCGGAGGCAGTAGCGGACTGCCAGTACGCCTGAAACCTTTTTGCCCCTGAGAGGAGGTGTGTCCGTATGTTCACGCTCATGTCTGCCGCAGCTGCTGTGGTTGCCCATACTGCACCCGTCGGCGGTCTGCTTGCGGCCGCTGTAGGGCTCAAGGTCCTGTCTGAGGTCTCCCATGACGACCGGGACCACAAAGATGACCGCCACTGACCCTGAAAGGAGGGCTCTTCTATGAGCTTGCTGTCCATGACCCGGCAGTGCATCCACTGCCACAACCCCTACCACTATAACCCTTCGATCGGCGACCTTGGCCTGGTGTGCCGTTACTGCGGCAAAGCACAGCTTCCGGAATCCTCGAAGCTGTGGCCGCAGTATGTACTCCCCGGCAGGCCCGATCTCAAGCGATAAGGAGGCACCTCATGTCTATCTACAAGACAGGCCGTCCCTGGAAATACGACCCTACCACCGGAGCCGGGCACAAACCGCCCAACAGCCCCGGCGAGTACCGGATGCGGGACGGCTCCGGCCGCATTACATACATCGGCGAGACCAACGACCTTGCCCGGCGGATGCAGGAGCACATCCGCAGTGGAAAGCTGCCCACCGGCAAGGGCTGTGGCAGTACCCTCGAATACATGGTGGCCGATGGCCGCTCCACATCGCACACCCGCCGGGAGCACGAGCAACAGTCCATCGAGAAGCACCACCCCACCCTGAACCGTTCCCGGGGCGGGGAAGGCAGACCCGCAGGGAAATGACCCTGTGGGTCTAATTTTTTAACGCATTTACAGAAGTTGAACTGATATCTGTTTTGATGTATACTGGTTTTAGCATATCCGTTCCAGCTTTCCGCCACTCAAAAACGAAAGGAGAATGTCTCCACCTGCTAACAGGTAAAGACACAGCAACAGTATGAAGCTTTCAGAATTTGTTTCTCTGTATCACCAGATTCAAACCGGGCCGTCCATTCTTCTCCTTGGGCAAAATTACTTGACCTTAGGTGGAGAACAGGATCCCGTTTGGGAGACACTTGTTCAAAAAGATTATCCTGATTTGGAACTTCCTCGTGCCGTGCCGGATTATCCTCTCTTGTGGGAAAAAGCCGCTAAAACCAAAACCGCCGCCGAAAATCTATACGCTCAGATCGAAACAGCCAGCCATGGAAAGTCCGGCCTTTCTGCGGTAAAGGCTGTCGTAAATTTACGGTGGAGTTTGCTTTATACCAGCTCTCTCGTGGATATTCCTGTTTCTGCCAGAGGCTGCACAGATGTTCCTCAGAATGAACGGCACGGAAATCGAAAATATCTGAACAAGGATCGGCGCTATCGGGTAAATCTATGTGGTGATCGGAACCATTTACCGTATGATCCGTCCTCAAAGGTTTTTACGCATCGGATCGAAGACCGTATTCGCTGGATCCGCGACTACCTGGAATACCAGGGGGTCCTTGTGATCGATGGATTAGATTCGGGCAATGACTGGCTGACCGATGAAAATTTGTTCGAGCCCTTAACGGAAATGCGTCCAAAGAGCATTTACTGGTTTCACGCTCCGCGGCATCTGGAAGAATACGCTTCTGATCTCGCTGCTCAAGAGATCTTGGTCGCCGAACCGGAGGGATTCTATGAACAGTTGCAGCGTCATATGCCAGAGTTCTTCCAGGAGTCACAGGACGAATCAGCTGATGCCGAAGTTTTTTCGAATGATCTGAATGTATCGCTCACACTGCGTGCCGATGGCAATCAAACCCACACCATCCGTATTCCAAGGGCAGATATTTCTGCAATCAATGGTGGAAATCTTTGTCTGCTTGATGATTCGATTCTCAATGAAGGCCCACCTGTTTTCTCCAATCGTGCGCAGAGTTTTTCTGCGTTTCTGGTTCAGGATGGGCTTCCCAGCTGGCACCTTTTCCGAACCCCGGTCGGACAGACGCCTTTTTATATCCGGCGCAACTTGGATCAGGAACTGGAGACCCGTGTGTGTACAGCACTGAAAGAGACAGGAGGAAAGCGCCGTCCTGTTATTCTGGAAGGTCCCAGCAACAGCGGAAAATCCACAATGCTTGCCAACCTGGCACTGACGGTTGCAAGCCGGAGAGTCTATCCTGTGATCTATATTCGGGGAGATCTTTTGCCCGGTGCCGGAGAACGCTTGTTTAAATTCGTGAAAAACTGCCTGTGTAATTCTGAGCATTCGGAGGAAAGGCTGTCAGATAAAACACTTATCGTTTGGGACGGCGATGGTCTGAAACAGTCTGTCAATGATTACGAAGCACTTCAGCAGCGGTTATTCTCGCAAAACGTTCAGGTCGTAGGCAGTGTATACAAAGCCTCCTCCGGTGACAATGTCATCACCCTGTCACAAAATCTTCAGGACAAAGAAGAAAACCTTCTGAAAAAAACTTTGTGCTCCCTTGGGGGCGCTTATGCCGACCGCTTTGAAATTTTACGGCAAAAGCAGAGGCGCAATCCTGCTCTGCTGCAGAGCAACAGTATGCTGTTCTGGCTGGAAGAAATGTTTAAATATGAGTTTGACGCAGAATATCGCAGCCTTGAGAATCTTCTTGTTTCACAGTTCCGCCGTGAAAAAATCCATGCAGAAGAACAGACGGCTCAGAGCTTAAACGATTATGTGGAGCGCTTTTTCAAAGCACAGGAAATCCGCATGCAGGAGGGCATTGCATCTTCCTTCCAGATGAAGCTGCGGATGCTTTTGAAGGAGATGAAAGAGGAGAATGAGGCTCTGAAAACGGATGCTCCCGCAGATGAGACCTCCCGAAAAATGCAAAAGCTCCAGGAACTTTCCAGAAAGATCTATATTCTCAACGAAAACATTGCTCTTGCAAGTGAGTTTGGCGTTAGCCTTCCTTTGTCTCTCCTTCTGCGCTTCTTGCAAGAGGATGAAGCGGGCATCCGTGTTGATGATGAGGTTTTGGAGATCATTCGGATTTTGCAGAATGACACCCTAATCAACTTCGAGCAGCAGAATACCGATTGGTTCGGCGAAGAGTATTATGTCCGCTTCCGCAGTTCTCTGGAGGCGGAAAATTGCATCTGTATGCTTTGTGAACAGCGGCTTGGGAGTCATACCGAGCTGCGTAAAAAACGAGAAGTTGAGATCCTGAAGCGGATCATCCGAACAGCCAGCACCCGCTGCGAGATCTGTGCCGTGGTGGATCTGATCCGTCAGTTCGGACCAAACGGTCACGGAATGCTTTCGGAACAGCAGAGTGAAACCATAACAGATTATTCTGCATACCGCAGCTACTGGAGTGAGATCGCCGAAGAGGCCATCCTCTGTCAGGAACAGGATCCAGAAATCGTTCTGGTCTATGCACATCTGACGCGGGAATATTATGCGCGGCTGGATGAGCAGCAAAGCCCTCACGAAAAAAGCCTTTTCCGTGAGGAAGTCGCTAACGCACGCAGTCGATTGGAAAAGACATTGCAGGAATTGGAAGATTGCGGAGAGACCGAGAGTTCGCAGTATGCCCGCCTAAGTGTAGAACTCTGCGCAAACTATCAGCAGGCTTTACAGGAAAGTTTCAACGAAGTATATTACGCCGAGATCAAACGGCGTATCCATCAGGCATTTCTCCATGACCACACTCTGCGGGAGCACAAATTGCGGAGAGACTTTTCCAGCAACTTTATGCTCGATATCCTGCTCAACGCCTATGGCGTTTATCACCGGAGCACAGAAAAGCAAGATACATCCGAGGCAAATGATGAACTTGCCTGGATTCTCTGTGCAATCGATGATATGCTGGATCTTGAAGCACTCGTCAAGGAGCCGAACAGGGATGATATCATTATTAAAATCAAAAGTGTCTATGCGCAGCTTGGCACAGATTGCCAGAAAATGGTTCAGCTGCAGGAAGCCATCTTCCGCGAAAACAGTGATATTTTTCTGTATCTACAGGCCAGAATGCTCTGGCAGGGCGACAGCCGGGAATCGCTTCGGCCCACCAAAAGCTCCGATCCCGTCAGTATGCTCCGAGCAGATCGGTATCTGTACCTTCTGCGGGATATTCCCTTTTTAAGAGAAGCTCTTCCGGATGATCTGATGACGCAGATGCAGGATGATGCCCGAAAAGTAATCGCGCTTTTGGAAAGAAGCCAAACCGAAATCTCCAAAACCAGGAGCGCCCGGTGCGTTGCCATGCTCCTTCGTGCACGCTGGTTCCTCAAAACCGGAAATCCAATGCTGGCAGAAAAGCAGCGGGTCTCTCTCTCTCGAGCTGAATGGGATCAGCTCTACCGGGAATGCAGCCAGTATGCAAGCCTGGCAGAGGGAGACCCTCAGGACACCTTTGCTCCTGCTTACTTCCTGATGGGAATCTACCAGTGGATCTACGGAGACGCCCAAAAATCAAGAGAAGACTTTGACAAAGCAAAACGCTGCACAGCACCAGATTCGAACGCCCGTATTATCGATCGTTTCATTCTTTGCTCAGAAGAAACCGCTATCCCACGATCGTTCCTTGTCAACGTTCGGCGAAATATTGGTCGAAACTATACCGCCAGCTTCCGCGAGGAGATCCGCCCCATGCAAAAGAGTACCGATAAGGTCCTGACCCGCTTTGGAATGCCTGTTCTGGGGAGTGCCATGGAATATCTTTTTCACGGAATGCCCTTCCTGGAGGAACAGCGTCCTTCGTCCGAACCTGCGATCATCGGTTTCAACCTCATCGGTGCTCAAATCGAGAGTCCTCAGAATGGTGGTGATCGCCGTGTGTAATACCTTTCCGCAGATTTTGACCCCTGGAGTACTCGAAAATCTGAACTGCGAGGCCCTAACTTCTCTTGGAACGCCGCTGTTTTTTAGTTCTCCTGATCTGAAGCGTCCTCATTCCAGTGAGAGCCGCGGACGTTTCTATGAAGTGGTAACCGGATTATATGTGGTCTACCATGACTATGGTTCAAGCTTTCTGCTTACCTTTTTACGCTTTTGCAAGCAGGAAAACATTCCGACCCGGCATAATCCCATGCTCAAGCATTACCACATTATTTGTAATCTGCGGGGTGCACTCTGCCATGGCGGCCTGGAAAACGGATCCCATCTTTTTCGATCCTGCAGCGATCTGCGTCAATATCTTCCAGAGCCGGAAGGAACTGCGCCGCTCAATCAATTTGACTCACTCAGTGAGGCAGACTGTACTGCCGCTTTGGAAAAGCTGTGTGCAGAAGCCGATTCCTTTTTCAACCAGCTTCGTCTGTGCATCAAAGCGGTCGGCAACGAATCGGTTCAGCGTTCTTCTTGGAAACGGCATCTGATCGATACTTCCTTGAATCCGTATACGCCGAAATATGGAAAATTTTACTTTGACTTTCGGATCGTCAACGATCTGGCGAAAGCTGTACGCGCTGGAAACATCCAGACTGGCTATGAAGAAACCGTAAGAGACTGGCTTTTGGATCTAGAGCAGAAAATCGAGACAGATTCCATCCCCAATACCGATTATCTGCGCCTGACACTTTCCGAAGCGTTATACAAGCTTTACCACCCGCAGGAATTTCTGGCAGAGAAGAGTTCCGCTGATTCCCTGTTCGATCTTTAATGAAAACGCCGCAGCAGGATGACCCGCCGCGGCGTTTTGCGTTTCGCTTCTATCGCAATTTTCACAAATAATGCCTCGCAAAACGGCATATTTACGACATGCAGTTTGCAGATGTTGCTTGTGTATTAAAAACGCAACCTGCTATAATTATATTATTTTTTGTGAATGGCATCTTCCTGAATCAGAATCAGGTTGGAGTTCTCCGCTGTCATTTCCACCAGTCGATCTGTAAAGCCGCTCTTGGAGAACAGCCCGTACACAATTTCGTAGCCCTTAAAGGCCGCTGTAAGTTCTTTGGACTGCCCCTTTTCCTGCAAAGCAGAGTAGACCGCCACATCCACAGGTTTCGCATGGTACTTGCACTCACCGAGGAACAGCCGCTTATGCTGATGGTCCACCGCTGCAACATCGATCTCTGTGTCTCCCTCGTTGTCGTTGCGCCAGTAAGAACCAATGCGTGAGGGTGCAAAATCGATCTGCCCCTTTCGGCACAGCTCCGCAAAGATGTTCCGGCAGATGCTCTCATAAGCGAAAGCCACAAATTTTTGCTTAAAGTCTTTGCCCATCTCGTCCAGCACGATCTGTTGGTTGTCCAGTTCCAACTCTCCCTTGAACGGGTACACATAGCGGAACCAGAAGCGGATGAAGTTGTCCGAAACATAGTACAGACTCTTCCGGGAACGCTCTGGATTCTTTTCGGTGATGGGAACGTTCTTGATAACAAAACCAAGGTCGATCAGTGTTTTAAGGTACGGCGTAATAGCCGAAGTGTCCTGTTCCATCGTCATGCCGATCTTGCTCAGCTTGTGGTTGCCGTCCGAAATCGCTTTTAGCACGGAGAAATAGTTGATGGGCGTCTGCACTTCCTCGTTGAGCAGGAAATCAGGTTCTTCATACAAAAAGCCATTTTTCGACAGTACCACACGCCGAATCTGCTCCACCAGCGGTTCGTCCGTCTGGAAAAACTCCATATATTTCGGTACGCCGCCCGTGATGGCATACTGCTCCACAGCCTGCTCAAACGACAGGTTCTGCGCCGCATACACATCCGTAAATTGCAGCGGCATCAGCCGAATCTGTGCCGTTCTACGGCCATAGAGCGGACTGTCGTAGGCAAGTGCGTGTTTTTTCATCATGCTGATGAGGGAACCGCAGAGAACCAGCATCACGTTATGGTCTTTCAGCACTTCATCCCATGCGTTTTGCAAGATGGACGGGAAATCCGGGTTCGTCTTGACCAGATACGGAAATTCATCAATGACAAGCACCTTTTTCTCGTCCGGGTGGTCATCTGCTACCACTTGGAATAAATCCAGCCAGTCGGTGAATGTGACCTTGCTGAGCATGGGATTCTTCGTGGTACGGGAAAGCACCCCGGCAAACCGCTTCATGCTCTGGGCTTCGCTTTCTGTGGTTGCCAAAAAGTAGAACGCACGTTTATCTTTGATAAACTCTTTAATCAGCGTCGTTTTTCCAACACGCCGCCTGCCGTAAATCACCACAAAGCCGCTGCCGCGCTCTAATTCTGCATTCAGCGTTGCCAGTTCGGATGTTCTGCCGATGAAGTCCATACCGTTCACCTCTCGCTTAATATAATTTGGATTATGATAATTTCAATTATATTATAGTCGTTCTGTACAAAACCGTCAATAGGACGAAACATCGAATTTTCAACATCAAATTCATACAATGTAGAAAACTCCGGGCTTCCCCCCTTTTGCAGATTGAACCGATCCCGAAGAAACGGTATAATAACAGTATAACAAATTATTGTTTGTCGGGCTTATTTTCTCGACACGCAGGAGGAACATACATGGTAACCGGAGAACTGAAAAGCAAAATTGACAGCCTGTGGGAAATTTTCTGGACGGGCGGCCTGACGAATCCCTTGGATGTGATCGAGCAGATGACCTATTTGATGTTCATTCACGACCTCGATGAAAGCGACAACACCCACGCCAAAGAAGCCGCTATGCTGGGTCTGCCCTACAAGAGCATCTTTGCGGGCGAGGTGCAGGTCGGGGAGCGTACTGTGGACGGTACACAGCTCAAATGGAGCGTTTTCCACGATTTCCCGGCAGGCAAAATGTACTCCACCATGCAGGAGATGGTGTTCCCCTTCATCAAGAATCTGCACGGCGACAAGGACAGTGCCTACGCCAAGTACATGGGGGACGCCATCTTCAAGATCCCCACCCCCCTGATGCTGGAGAAGATCGTCACCGCCATGGACGAGATCTACGCCCAGGCGGAGCAGCTCCACGACACCGATGTGCGGGGCGATA
>OMGA01001039.1_pt1 | contig 10454 bp, 8 predicted proteins | sample 1674211 | NCBI WGS metagenome assembly OMGA01 (sample SAMEA103958152, study PRJEB25191) | human gut metagenome | biome: human-associated habitat [ENVO:00009003]; feature: intestine environment [ENVO:2100002]; material: feces | place: Germany | collected 2013/2015
GCTGGTATCACGCCGATCCCGGGGACCGCTGGGAGGAGTTCCGCCGCCGGTACACCGACGAGCTGCGTGCGTCGCAGGCCGTGCGGGAGTTCGTCCGCGGAATCGAAGGTGTGGACACGGTGACGCTGCTCTACGCCTCGAAAAATGCGGCGGAGAACCATGCGCTCATCCTGCAGGAGTATTTGCAGAGAGCTGCCGGAGGGGCTACAACCGCGTGATCTTCGCGATTTTCGCCTCGCCCTGCCCCGGCAGCGGCTGGAAGACGATGATTTCGGCCTCGTAGGTTTCGAGGCCGGGCGTCGTGGTTTTCGCCGTGCAGATGAAGCGGTAGTTGGTTCCCGCCACGACCTGCGTGGCGACGCTCTCCGGGGTGTAGCTTACGCCGGTCATGCCGGTCGTCGCCCGGCGGAACAGTTCGCGATCGGACGCTTCGAGAGGCCGCTGCCCGGTATAGCCGCCGCACAAAATCGTTTTTTCCTGTTGCTTTTCGGTCCGTTTTTCCGGACTTCCGCATGCGGTCAGCAGCATGGCCGCAAGTGCTGCAATCGTTAATTTCAACATCGTCAGGGCGTTTTAGGTGCGAAAATTACTGATTTTCCGCCGAAAAGCCAAATAAACCGCGTGCAGGTGCCCGGACGCCGCGGTTCCGGGCCTGGGCGTTTCGGTGTTTTAAGGTTCGGTGTGTTATATATGATACGTGTATTTTTGTGTTTTATGTCCAGTTTTGCACCGTTAATTGTCTGAAATGGCGACGGGAACAGACTTTTGGGCCGGTTCGGACATGTGCAAACACGAATCAATTTGTGTGTCTATGAATATGAATAAGAAGATCCTTCCGGCGCTTCTTTTGGCCGTGTGCTGCTGGGCCGGAGCGTCGGCGCAGCAGGTGGCTGTGAAGACCAATCTGCTTTACTGGGCTGCCGCGACTCCGAATGTCGGGGCCGAGGTGGCCGTCGGGAAGCATTCCACGCTGGGATTCTCGGCCAACTACAACCCCTGGACCATCGGTTCGGACAATAAGATCCAGCATTGGTTCATCCGCCCCGAGTACCGTTACTGGGTGACCGAGAAGTATACGCGCCTCTTTTTCGGGGTGCACGCCATCGGCGGCAAGTTCGAGGTCGGCGGCTTCAAGCTTCCGTTCATCGGCGACAAGGTATTCAAGGGGTTGCAGACCAACTATTACAAAGGTTCGTTCGTCGGCGCAGGCATCAGCATCGGTTACCAGTTTTACGTCAGCCCCCACTGGAACCTCGAACTTTCGGCCGGCGCCGGACTGGCCCGCCTGAGCTACCATGCCGAGCCGGTCAGCGGCCCGAAGCGCAGTTCCTACGTCGACTCCAAGCGTTTCCTGCCGATCCCCACCGAGATCGGCGTAACGTTCGTCTACCTGTTCAACTCCAAGAAATAAACGATGCGTCCCATGAAAAAATACTGCTTCCTTTTCGTATTTCTCGTTGCGGCGCTTTCGCTCCGCGCCCAGATCGTGGGCGATGTCGCCGTGACGCGCAAGGTGCTGGCCGAAATAGTGGGAATTGAATGGCGCTATCTTGCCAATATTGAAAATAAAGGCACGATCCCCAGCCTCCCGGTTGTGATCCAGCTTATCAAAATCTGCGGGCTTCCCGTGGAACGGTATTTTAACCCGGAGATCATGCGGGAGGAAAGCGCACAGCGGCAGCGGGTCAGCCACAAGCTGAAACTTTGCCCGGAAGAATTTCTGCCGATCATCGAGGGCGCGATTGACGGGGCCATTCAAATTCAACAGAAGAATGACGAAACGGAGGGTGCATGACAACCCTCTGTTTTGTTTTTGGGAGGACGCAGGCTGCGCCCTCTTTTTTTGTGTGGTTTTCGGAAAAACCGGGATTTTGCGGGTATTTCCTTGGGGTCAGAACGCTTTTTAGGGGAAGAAGAACAAAGACAGCAAGCATAGGGAGTGTAGCCACACTCCCGGCAAACGGCTTCCCGTTTGTATCTTGGGGAAGTCCCCAAACCCCTGAATGAATGGAGGTGCGAAAGTGGCAAACCGAAAACGGAAGTTTGTGCTGCGCGTCCCGGTGACGCCGGAGGAACGGGCGCTGATCCAGCAGAAGATGGCCCAGCTTGGCACAAAGAACTTTTCTGCCTACGCCCGGAAAATGCTGATTGACGGCTATATCGTCCATATCGACACCGGCCCCGTCCGGGCGCAGACCGCAGAGCTGCAAAAGATCGGCGTCAACATCAACCAGATTGCAAGGCGTATCAACAGTACCGGGACTGTGTACGCGCAGGACTTAGAGGACATCAAGGGGGCGCTGGCACAGATATGGCAGTTACAAAGATCCATCCTATCAAGTCAACGCTGAAAAAGGCGCTGGACTACATCGAGAACCCGGACAAGACCGATGAAAAGCTGTTCGTTTCTTCCTATGGCTGTTCCTATGAAACGGCGGATATTGAATTTCAAATGCTGTTAGATCAGGCGTACCAAAAGGGCAACAATCTGGCCCACCACCTGATACAAGCCTTTGAGCCGGGCGAAACCACGCCGGAGCAGGCCCATGAGATCGGGCGGCAGCTTGCCGATGAAGTGCTGCAAGGTAAATATCCCTATGTGATTACCACCCACATAGACAAGGGCCACCTGCATAACCACATTATTTTCTGCGCCGTGGATATGGCGAACCAACGCAAGTACATTTCCAACCGCCAGAGCTACGCCTTTATCCGGCGCACCAGCGACCGGCTGTGCAAGGAACACGGCCTGTCTGTGGTAAAGCCCGGCAAAGACAAGGGCAAGACCTACGCCGAGTGGGACGCACAGAAAAAGGGCAAGAGCTGGAAAGCAAAACTGAAAATCGCTATCGACGCGGCCATTCCGCAGGCCAAAGACTTTGACGGTTTTCTGCGGCTCATGGAGGCGCAGGGCTATGAAGTCAAACAGGGCAAGTTTATTTCATTCCGCGCCCCCGGACAGGAACGCTTCACTCGCTGCAAGACCTTGGGGGAGGATTACACCGAGGAACGGATCACCCAGCGGATCAAGGGCATTGCCATTGACCGGGGGCCGCGCAGAAGAAGCGCCGGGGAAATCTCCCTGCGGATCGCCTTGGAGGACAGTATCAAGGCCCAGCAGTCGGCGGGCTATGCGCGGTGGGCGAAGCTGCACAACTTGAAGCAGGCCGCCAATTCCTTAAACTTCATCACAGAACACCAGATCGACAGCTACGAGGGCTTGGAAAGCAGGCTGGCCGAGATCAGCGCGGCAAACGACGCGGCGGCCTCCGCCCTGAAAGACGCGGAACGCCGCCTTGGGGATATGGCGCTACTGATAAAAAACCTCTCTGCCTACAAGCAGCTCCGGCCTGTGGCGCTGGAACTGCGAAACGCCAAAGACAAGGCCGCGTTCCGGCGGCAGCATGAAAGCCAACTGATCTTGTATGAGGCAGCGGCAAAGGCACTCAAAGAGGCCGGGATCACAAAGCTCCCCAACCTGTACGCCCTCAAAACCGAGTATAAAAAGCTGGACGCAGAACGGGAACGGCTGTCCGCACAGTACAGCGAAGCGAAACAGAAATTGAAAGAATACGGCATTGTCAAACAGAATGTAGACAGCATTTTGCGGACAGCGCCGGGAAAGGAGCATACGCAGGAACGATGAACATACCGAGAATGAGTTACCCCCAATACCGCAAGGCCCGCAGGCTCACCCATGAGTGCTGCAACTACTGTAACGGAAACTGCCTCCTGCTGGACGATGGAGAGGAATGTGTCTGTGTGCAGAGTATTTCCTATTCGCTGCTGTGCCGGTGGTTCAAGGTGGCCGTCCTGCCGCTGGACGCGGCCCTGTGCGCCGAGATCACCAAAGGCCGGGGCGAAATCAAACGCTGCGCCGTCTGCGGGGCGGCGTTTACGCCCAACTCCAACCGGGCCAAATACTGCCCGGATTGTGCGGTGCAGGTGCGCCGGAAGAAAGAGGCGGAACGCCAGCGGAAAAGATACCTCCTGTCTACGCATTTAGGGCGGTAAAAGTCCACGGAAATCAAGGGTTTTTCCGCATGGTCGGCAGGCAGGTGGATAAAGTTATCCTGTTCCCCTCAAAACGGGGTTCTAAATGCGGGAAATGGACAAAAAAGAAGCGCCGGACGCAGAGGCTTTGATACCTCCGCGCCCGGCGTTTTGCTTATTCGTCTGTGAAGTGGAACTGCTGCGCCGCAAAGTCGGCGTCACTCATGGCGTCCAGCTTATCGGCGGTCTGGCAGGTCAGCGCCGCCATTTCCTTGTCCATATCCGGCAAAGCTGCCCGGAGATTTGCCGCCGTCCTGCGGCGGTCGGCATTGTGGTACAGACAGATCAGGTTTTCTTCTTCCACGGTGAAATACATTCCTCATACCTCCATTTCTTTTGATTTTTCCCGCGCCGGGGGCCTCTTTTTCTGTTCCTCCTTGGCGGCGGCAAGCTGCGCCCGGATGGACGGTTTCTTTTGTTTCTGTGTCGTCTTTCGGGTCTGCTTGGGCTTTTTGGCCTCCGCTTTGGCTGCCTCGGCCACATCCAAAAGGGAAATCTGTTCCCCGGCTTTTGCCCTTGCTTCCAGTTCCTCCATAGACGGGGCATTGTTCATCATGCCGTCGATCATGTTGTAGTTCTGTTCGGTGGACATTTCCGCCGTCTTGATATGGCTTTCTGGCTGGGCGGGGATGGCAAATGCCCTTGTGCCGTTTGCCATAATCAGATACCTGCCGTCCTCCGACTGATGGTGGAATCCATACCCGGCGGCCTCCATCTGTTCCCGGCTCCTGTCGGTCAGATAGAAACGGCCCCTTGGCGTCTGGATTTGTTCGCCGGTCATGCACTCGTCCGGCGTGAGCTGCTTTTCCGGCTGGGCGAAAAACTCCGGCACCTGCCGGTAGTCGGCTCCCTCGTCCACATAGTAGGCGGTCTGTTTTCCATCCTGCCGGAACACTACAATATCCCCCGTAGAGAGGGAATGTCCCTTGTAATCGGCGGGATGTTCTATGTTGAAGCGGCGGTAAATCTCGTCCAGTGTGGTGTCTTTGTCCAGCGGCGCGGTGTAGACAAGCTGGTAATTCTTCCTGTCCACCGAAAGCCCATCCGCCTGCAAGTCCTCATAGGAACGGTAGCGCAGGTCGCGCCCCTCCGGGCCGGGCGGCACTTGGTAGATGGAAAAGTTGGGCTGCGCTGGTGCTTCATAATCAGAGGCAACATATTCCTCCACCGTCAGCCCGGAAGCGGCGGCCTCCTGTTCCAGCTCTGCCTCGATCTGTTTTTTGTAGTCCTGCAAGCTCTGGTCGAAGTCGGCAAGCTGCGGCGGCTCCGGCAAGTGGTACTGGCCCTGATTGAGAAGCGGGCGGCACTCCTTTACATAGTCCAAAACCGCGTTGAAATAAGCGGTCTGTTCCGGCGTCAGGGTTTCCCCGGATCGCAGGGGACGCCGGGCCTCCTGCTCCATAGCGGCCAGATTGCAATGCAGCTCCATATACGGGACAAACTCATGCAGCAGCATATCCCGCTGGGCCTTGTCCGCCTCCCATGCCTCCGGCCCCTCATGGTGCAGCACATGGTTTTTCCAACTTTCGTCCTGCGTGTAGTATTCGTGGCAGCCCCGGATATGCTGGATCAGGGAACCGTCGCCGTCGCCAAAGTCCTGCCGTCCCTCGTAGCTGTCCGGCTGGCCCTGCATGGTAAAGTCAATGCGGAACTTGGTCTTGTCGTACCAATGGCCCGTATAGCCCGGCTGCTCCCGGTCATGGCGTCTGGCGCTGTCCAGCTCCTTGAAAACGGCCTCGGCTTCATGCAGCGGCATTTGCTGGCCGTCTTTCAGATGGGGGCTTTCACTCCAAAGGATCGTGACAACCGGCTCCGCTGCCGGATTCTGCGCGATCTGCCGCTGGGCGTTGGCAACGGCAATCTCACTTTCGATCTCGCTTTTCACAAAGGAATCTATCTGGCCCTCTTGCAACTCATAGCCCTGTTCACACAGGCGGTTGATAAGCCCGATCACCTTGTCGTTATCGCCCACGGCCTCGGCATAGGCCACGATCAACTGCCGTTCCTCGCTGCCCAAACGCGGGGCATTTTTCTCTGCCAGCTCCATCAGGGTGACGGCCCGGTCAGCCGGGGATGCCTCCGGCATGAACAGTTTCCCATTCAAAAGGCCGTCGATTCCGTTCCATGACTGCGGCTGGGGAATGGCGTTGGCCTGTTCGGTTGCTTCCAGAAAATCATCCAGCCTGTCGCCGGTCAGGGGTTCCATTGTCCCAGCCGGTAGCTCATGGATGGAAAGGATTTCTTTTCCGGCTTCCGCAAGGGTCAGGTCGGGATTGTCAAGCTGGCCTCCGTCCAGTTCCTTATAGTCGGGGGCGTACAGCGTGTAATTGTAGCCGCTTTCCGATGTCTGGATATGCAGGTAATCGCCGCTTTCCAGACGGTAGGCGGCCTCCTGCGGGGCTTTGACCTGTTCCAGCGTTCCATCCCCGGCAATGGAAAAGCCTTGCGCCTGCGCCGCCTCCTTGGTTCCCTGCGACACTTCGCCGGTGGATTTCAAATCCACTTCAATGAGGGTTTGCAGCATGGCTTTTACGCTGGCGGTCATTTCCTGCTGTTGCTTGGGGGACAGCTTGGAAAATACGCTGTCCGGGTCTGGCTGCTCGGCGGCCTGCGGCTGTTCCTGCTGGGTCTGCCGCTGTTGCTGAAGCTGGGCAAGGTGGCCGTCAATGGTGGTAATCAGTTCATGGGCGGTGGCCCGGATGGTTTCAAGGGAGGCTTTCAGCTCTTTCAAGTCCTTGCCGGAACTCCAACCGGCCACATAGCCAAAGGAATAGTCGGAGGTGTCCAGCCCGTAGTGCTGGCAGACGGCATAGGCCACGCTTTCGGCCTGCACCTCGCGGGTGCGGCTGTCGGGGCGGTCGGCCTGCTCAATGGCCGGGGCTTCCGGGTCGATGGCGTGGAGCTTGGAATGGGCGATCTCATGGATGGCCGTCTTTAGGGTCTGTAATTCGCTCATGCCCTCCTGAATGGCGATCCGCTTTTCCGTCAGGTGGTAGTAGCCGTGGGAACCGCCCGGAATGTCCTCAAAACCAATGGGAACCGGGGAGGTCTGTTCCAGCGCCTTGAAAAATTCCCCGTAGCGTTCCACGCTGCCGGTCAGTTCTTCCACGCCGATAGAGGGCAGCGGTTCCCCCTCTGTCTGGCTCACATCAAAGACGGAAACGATCTTAAAGGCCGGAACCTGTATTTCCTGTACTTCGGTAACAGGCTTTCCGTCCTTGCCCATCACCGGCCTGCCCTGTGCGTCCAGCTTCTGCACTTCCTTTTTCGCCTTGAACGGGGCTGGGGCCAGTATCTTGATGGCCTTTTCGCCTTTCTTCACATTGCGGTGAAAATCATCCCGCCACTTGTTGTAGCCCGCCACAAGCTGTCCGCCCTGCATGGCGATCAGGAGGGTATTGTTGAAGCTGTAACTGTGGAACTTGGACATGGTGGTGAGATAGGCTTTGTAGCGTTCACTCTCGAAAAGCTCCTGTATGCCGGTTTCCAGCCGGTCGGTGATCTCTTTCATGCGCTCGGCGCTGTTCTGGCCGTTTAAGAGAATAGGGGTGACAGGCTGCGGGGCCTTTGCGGGGGCTGCCGCCTCCGGCTGCACCTTGCTTTCCTCCCGCAGAAGTTCCGGCGCAGGATAGGCCATCACCCGGTATTCCTCCGGCACCGGCTGTCCCTCATGGACGCGCTGCCATTCGTCGCTGGTTCGCAGAATATAGCCGTAATCGGTAAAGGTTCCCTGTTCCTCGCTGGCGATAAAGCTCCCCAGCCGGTCGGTGTCAATGGCCGGTTTCCACGGGTCGGGAACGACAAACAGCCCGGAATCATTCAGATAATATTCCCCCAGACTGCGGTTGTCCTTGGCGTTGATTAAGACAAAACAATCGGTGTTTTCGGCGTAGTCCAAAAGCTGCCCGATGGTCTGCATTTTCGCCGGGGACTGCATGGCGGCGTTCAGCTCCGCAAGTTCCACGGCGTCCAGCCTTTGAAGCTGGGAGGCAAGGAAGTTCAGTTCGTCCACGCTGGCGGTCTTGATTAAATTATCCGGCAGTTCCAGCAGTTTTCCCTCCGGGGCAGAAAAGCCGCCAATGAACAAGTCCTGCTGGTTGTCGGCGGTGATGTGGATTTCCTTTAGGGCTTCCTGTACCTGTTCGGCGGAAGTCGGCAGGGAAAGCCAGTAGCCATGCGGCCCGCCGGTCTGCGCTTCGGCGCGGTTATCAAGAAAAATAGAAAATACTTCGTTCACGGGTTCCCTCCTTTCCGGGGTGGCTGCGGTCTGCGGCTGCGCGGTTTCTTCCTGCGCGGGAAGCTCTGCGGCTTTTGCCGGTTCCTCTCCCTCGATGGTGTAGCCGGGGAGCAGGCAGCCGTTGACCTTGAAACAGTCGGCGTATTCCTTGGGAATGGCCGGGGAAATTTCGGTAAAGTAATGGTCGTGGGCTTTGATCCGGCCATTCAGGTACTTGTCCAGTTCTTCCCGGCTGGCAAAGACTTTCCGATCCTGTCCGGCGATCTTTTCCTGCCGGTAGCCGCCCGGCGCGTTGGTGCGTAGGCTCCAGCGGAGCGTCCACGAGTAGGGAACGGATTTTTGGGCGGCGCTGTCGTACCGGGTGTTCTCGGAAATGGAATAATCCATCTGGTAAACCATGTTGCTGCGGATATGGCGGTATTCGTCCGGGGCCTCCCACTGGTTTGCGGTGTGGGTGACGGGAAGCGTCCGGGCATATTCAAGAGCTTTATCCAGAAACAGGGTTCTTCCAGCCTGTTCCTCCCATGCGGCGGCCTGTTCTTTCAGGCGGTCAAACACTTCCTGTTCTGCGGCGGCGCTTTCCGCCCGCAGGGAAAGAAGCTCTGCAAGGGGCAGCTTTACCGCTTCGGAAAGATCGGCCTTGCCGCTTTCAAAGTAAATCCGGCGCTCGATCCGCATAGTGCTGGCCGGTTCTAAATCGTCATGGTCGTAGGAGCTGTAAGACATTTGGGGTTCACATCCTTTCTATGGTGGTGATCTGATACAAGGGGTTTGGGGCTTCCCCAAAGAGAAAATCCCCGGCCCGGCAGGTGCGCCGGGTCAGGGATTTTGCCGGGAGTGTGGCTACACTCCCTATGCTTGCTGTTTTTAGTTCTTGCCCCTCTGTTCCACGCGGTAGTTTACATACTTGCCGCCGGTATCGGCCAAAAGCACCGTCCCGTCATAGGTCTTGCCGGTTTTCATGGAGCGCAGGCCCTTTACCTTTGCTTTTCCATCTTTAAGGAGCGCGGCGGCGACCTTCGGGGTGAACGCCTTGCCCCGTTCCTCAAAAAATCGGTCATTCTTCCACATGACAAACTGGCAGCTTCGGTTTCCGCAGTAGTAGTTCTTTTTGCCCTCGTAGACGCTTTCCCCGCAGCGCGGACATTTGCCGATAACCACACGCTCGGTCTGAAACAACTTCTGCGCGTCCTCGCTGATCTGGGAGTAGTTTGCGATCAGGCCCCTTGTCATTTCTGCAATGCCAGCCATGAAGCCCTCCGGGTCGGCCTGCCCCTTGACAATGGCCGTCAGCTCCGTTTCCCACTGTGCCGTAAGCTGGGGAGAGGTCAGCACCTCCGGCAGCACGCAGGCAAGGTTGTGGCCGTCCTTGGTGGGAAGTAGCTGTTTGCCCCTGCGCTCCACAAAGCCCATCTGCACCAGCTTTTCTAAGATGGAGGCGCGGGTGGCCGGGGTTCCCAATCCCTGCCGCTCGGCGTCCTCCGGCAGATCGTCCGCACCGGCGCGCTCCATAGCGGAAAGCAGGGTATCTTCCGTGTAGGATTTTGGCGGTGTTGTGAAATGTTCGGTGACGGCGGCAGTTACCTTGTCAAAGGTCTGTCCCTCGGTAATTTTGGGAAGTTCCTGCGCAGGCTCCGGGGCAGTGTCGTCGGCGTCTGTTTTGAACGACGCCTTAAAGCGGCGGTCAAGCTCTTTCCAGCCGGGGGTCAGGATGGTCTTTCCCTTGGCGGTAAAGGTGTTCCCGGCACAGGTGAATGTAGCGGTGACAGCTTCGTACACATGGGGCGCGGCCACGGCGCACAGCAGCTTGCAGCACACAAGGGACAGCAGTTTCTTTTCGCCCTCGGTCAGCCCGTCAAAGCCTTTCTGCACAAATTCCATTGTCGGGACAATGGCGTGGTGGTCGCTCACCTTTTTGCTGTTCAGCACCCGGCCAAACTGCGGGGACAGGTCAAGCCCCGCCACAAAGGGAAGCAGCGGCCACAGACCGGACACAAGGCTTTCCGCCGTTGGCAGCATATCATCGGTCAAATACTGGCTGTCGGTGCGGGGATAGGTCAGCAGCTTCTTTTCGTAAAGCTGCTGGGCATAGTCAAGGGTCTGCTTGGCGGTAAATCCAAACAGGCGGTTTGCCTCCCGCTGCAAGGTGGTGAGGTCATAGAGG
>OMGA01001043.1_pt1 | contig 10422 bp, 8 predicted proteins | sample 1674211 | NCBI WGS metagenome assembly OMGA01 (sample SAMEA103958152, study PRJEB25191) | human gut metagenome | biome: human-associated habitat [ENVO:00009003]; feature: intestine environment [ENVO:2100002]; material: feces | place: Germany | collected 2013/2015
CCTTTTTGGTTTGGTAGAAGCAGGTCTCGACAAAAACACTTGTTTTTTGTAGAAATACAGGATAACCCATTGTTTTGCCGGCAGATTTGTGCTACTATGGATTCATATTTTCCTGCTTACCTGCGGCATAACGATCAGCAGGGGAAAAGTTAGAGTGAGGTGTATTCCGCAATGCAATTTTTATCCTACCTGATCAACGGCATCAGTCTGGGGAGCATTTACGCCATCATCGCCCTGGGCTACACCATGGTGTACGGCATCGCCAAGATGCTCAACTTCGCCCACGGCGACGTCATCATGGTCGGTGCCTATGTCTCGTTCTGTGCCACGTCGTATCTCGGCCTCCCGGGCTGGGCATCTGTAGTTCTCTCTTGCGTGGCCTGCACGGTTCTCGGTGTTCTCATTGAGGGCCTGGCCTATAAGCCGCTGCGCCAAGCAGGTCCGCTGGCCGTTCTGATCACGGCTATCGGCGTGTCTTACTTCCTGCAGAACGCCGCGCAGCTTCTGTGGGGCGCCACGCCCAAGAACTTCACTTCGCTCGTCACCTTCCAGGTGCCGGAGTTCTTGGCCAAGTTCAACGTAAGCGCCGTCTCGCTCGTCACCATCGTCGCCTGCCTGGTTATCATGGCCGGCCTGATGTTCTTTACAGGTAAGACCAAGATGGGCAAGGCCATGCGCGCCGTGTCCGAGGACAAGGCCGCCGCTCAGCTCATGGGCATCAACGTCAACCGCACCATTTCGATGACGTTTGCCATCGGCTCCGCCCTTGCCGCCATCGCCGGCGTGCTGCTGTGCTCCGCCTACCCGGTGTTGCAGCCCACCACGGGTGCCATGCCTGGCATAAAGGCCTTCGACGCCGCCGTCTTCGGTGGCATCGGCTCCATCCCCGGCGCCTTTGTCGGTGGCATTCTCATCGGCATCATCGAAGCGATGGCGCAGGCTTACATTTCCACGAGCCTTGCCAACTCCATCGTCTTTGGTGTTCTGATCATCGTCCTGCTCGTCAAGCCTGCCGGCCTCTTGGGCAAGTACGTCCCCGAGAAGGTGTAGGTGAGCGCTATGAAGTTTCTTAAAGACAAGCAGACGCGTCACGACTTTGTCACGTACGCCATGTGCCTTGTGGCGTTTGCCATCGTGTTCTTTATGCAGTCCAACCACATGATTCCGCGCATGATCGCCGGTCAGCTGGTTCCCATCACGGCCTATATCGTCATGGCCATCTCCCTTAACCTCGTCGTCGGCATCGCGGGCGACTTGTCGCTGGGCCACGCGGGCTTTATGAGCGTCGGCGCCTATACGGGCATCGTTACCGCTGTCGCGCTGGAGAGCGCCGTTCCCTCCGATCCAATACGTCTTGTCATCAGCATCGTGGTCGGCGCTATCGCTGCCGCCATCCTGGGCTTCTTGATTGGTATCCCGGTCCTGCGCCTGAGCGGCGACTATCTGGCCATCGTGACCCTGGCTTTTGGCGAGATCATCAAAGAGATCGTCACCTGCCTCATTGTGGGCGTCGATTCCCGCGGCCTGCATGTGATCTTTAACATCACGGGTAACTCCACGATCGATGACCTGCACCTGCTCGAGGACGGCACCGCCATCATCAAGGGCGCCCAGGGCGCCTCGGGCGTGTCGACGTACTCGACCTTCCTCGCCGGTGCCATCCTGGTCATGGTCGCACTCGTGATCGTGCTCAACCTGGTTCGCAGCCGTACCGGCCGTGCCATTATGGCCGTGCGCGACAACAAGATCGCTGCCGAGTCTGTGGGCATCTCCGTCACCGAGTACCGCATGATCGCCTTCGTGGTTTCCGCTGCCCTCGCCGGTGCTGCCGGAGCTCTCTTCGGCGGTAACTTCTCGCAGCTCTCCGCCACCAAGTTCGACTTCAACACGTCCATCCTCATCCTGGTGTTCGTGGTCCTGGGCGGTCTGGGCAATATGCGCGGCTCCGTCATCGCGGCGGCATTGCTCACGGTGCTTCCCGAGCTGCTCCGTCAGTTCTCGGACTACCGCATGCTCATCTACGCCATCGTGCTGATCTTGGTCATGATCTTTACCAACAACCCACAGCTCAAGGCGTTCTTCGGTCGTGTCAAGGATCGCTTTGCTTCCAAGAAGGAGGTGGCAGCCGATGCCCAGTAAATTTGAGTTCAACAAGGGCAAGATGGTCCCGTATCCTTCTGGCGCCATCGTTCCCGACCGCGACCTGGGCGAGCGCCCGGCACTCGAGTGCATCCACCTGGGCATCGAGTTCGGTGGCCTTAAGGCAGTCGACGACTTTAGCCTGACTATCGGCAAGACCGAGATCGCCGGTCTGATCGGCCCCAACGGTGCCGGTAAGACCACGGTCTTCAACCTGCTCACCAAGGTGTATCAGCCCACGCACGGCACCATCCTGCTCGACGGTGAGGACACCTCGGGCAAGTCGGTCTATCAGGTCAATCGCATGGGTATTGCCCGTACCTTCCAGAACATTCGTCTGTTCAACACCATGACGGTGGAGGATAACGTTAAGGTCGGCCTGCACAACCAGGAGCGCTACTCCGGCTTTGAGGGCGTGCTGCGCCTGCCGACGTATTGGAAGCACGAGAAGGCTGCTCACGAGCGCGCCATGGAGCTGCTGTCCATCTTTGATATGGAGCATCTGGCAAACGAGCAGGCCGGATCGTTGCCTTACGGCGCTCAGCGCCGTCTGGAGATCGTCCGCGCGCTTGCCACCAACCCCAAGCTACTGCTGCTCGACGAGCCTGCCGCCGGCATGAACCCGTCCGAGACCGCGGAGCTCATGGAGAACATCGTCAAGATTCGCGACACCTTTGGCATTGCCATCATGCTTATCGAGCACGATATGTCGCTCGTTATGAACATCTGCGAGGGCATCTGCGTGCTCAACTTTGGTAAGGTCATCGCCAAGGGCACGGCAGAGGAAATCCAGAATAACGATGCCGTTATCGAGGCGTATCTGGGCAAGCAGGATAAGGGGGAGAACTAAATGGCAGAGCTGATGCTTTCCGTCTACAACATCAACGTCTGGTACGGCGCCATCCACGCCATCAAGGACATCTCCTTTAACGTTAACGAGGGCGAGATCGTGGCCCTGATCGGCGCGAACGGTGCCGGTAAGTCCACGACGCTCAAGACCGTCTCGGGCCTCCTGCGCTCTAAGACCGGCTCCATCAAGTTTATGGGCGAGGACATTACCCATACGCCCGCCGACAAGCTGGTTGGTAAGGGCCTGGCTCAGGTTCCCGAGGGTCGTCGCGCCTTTTTGCAGATGACGGTTGAGGAGAACCTGGAGATGGGCGCCTATACGCAGCCCAAGTCCACGGTGGTCCCGGGCCTCGAGCGCGTCTACGAGCAGTTCCCGCGCCTGAAGGAGCGCCGTCGCCAGGTCGCCGGCACCCTTTCGGGCGGCGAGCAGCAGATGCTCGTTATGGGGCGCGCCCTTATGAGTAACCCCAAACTGCTTATGCTCGACGAACCTTCCATGGGTTTGGCACCGATTCTGATCGAACAGATCTTCCAGATTGTCGAGGACCTGCACAAGGCCGGCACCACGGTGCTTCTGGTCGAGCAAAACGCACAGATGGCTCTTTCCATCGCCACACGCGGCTACGTGCTCGAGACCGGCAAGATCACCATGACCGGCACGGGCCAAGAACTCCTGCACGACGATAACGTGCGCAAGGCCTATCTTGGTGGCTAGGAGGTTCCGCCGTTCTACCGAACGGCGGAACAGTCGACGCTGCGCGGGCACCAGAGCGACAACTTGTCATTCAAAGAGGACGGCATGACCAGAAGGTCTATGCCGCCCTCTTTTCATGCCAATTTGTTCGTTCTGGCCGCCGATCGCTGCTGCTGCCATGACATCGGCGACTCCCTGATTGGTGCATTGGGGCCGGGTTACTTTGCAGCAACATGGTGCAGATCAACCTGACCCCATTGCACCAAATCCGTTGGGGCGGGCCCGACGGTGGCACGCGGAGTCGTGGTGTGATTTGCGTCGGTGTCCGCGCGGCTCGGTATACTGGTACGGCTCAAACTATGGCGCTGCCCGCAGGCGCGCCGTCCGTCAGATGAGGAGTCGCCCATGACCCAGCCCTTGCCCTGGGAAAAGAACGCCGCGGTACCCGTGCCGCCCGCGCCGGAACCCGTGCCGCTCGATGCATACACCGCCCCTGCTGCGCCGGAGCCCGAGCTCGTCCCGCTCGACATCTACGACGCTCCCGCGCCGGCACCCAAACCCGCCAAGCCGCCCGCCCAGCGCGAGGCAGTTCTGACCACCGAGGGCCCGTTGCTGGTGCTCGCCGGCGCCGGCTCGGGCAAGACCCGCGTCTTGACTTTCCGCATCGCACATATGCTCGGCGACCTGGGTGTTAAGCCTTGGCAGGTTCTTGCCATTACGTTTACCAACAAGGCTGCGGCCGAGATGCGCGAGCGTCTGGCAGCGCTCATCCCCAGCGGCACCCGCGGTATGTGGGTGTGCACCTTCCATGCCATGTGCGTGCGCATGCTGCGCGAGGACGCCGACCTGCTGGGCTACACCGGCCAGTTCACCATCTACGATGACGATGACTCAAAGCGCATGGTGCGTGACATTATGCAGGCGCTCGGCATTGAGCAAAAGCAGTTCCCCATCAACATGATCCGCAGCAAGATCAGCTCGGCCAAAAACGCCATGATCGGCCCCGAGGACATGCTCAAGTCCGCCGATAGCCCCAACGATAAAAAGGCCGCACAGGTCTACTTGGAGCTGGAGCGCCGCCTGCGCGCCGCCAATGCGATGGACTTCGACGACCTGCTCGTGCGCACGCTCGAGCTGCTGCGCACCCGCCCTGAGGTGCTCGACAAGTACCAAGAGCGTTTCCGCTACATTAGCGTCGACGAGTATCAGGACACCAACCACGTCCAGTACGAAATCGCCAACCTGCTGGCCGCCAAGTACCAAAACCTCATGGTCGTGGGCGACGATGACCAGTCCATTTACAGCTGGCGCGGCGCCGACATCACCAATATCCTGGACTTTGAGAAGGACTTTAAAAACTGCAAGACCGTCAAGCTGGAGCAGAACTATCGTTCCACGGGCCATATCCTGAACGCCGCCAACGCCGTGGTGCGCCACAACTCTCAGCGCAAGGACAAGCGCCTGTTTACGGCCGAGGGCGATGGCGAGAAGATTCAGGCCTTCCAGGCGAGCGATGAGCGCGACGAGGGCCGCTGGATTGCCGGTGAGATCGAGAAACTGCATGCCAAAGGCACGAGTTACGACGACATCGCCGTGTTCTACCGTACCAACGCCCAGTCGCGTATTCTCGAAGATATGTTCCTGCGCGCGGGCGTGCCCTACAAGATCGTGGGCGGCACGCGATTCTTCGACCGTGCCGAGATCCGCGACGTCATGGCCTACCTCAAGATGATCGTGAACCCGGCCGACGAGATGAGCGTCAAGCGCGTCATCAACACACCGCGCCGCGGCATCGGCTCCACCTCGATCCAAAAGATCGAGCGGCTGGCGCGCGACAACCGCTGCTCGTTCTTCCAGGCTTGTGAGATCGCGTGCGCCGAGACCGGCATGTTTAGCGCCAAGGTGCGCAATGGCCTGTCGAGCTTTGTCTCGCTGGTGCGCGAGGGCCGCCGCATGGACGGCGAGCTCAAGGACGTCGTCGAGATGATCGTCGATAAGACGGGCCTGCTGCAGGCGTTTCGCGCCGAGGGTACCATGGAGTCCGAGAGCCGAGCCGAGAACATCCAGGAATTCCTGGGCGTTGCCGCCGAATTTGAGGAGACGCACGAGGATATCGAGGGTACGCTCGAGAGCTTGGAAGAGCTGCGCGCAGCCGGTGTTGCCGATGTGCCTGCCGAGCCCGAGTCCGTCGTGGTGAGTGCGCCCGCGCACGAGCCGGGGCCGTCCGCCCCGGCATCCTCGTTTGAGGCGCTTGTCGGCGCCCGTGACGCCGCGGGCGCCAATCCGCTCGATAGCCTGGCCGCTCCAGCGTTGTCTCCGCAGGATGCCTTGGCCGCCGCCATCGCGGGCAACGCGTATACCGTGCCGACAGAGCTGCCGGCGGGTGCCGTGCACGCCGACGAGATCGAGCGCACCTACGGTCCGCTCACCTGTAAGGCGCTGCCGGCACTCATGGAGTGGCTGGCCCTGCGCTCCGACTTGGATTCCCTGGCCGGCGAGACGCATGCCATTACCATGATGACCATCCATTCCGCCAAGGGCCTGGAGTTCCCCGCGGTGTTCGTGGCCGGCATGGAGGAGGGTATCTTCCCGCACGTGCACGACTTTGGCGGCAGCGATGACCCGGGCAAGCTCGAGGAGGAGCGTCGCCTGGCCTACGTCGCCATCACGCGCGCTCGTAAGCGCCTGTTCCTGACCTATGCGGCCACGCGTCGCACCTACGGCTCGACTTCTGCCAACCCGCGCTCGCGCTTCCTCAACGAGATTCCGTTTGAGGACATCGAGTTTAGCGGCATCGGTTCTGCCGGTTTTGAGGGCACGGGCTGGGAGAAGCGCGGCGACCGTCACGGCACCTTTGGCTCGGGCATGGGCTCGGATATGTATGGCGGCAAGGTGTTCGGTTCGCATACGCGCTCGACCGGCGGTTCCGGTTCGCGCGGCGGATCGAGCTTTGACGATTTCTTTGGCGGCAGCAGCTACGGGACCGAGCGCCATCGTGGGGTCTCGCCCGACGCCGGCCGTGTTGCCTCGACTTTTGGCTCGGGCGCGCCGCGAGCCAAAAAGCCGTCGTCCAAGGTGTCCCCGACGGTGGAGCGCAAGGTCGATCGCGCCAGCGCATCGCAGGACTTTGCCGCGGGCGATACCGTGAGCCACAAGACCTTTGGCACGGGTACCGTGATCTCGGTCGCTGGAGACATGATCGAGGTTCAATTCGAAAAGACCGGCCAGACCAAAAAGCTTATGAAGGGCTTTGCTCCGATCGTCAAGCTGTCGTAATCCCGGCGGACCTGGGCGGGCATATGGGGCAACATCGCCTGCTCGGACAGTCCTGCGCAAGACGGAGGCCACATTAAGTGGCCTCCTTTGCGTGCGGAACTCGCGATCGATGTTGCCCCATACGCCCGCCCAGGTCCTTGGGTAACGTTGCTAGACGAACGTCGCTTTGCTCGTCCGCTTTTTGATCTGGAGAGCCGGGTGGGCTGATAGATAAATAGATGTGAGTAGGGGCTCCCCCGTATATGGACGGGGGAGCCCCTTGTTGCGTTTGGGTTGTTGGTGCGATCTACAGGTGCGAGACGATCAGTTCCATCTTGCCTTCGAGGTCGATGGAGCTGACGGTGCTGGGGGCCAGCAGGTGGCTTCCCTTGTGGACGGGGTCGCCGCAGACGGCGCCTTCGCCGTCGATGACCGACAGGCACATGAAGGGCCAGCGCTGGTCGAGGGTCTTGCTGCCGTCGACGCGCACGCGATCGACGGTGTAGCAGGAGTTAGACTCGAGCTCGGTCACGCCGTCCACCTCGGGCGCGGTCACCGTGCCGTCGGTCGGAGCCTGAGCATCAAAGTTTATGCAGTCGAGGCTCTGCTCAATGTGCAGTGGACGCAGTTTGCCGTCGGTGCCGGGGCGGTCGTAGTCGTACAGGCGATATGTCACGTCGCTCGACTGCTGCGTCTCCAAAATGAGCGTGCCGGTCTTGATGGCATGCACGGTACCGGAATCGATCTGGAAAAAGTCGCTCTTGTGAATTGGCAGCACGTTGAGCATGTCGTCCCAGCGGCCGTCCTTGATCATCTGTGCGGCCTCGGTGCGGTCTTTAGCACGCTGGCCGACGATGATCGTGGCGCCGGGCTCGCAGTCCAGCACATACCAGCACTCGGTTTTGCCCAAACTGCCGTTCTCGTGCTTGGCGGCGTACTCGTCGTTGGGATGAATCTGGATCGAAAGGTCGTCCTTGGCGTCCAGAATCTTAATGAGCAGCGGGAACTCCTTGCCCTCGCAGTTGCCAAAGAGCTCGCGGTGCTCGGCCCACAGCCACGACAGCGTGTGGCCTGCATACGGGCCCTCCGCAATCTGGCAGTCGCCGTTGGGGTGGGCCGAGATGGCCCAGCACTCACCGATGGGACCCTCGGGAATGTCGTAACCAAATACGGTTTCGAGCTGGCGGCCGCCCCAGATCTTCTCGTGAAAGATCGGTGTGAGTTTAATCAAATCGGACATATTCATACCCCATTGTGTTGCGCGGGCGCCGCGTAAAACTGCTCAAAATGAGCGCCCGCATGACTACAAAAACCTATGTCAACGTTACGTTGTGCAACTCAAAGCGGTCGCCAACGTTGCGCGAGACCGAATACTCAAAGGCGGCGCCGCTGTCCAAAAAGCCAATCTGGGTGAGCTCGAGCAGGGGAGAGCCAAGTTTGGTGTCCAGACGCTCGGCTTCTTCCTCGGTTGCTGCCACGGCGCGAATAGTACGGTGGAAGCTCGAAATCTTCAGCCCACATTGCTCGCGGACAAAGCGGTAGACCGATCCGTACAGGTCCTTCTTTTTAAGGCCCGGAATCAGCTCGGGCGGCATGTAGGTGTACTCGATAACGATGGGCTTCTCGTCGGCCTGACGCACGCGCACGATGTGATAGGCAAAGTCATCCTCGGCAATTCCCAGCTGGGCTGCGATGTCCGCTGGTGGATTAACGATCGAGAAATCGTAGACCACCGAGGTCACCTTCTCCCCGCGGTGCTCATACGAAAAACCTTGGGCACGGTCGTTTTTGCCCTGGAAAAACGCCTGGCCGGGAAGTCCCGCCGTGTCCTTAACGTAGGTACCCGATCCACGACGGCTGGTAATAAGACCTTCCTCGATGATTTGCTCGATAGCTCGTTTGACGGTGATTTTGGAAACGCTATAGAGCTCGCAGAATTCAACGACGGTGGGAAGCTTGTCGCCCGGTTTAAGAGCGCCATCCTCGATACTTCGACGAATATCTGCAGCTATCGCCTCGTATTTGGGAATCATTGAACCTCCTTTCCGGCTTGATTGAATATAAAAGAAAGTATAGTCAACGCCTAGGTATCCCTATTGCGTTTTGAAAAGTTCGAGAAGGATTATGCTAAAAGCCGCTCCGCATATAAAACTAGAGCGCTCTAAACGGATAAACATCCGAGCAATGCCGTGTTAAATGGTTTTTGCATTTCCCCAGATAAAACCTGCCAAAATAAACCTGTCCCTTTTTGGTAGGTTTTTGCCTTGGGAGCGGTACCATACAGGCAATGTTTAAACGAGAAAGGCGGGCTCCCATGGAACCTAAACAGTATTACATCGGCATCGACGTCGGCGGCACCTCGGTCAAGGAGGGTCTGTTCGATGAGGACGGAAACCTGCTTGCCAAGGCTAGCGTGCCCACGCCTCCCATCGTTGACGCTGCGGGCTTTGCCGCGGTGACCGAGGCTATCGACCAGGTGGTCGCCAAGGCACAGATTCCGCGTGCCTTTGTGGCGGGCATTGGCCTGGCCGTTCCGTGTCCCATCCCGGCGTCGGGCGATGCCAAGGTCAAGGCCAACATTGCCATTAACCTGCCCGAGCTGAGGGTCGCCATTCAGAAGCACTGCCCCGATGCGGTCGTTAAGTACGAGAACGATGCCAACGCCGCTGCCATGGGCGAGGCCTGGCTCGGTTCTGCCAAGGGCGTGCAGAACGTGGTGATGGTCACCATCGGTACCGGCGTGGGCGGCGGCGTTATCGTTAACGGCGACGTGGTATCGGGCGTTGTGGGCGCCGGCGGCGAGATTGGCCACATGTGCCTGAACCCGGCCGAGGAGCGCACCTGCGGCTGTGGCGGCCATGGCCATCTGGAGCAGTATTCCAGCGCCACCGGCGTGGTGAGCAACTACCTTGCCGAGTGCAAGAAGGCGGGCGTCGAGCCCATCGAGCTGACCGGCCCCTCCGATTCCAAGGACGTGTTCCAGGCTTGTCGCGAGGGCGACAAGCTCGCGCTGGCCGCGGCCGATACCATGGCCGACTATCTCGGCCGCGCACTGGCGCTTATTGCCAACGTGGTTGATCCCGAGATGTTCCTCATCGGCGGCGGCGCCTCCGCAGCCGTCATGGCCGAAAGCCTGGAGATCGTACTGTCCGACCCTCAGGTCGAATCCGTGTTCATCAATGTCTATGGCGGCATCACCTCCTGCGTGGAAGTCGCCAACGGCATCCTCGAAGCGGTCGCCAAGCTCGGCGGTTCCAAGCCGATCGTTGTGCGCTTCGATGGCAACGCCGCCGCCGAGGGTCTGCATATCCTCGCCTCCGCCAATAACCCGAATATCCATGTGTCCGAAACCATGGAAGGCGCGGCAGCCAAGGCCGCGCAGCTCGCCGGTGAGGCGACCCAGTCCAAGGAGGTTCGCTGATGCTGTTCATCGAAGACGGCGCTCCCGTTATCGTCCAGGGCATGACCGGGCATCAGGGCATGAC
>OMGA01001047.1_pt1 | contig 10390 bp, 7 predicted proteins | sample 1674211 | NCBI WGS metagenome assembly OMGA01 (sample SAMEA103958152, study PRJEB25191) | human gut metagenome | biome: human-associated habitat [ENVO:00009003]; feature: intestine environment [ENVO:2100002]; material: feces | place: Germany | collected 2013/2015
TTTGCAGTGGTGGCCGTGTTCGTGGACATCGGCTGCGGCATATATTGCGATTGCGCAGGCCGCACCGGCCGTCCCGGCTGAACGGGCTGAGCAGGCTGCCCAGGCCACGATCCGCCCTGCTGCGGCGGCTGCCAGCTCGCCGCATACGACTGGCGGTTCACCAGCAGCCAGAACACCAGCACGGCCACGCCGAACGCCAGCCATCCGGCGCCGGGCAGGCACAGCGCCACCGCGGCGCATACCAGCGCGCCCGCGCAGTTCCAATCCCAATGGCCGTTGACCAGCTCCTCGCACAGGATCCGGCCATCCGTCTCGTCCGGTAGCAGGAACCAGGCCAATGCGTAGAACGCCGCTCCGGCGCCGAACAGTAGCGAGGTGAGAATCACCAGCGCGCGGACCAGGGTGGCGTTCCATCCCAAGCGGCGCGCCACGCCGTCGCACACGCCTGCGATCCACCGGTTGCGGCCGCGCGTGATCCGGCTGGAGCGGATCCATGCGAAGAATCGATTGCCGCGATTCGGCTGCGGCTGATACATCGGCGGCCGTGGCTGCGATTGCGGTTCGGCAGAACCAGCGGCACTGCCGCCTTGCGGATTGTTGTTTGCGTTGCTCATATCTCCATTACAGCAATCCGCAGTCGTCATACGTATCGGGGAACACCCTGAATCTGCCCTGAACACCAGCTGAAAGCCCTGAATCGGCATCCCCGACAGGGCACAATGGAAGCATGAAGTCCTTAGCCAAACCGCGATACACGCAGGAACAGTACGACCAGGCCAGCGCGGTCTACATGCGCTGGTGCTACGTGCAGGCCCTGCGCGAAGGCCGTCCCGTGCCGTCCAAGCCGGCGCGACTGCCATTGCTGCGCCCGACGTACGGCCGCGAGGTCGCTGGCGTGGCCAAGGCCATCAGCATACATCTGGGCGTGTCCGTTCATCTCATCCGTTTCATTTTCGTGGTCACCACGTTTTTCTTCGGTGCGGGCGCGATCGCCTATATTTTTCTGTGGATCACCGTACCCGTCGGAGACCCGGTCCAGCAGGCGTACGTCATCGCCGGCAGCCAGCCCGTCGAGAACGCGCCGCTGTCCCACGGCAACGTGAGGAACGTAAGAAACCTAAGGAACGTCGGAAACGGCGGCGCGCAATCGCAAGACAGCGACGGCAACGCGGACGGCATGCAATCCGGCAGCGGAGCACAATCGTCCGAAAGCCTGGAACAGATGTTCGCCAACGCGCCGAGACCCGCGCTGCTGGCCATGGCGGGACTGCTTATGCTGGGCCTATGCGTGGCGATGGCGGCGAAAGGCATTGAAGGCACGCTGATTGTGCCGTTGCTGCTCGGCGTGGTCGGCGTCGGCATCTCCTGGCTGCGGTTCAACGCGAAGGACGGCCAATTATGGACGATGCTCGGCGGCATCGCGGTCATTTTCGTCGCGTACGCGATCTACATCGCCACCCACGTGCGCATTATGCAGTCCGCACGGCACGCCACGTTCACCATGCTCGTCGCCGGTTTGGCGCTGCTTGTCGGCGTGTTGCTGGCGATTGTGCCGTGGATTATGACGCTGGTGCGTGATTTGGGCACGGAGCGCGCGCTGAAGGAGCGCGAGGAGGAGCGCGCCGACATGACCGCCCACCTGCACGACGGCGTGCTGCAGACGCTGGCGCTGATCCAGTTGCATGCCGATGACCAGCAGACCGTGTTTTCACTGGCGAGGCAGCAGGAACGCGAGTTGCGCGAATGGCTATATCAGGAGCGCACCACGTCGGATCGTTCCGTCAACGCCGGTTTGAAGCAGATCGCAGCGCATGTGGAGGACACGCATGGCAAGCCGATCGAGGTGGTGACGGTGGGCGACGCGCGGCCGAGCGCGCAGACCGACGCGTTGTTGGATGCCACGCAGCAGGCGCTCGTCAACGCCGTGACGCATGGCGGCGAACCGGTGTCCGTCTACTGCGAGGCCGGCGACAAGCTGGTGGAGGTGTTCGTACGCGACCATGGCGACGGCTTCGACGTCGACGCCATTCCAGCGAATCGCCTGGGCATCCGCGAGTCCATCATCGGACGTATCAAGCGCCGCGGCGGTACAGTGGAGATTGTGTCGAGGCCCGGCTGGGGCACGGAGGTGCGCATGCACATGCCGATTTCAGGAGCGGCGGAGGATGCGGACAGCGCTACGACCACCACAGCGGACGGCGATACGGGCGTGCAATCGGCGCAATGAACACGGCACATGCAGCAGGTGCGGCAATGAATCAATCGAACCAAGGAGCAGGAATGAGCGAGCGGGAACAGCGCATCAGAATCGCCGTCGTGGACGACCATGAGATGTTCCGCGCGGGCGTGATCGCCACGTTGCAGCCGCATTTCGACGTGGTCGGACAGGCCGCGGATGTGGAAGGATCGGTGGCGATGATCGCGCAGACCAAACCGGACGTGGTGCTGCTGGATGTGCATGTGCCGGGCGGCGAGGGCGGCGGCGGCACCGAAATCCTTACGAAATCACGGCCTTACTCCCCCAATACCGTGTTTCTTGCGCTGTCTGTTTCCGATTCGCCGCAGGACGTCGGTTCGGTGATTCGCGCCGGCGCGCAGGGATACGTGACCAAGACGATTTCCGGCGACGATCTGATTTCGTCGATCAAGCAGGTGCATGAGGGATACGCCGTGTTTTCGCCGAAACTCGCCGGTTTCGTGCTGTCCGCCTTCCAAAACGGACCGTCGGCCAACGGCGCGTTCGGCGGACCGATCCACGATGACGAGCTGGACCGGCTGTCCAATCGCGAGCAGGAGGTCATGCGATTGATCGCGCGCGGCTACACGTACAAGGAAGTCGCCGCGGAACTGTTCATTTCCATCAAAACCGTGGAGACGCACGTCAGCTCGGTGCTGCGCAAGCTGCAGCTGTCGAATCGTTCGGAACTCACCCGTTGGGCCGCGGATCGACGGATCGTGTGACGTTCCGCCCGTCATCCGAACGAATTCCCCTTCGGCCGCACGGCCATCACACAGCATGAAAAAGGTCCGCCGGGAAAACTCGGCGGACCTTCGCTGCGGGCAGAGCGAGATTCGAACTCGCGGAGGCTTGCACCTCAACGGTTTTCAAGACCGTCTCTTTAGACCGCTCAGACATCTACCCTTTGCGCCTAACATCGCTGCTACGCACGAAACGCCAATATACCACAGTGCGCGGAAGTGCGACACCTGGCACAGCCTCCATCCCCGTCGCTTCCAACAGAAAACCGCACACGCATCTGCCCAGAACGACACAAACGGCACTGGGACCGTCCAACATACGAAAAGCGGCGCCGGCACAAATGCCAACGCCGCTTTCACGGATTCATATCAGACGCGAACGTCTTGGAAAATCAGGCTTCCCACTTGGTCGGCTCGATGACTTCCTTGCCGCCCATGTACGGACGCATGGCCTTCGGAATTTCGATGGAGCCGTCCTTCTGCTGGTGGTTCTCGAGAATGGCGACCAGCCAACGGGTGGTGGCCAGCGTGCCGTTCAGCGTGGAGACGGCGCGGGTGTTGCCATCCTCCATACGTTCGCGGATGTTCAGACGACGGGCCTGATACTCGGTGCAGTTGGAGGTGGAGGTCAGCTCACGGTAACGGCCCTGGGTCGGCACCCAAGCCTCGCAGTCGAACTTACGTGCCGCGGAGGAGCCCAGATCGCCGGCGGCGGTATCGATGATGCGGTACGGCACCTCGACCTTGCCGAGCATTTCCTGCTCCATGGCCAACAGGTGCTCATGCTCCTTGTAGGAGTCCTCCTGCTTGGCGTAGACGAACATCTCCACCTTGTCGAACTGGTGCACGCGGATGATGCCGGAGGTGTCCTTGCCTGCTGCGCCGGCTTCACGGCGGTAGCAGGAGCTCCAGCCGCAGTAGCGCAGCGGGCCGTTCTCAAGGTTCAGGATCTCGTTCTCGTGCATGCCGGCGAGCGCCACTTCGGAGGTGCCGACCAAATACTGGTCGTCCGGCTCGCGCAGGCGGTAGATTTCGTCGGCGTGGGAGTTGAGGAAGCCGGTGCCGCGCATTACTTCCGGACGCACCAGCGTCGGGGTGATGGCCAGGGTGAAGCCGTGTTCCTCGGCCTGGTCGACGGCCATGGTGAGCATGGCGATCTGCATGCGGGCCACCTGGCCGCGCAGGAAGTAGAAGCGGGAGCCGCCGACCTTCACGCCGCGCTCCATATCGATACCGGCCACGCCGCGGCCGAGCGTCAGGTGGTCCTTCGGCTCGAAGCCTTCGGACGCAAAGTCTCGGATCTGGCCGACCTTCTTGACGACGACGTAATCATCCTCGCCGCCTTCCGGAGCCTCCGGCTCGACGATGTTGGACAGCTTCCACATGGCGGTGGTGTATTCTTCGGCTGCGGCGTCGGCTGCGGCCTTGTATTCGGAGACCTTCTGGGAGAGTTCCTTGGTTGCGGCGATCAGCTTGGCCTTTTCGTCGGCGGGGGCGGCGGCGACCTTCTTGCCGATCTCCTTCTGCTGCGCGCGGGCAGCTTCGAATTCCTTCAGAGAGGAACGGCGAACCTCGTCGGAGCGCAGCACCTCGTCGACCAGTTCGACCGATTCGCCACGCTTACGCTGGGATTCCTTGACAACGTCAGCATGTTCACGAATGAATTGAATATCAAGCATGCTTCCCAGCCTAGTGCCGAAAGCAGACACTGACGCCATCGTTCTCATTTTTGGATATAACGTGAGGGAACGCCGAATTTTTCATGTCGAATTCGTCTTTTTGCGCAATCGCATAGACAATAGAGGCATGCCTATGCCAGTTATCGTCCTGCTCGTCATCATCGCCGTGGTCGCCGTATGCGCGGCCGCCTTCTTCGGATACCGCGCGTACAAGCACCGTACGCTCGCGGAGAAGCTTGACAAGCGTGACGATGACCAAGTGCATTACGCGTTCATAGTCAATCCTTCAAAGCCCCAGGCGGAACAGCGCAAGCAGCATATCAAGGAGTTCTGCGAGGCGAAGCATCTCACCCAGATCGAATTCATCGAAACGCAGCTCGACAAGGACGGTCGCGCCTGCGCGTTCGAAGCGTTGGACCATGGTGCCGATGTGGTGGTGGCTGTCGGCGGCGATGGCACGGTGCGTACCGTCGCGAGCGCGCTGTCGGGTACCGGGCATGCGCTGGGCATCGTGCCGATCGGCACCGGCAATCTGTTCGCCCGCAATATGGGCATTCCCGTGGACGATATCGATGCGGCGCTCACCGTGGCCACGTCGCACGGCTCCCGTCTGGTGGATGTGGGCCGTCTGACCCTTCTGGATGATGAGACCACCGACCACGGGCATGCGTTCCTCATCATCGCCGGCATCGGTTTCGACGCACTGATGATCGACGACACCGATCCGGAATTGAAGAAGAACATCAGCTGGCTGGCGTATTTCGTGTCGGGCGTGAAGAATCTGTTCGCCCCGAAGTACAAGGGCAATGTGACCATCACCAGCGCCGACGGCAGCACGCATTCCACGCGTGGTCTCACGTTCCGCACGTTCATGGCGGGCAATTGCGGCCAGATCCCCATGTTTTCGCTGATGCCCGAAGCTTCCTATGACGATGGCATCCTCGACTACGAGATCATCGACACGTCCGGCGGCCTGATCGGTTGGGCGAATCTGTTCGGCGACGTGCTGCACCAGACCATCACCGGCAAAGCTCAGCAGAGTCCGCTGTCCACGAACTCCACCGTCGACCAGGTGCAGGGCGTCAGCGCGGAAATCACTTTGGAGAGGCCTGTTTTGGCGCAGGTGGATGGCGATATGCTGCCTGAAACGAAGCACATCCGTTTCAGCGTGGAACGTCAGGCCCTATGCGTGCGCGTGCCGGAGGCCACTTCCGAAGATACCGGCATACTGGCGTTGAACGCGAATATGTCGGCTACGCCAACGAAACCGCAGCCGACCGAACAGGCAAGCGGGCAGCCGGCCGAACAGTCGAACGATTAGGAACCGTCAGGAATGCGCGGAACGGGCTGCTGAATATCGGAAGATACCGGAAACTCAGTCGTCCTGCCGATTCACTCCGTTGGTCACGCGCGCCACATGCAGGGCAAGATAGGCGATTTCGGCTTCCGTAAGGTCGGAACCAAGACGCATCTTCACCACCACGGCAAGCTGCCTTGCGCACTGGCAAGCCTTCGGATATGAGGTTTTGATTGATTCGATGATTGGTTGCGGCTCATCGTCGAGCTGCTCATGCTGGTGGATGCGTACGAACAGGTAACGCAGATGCGTGATGAATCGCGCCACATTGACGCTGTCCTGCGCAAGCGTGATGCCGTACGCGCCTTCGATGACGGCGATCATCTGCTGGATGATGCCGGTCATGGTGTAGGTGGCGGACAGGTCACCGCCGGAGAATCCGGCATTCACCAAATGCAAGGCGAGCGCCACCGCCTCACTGCGGGGCAACGCGCCACCCAAATACGTGTTCATCGCGTCGACCATCGCCACGCCTTTGGCGTATTCGTCGGCGTATAGGGAACGTACTTCCGCTTCGAGCGGATATTCGATGTTCTGTTTTCTTTGCGCGCGTTGTATCGCGCCGCAGATGTGGTCGGCGAGCGCCATGACCAGGGTTGGCTGCTTGTCTGCCTGTTCTTTCAGTCCCGTACGGTTCATGGCGTCCGTGACGAGTCTGATGATTTCGGGCGGGATCCCGGCCACTTGTTGCGCCATGTGGTCGGGATCCTTGCCATCGACGGGGATGAACCGACGGACGATCTTCGCGTCATCCACATGTTGTCCCGGCTTGGCTTGGAAGCCTATTCCACGGCCTGTGAGAATCACCTCACGATCACCGTCTCTAGCCAATACGACATTGTTGTTGAATACGCGAAGAACGTCCACGTCGACCCCTTTTTCGCCTCTGTGTGACAGGTTAGCGCTGGATGTCGATCACCTCATCCCCTGCCTTGACGTCGATGCCGGTCTTCGGCGTGACGGAGGTGAGGGCGGCGGTGTTGAGCACCGTCATCAGCGTGGTGGTGCTGTATCCAGCGTCCTTCACTTTAGCAAAGTCGACGGAAACCAGCGGATCGCCGGCATTCACGCGCTCATCGGCCTTGACCTTGACGGCAAAGCCCTCGCCGTTCATCTTCACGGTGTCGATGCCGACGTGCACGAGCACTTCCACACCGTCATCGGTTTTGATGCCGAAGGCGTGGCCGGTTTCGGCGACGGTCTGCAGCACGCCGGAGACCGGGGCCACGACCTCGCTGTCGGTCGGCTGGATGCCGACGCCTTCGCCGAGCGCGCGGGAGGCGAACACCGGATCGCCGGTTTCGTCCAGGGCGATCACGTGGCCGGCGACCGGAGCGTTCACCACGGTGGTCGCGGCGGCGGCAGCGGCCGGAGCTTCGGTCTTGGTGGCGGTAGCAGTCGCGGTGGCGGTGGTGGCAGCCGGAGCGGCTTCCTTGGCTTCGACCGCCGGAGCGGCGGCCTTCTGATCGGCGGCGGCGCGGGCCAGCACTTCAGCCTTCTGTTCCGGGGTGCGGTAGTCGAAGGTGATGATCAGGAAGAAGGAGGTCAGGAAGGAGACCGCGATGGACACCGCGTACACCCACATCTGGTCGAAGACCGGAATGGTCAGCAGCGAGGTGAAGGCGAAGGCGGTGGTGGTCACACCATGCACGGTCTGGCCGGCGGCGGTGACGGACGGGAAGAGCCAGCCGAGGACGGCAATGACGACGCCACCAAGGCCGCAGCCCACGAGCATGCGCTTGTAGACCAGCTTGTAACGCAGGTGGATGCCGTACAGGGACGGTTCGGAAACACCACCAAGCAGGCCGGCTGCGAGCGCGCCGAGAGCGGTCTGGCGCATGTCCTTGTCCTTGTCACGCACGGCGATGAAGAGCACGCCGGCGGTGGCGCCGAAGCAAGCGAAGTTCCACACGCCCATCGGGCCCTGGATGAAGTCGTAGCCGAGCGTCTGGATGTTCATGAGCATCAGGGCGTTGAGCGGCCAGTGCAGGCCGAGCGGCACGAGGAACGGGTACAGCAGCGGGATGATGATGGCGAAGATGAACGGTGCATGGGTGTTCATCCAAGCCAAGCCGACGCCGAGGCCGTTGCCGACCCACACGCCGATCGGGCCGATGATGAAGGCGGTCAGCGCGCCGACGATGATCATGCAGAAGAACGGCACGAACACCAGCTGGACGCTTTCGGGAATGATCTTCTTCAATCCGTGGTAGACGAGGGCGAGCACGGCGGCCATGAGCAGCGGCACGAACACGTTGCCGCTGTAGTCGCTCAACGCCATCGGAATGCCGAAGATGTTGGCGGTGCAGGACTTGGTGCCCAGAGCCGCGTTCTCCACGCACGTGGTGGTCTTGGCGTCTATCAGGCTGGTGAACTGCGGGGTCATGAGGATGGCCATGATGGCGCCGCCCAGCCACGGATCGACCTTGAGCTTCTTGGCGGCGTTGTAGGCGACCATGATCGGCAGGAAGTAGAACACGCCCTTCCAGATGGCCTTGACGAACACCCAGCCGGCGGAGGCCTCGTCATTCGGAATGACGTTCAGTGAGATGAGCAGGTTGACCAGGGCGATGATGATGGAGGCGCCGAGCAGCACGCCCAGGATCGGGCGGAAGGAGTCGGCGAGATACTCGAAGAAGGAGTCCAGCCATGCCACCTTGCCGCGTGCCTTGGAACGGGCCTCGGCCTTGACGTCGGCGTTGCTCTTCTGGCCTTCGCCGGATACGGAGGCGGCACCGGCGTTCGCCATTTCGGGCAGATGCATGATGTTTTCGTATACGGTGGCCACACCGCCGCCGATGACGACCTGGAAACGGTCACCGCTTTGCGGGACCGCGCCAAGCACGCCCTTCATATGTTCGAGGGCGTTCTGGTCCACCTTGGACGCGTCCGCCAGCTCGAAGCGCAGTCGGGTGGCGCAATGCGTCAGACTGCGAACGTTTTCAGGTCCGCCGATCGCAGTGATGATCTGCGATGCGAGAGAGTCAGCCATCCTGATTCCTTTCTATTTCCTTCCGATGGGATTCGATGACGCAGCGCGGCTTTTTTGCAACAAAAAAGACCCGGAACATGGCAAACCAATGCCACATTCCAGGTCTTGCGTCTAAAAATGTTGACTTGCAACCCTGCATGAGTCGAATTCGTTAGAAACAATACACTATCGGCATGAGATGCGCAAATCGTCGGGTATCGGGACACTGAAACCCCAATTCCATACTGGAGACACGCCGAGACGTCAAAAAGAAAACGTATTCATCGCACATTGTGGGATGACTTTCCGCGTTCCGCGCAAACTCGTGGCACAATGAAGGTATGGTTGCAAAAAATGCGGGAATGCCCGCCACCCCAGCAGATCTGATCAATGTCGACGAGGTCATTGGAAAGTACTATGACGTCGTCCCCGACCCGAACGTTCCGGAGCAGCGCGTCTCCTTCGGCACTTCCGGACACCGTGGTTCGTCCCTGAAGACCTCGTTCAACGAGGCCCACATCGTGGCCATCACGCAGGCCATCGCCGAATACCGCAAGAAGGCCGGCGTCACCGGCCCGCTGTACATCGGCCGCGACACCCACGCCCTGTCCGAGCCGGCTTGGAAGACCGCCATCGAAGTGCTCGTCGCCAACGGCGTGACCGTGCGCATCGACTCCCGTGACGACTTCACCCCGACCCCGGTCGTGTCCCAGGCCATCCTGACCCACAACCGCGCCGCCGACGGCACCCAGCGTTTCACCGGCGAAGGCCTGGCCGACGGCATCGTCGTGACCCCGTCCCACAACCCGCCGACCGATGGCGGCTTCAAGTACGATCCGGTCACCGGCGGCCCGGCTCCGGCCGAGACCACCAATGCCATCGCCGCTCGCGCCAACGAGCTGCTCGGCGACTTCAAGTCCATCAAGCCGTTCATGTCCGGCAATCCCTATACGTTCGATGCTGCGGGCAAGTATGTGATCGGTTTCCAGTTCGTGTCTGTGCACAAGTCCGAGTTCTGCGTCAACGACCGTCCGGTGGACCCGGAAGGGACCAATCCGTTCGGATACATTGAAGTGACCATTACGCCGGATGAAGCGGTCAACAACGGCGGTAAATGGCGCATCCAGGGCGAGGAAGCCTGGCGTGAGTCCGGTACATATGCGGCAGTTCCCGGTGGCAAGGAATACACCGTCGAGTTCCTGGAGGCTGCCGGATACACCACTCCTGCCGTGCAGAAGAAGACGCCCGCTGCAGGCAAAGTGGAGAAGGTGACGGGCACCTATGTTGTTAAATCCGAATAAACCCTACGACTATGGCAGAAGTAGACCCTAAATTATGTATTGCCCTTGATGACATCAACGAGGCAATGGACTGCGAGAACCAGGACAACATGGGCGGTATCAT
>OMGA01001061.1_pt1 | contig 10323 bp, 7 predicted proteins | sample 1674211 | NCBI WGS metagenome assembly OMGA01 (sample SAMEA103958152, study PRJEB25191) | human gut metagenome | biome: human-associated habitat [ENVO:00009003]; feature: intestine environment [ENVO:2100002]; material: feces | place: Germany | collected 2013/2015
TCAGGAAGGATGGCGTGCTGACTCACCACCTTATCGCCTACAAAACAGCGGGCTCCATTGGTGGTGATGTAACCGTCGATGAGATGTTCTATCTGACCGAGGTTGTTGATGATGAGTTGCGGACGACCGGTAGAAATATACACCTCTACCCCATTCTTCTTAGCCTGCTCCAAGGCATCTACCGTGCTCTGCGGAATCTTGTGGGTCTTGAAACTCACCAGAGTGCCGTCAATATCAAAAAACAATGCTTTTATCTTCTTATCCATACCAATATCTTCTATACCTTATTATATATAATGCAAAATCGGCTCTGTAAGTACAGAAAAACCGATGCAAAATTACGAAAAAACAGATAAATGACAAAAAATATAAAGATTTATTAGATTTTACTTGCATCGAAAAGAGAAAAAACGTATATTTGCCACATCTTTATGCCCGAGGAAACTCCGAGATAACGCATAGAGCAACTAGTAAATAAGAACGGTTATGAGTAAGAAGCCCTATCGATTACTGGCATCCCTGTTGCTGATGCTCGTAGCGACGCTTACTTCATGCGAGAAGTTTTCGATTGACGAAACAACCGGAAAATCACGTGAGGCAAACGCCAATGTAACTATCCATGTGCAGAAAATAGAAGGCACAAGTCTGCTGACAACCAAAGCTGCCGACAAGCAGATTGCCCTGGGCGATGTGTGCTCCAGACTGACACTTGCCATCTTTGACGGAGAGGAGAAACTGGAGACGGTGAACCAGCTTTCAACAGACAATGGCTTCGGAACAGCCTATATAAGTCTGGACGAAGGAGAATACCGGCTGGTGGTGATTGCCCATAACGGAAAGGGAAACTGCTCTGTCAGCGCACCCGAGAAAGTAAAGTTTGCGAGCAACAAGCTTACCGACACCTTCTATTATTACGGCAGGTTGAGCGTAAACGAAGAGGGCGCCACCACAGACATCAACCTGAGGCGAGCAGTTGGCGCCTTCAAGTTACATATTACCGACGAAACTATTCCCGAAGAAATCAGGAGCATCAAGTTCTATTATACCGGCGGCAGCAGCACCCTGGATGCAACCACCGGATTCGGCTGCGTGAACAGCCGTCAGACCGAGAATTTCAGTATGAAAGATGGCGGCAGAGACTTTACCGTCTACACCTTCCCACATGAAGAAGAGAAGAACATCAAGATGAGCATCAGCTTTCTGGATGCCGATGCAAAGGTGGTAAAGAGTTTTGAAAAAGCTGATTTGAAAATCCATCAGAACCAAACAGCCTATACCGAGATTTCCATTGCTGACGGATTCGGTGGCGGAGACGACAGTACGGGTGGTGGAATAGGCATTACCGTAGACCCTACCTGGGGCGAGACAGAACGGGTGAATTTCTAAGAAACAGACGATTAAGGGATTACGGAAAACCAGAAGGTATGTTCTATTTTTCCACAATGCAATATATTTTTTGATTCTTAAAGATTTGATAAACAAAATTTCTTTGTCATTTAAGAATAATTCCATAATTTTGCATCCAATATTATATAATATTATAAACAAAGGATGAAAAAATATATAACTCTTATCATGCTGATGGGAGCATTGATTCCTGCTGGGGCTCAGGCACAAACGCTGAGCCTTGACAGTTGCCGTGCCATGGCGCTGCGCAACAACAAGCAGCTCAATGCCTCGAAGCTCAAGAAAGACGTGGCGTACAACATGAAGAAATCGGCACGTACCAAATATCTTCCTAAAGTAGATGCTTTAGGCGGTTACGAATGGTTCAGCAGGGAGATTTCGCTGCTGAACGACGGTCAGAAATCAACATTCTGCAATATCGGCTCTACCATTACCGGAGGAATATCGGGAGGAGCCAGCAATCTGATGAGCCAACTTGTAAGTCAGGGAATGATTACCCCGGAGATAGCGCAGCAGATAGGCGGACTGATGAATGAGAAACTGGGACCCCTGCAGCAGCAAGGCAATGCGCTGGGAGAGAAACTGGTAGATGCTTTCCGCACCGACACCCGCAATATCTGGGCAGGAAGCGTGATGGTTCGCCAACCTATCTATATGGGTGGAGCCATCATTGCAGCCAACAAGATTGCCGACATCGGAGAGCAGATTGCAGAGAATGATCTCGACCAGCAGACACAGAGCACGCTCTACAGCATAGATCAGGCTTACTGGCTCGCCGTTTCGCTGAAGCAGAAGCAGAAACTCGCCATCAGTTACCGCGACCTCGTAAAGAAACTGAACGAGGATGTTCATAAGATGATTCAGCAGGGAGTAGCCACCAAGGCAGACGGACTGAAGGTAGACGTGAAAGTGAACGAGGCTGAGATGCAGATTACCCAGGCAGAAGATGGGCTCGCCCTGTCGAAGATGCTGCTCTGCCAGCTCTGCGGCATTCCGATGAACCAGGAAATCACACTTGCCGATGAAGATAAGGAAACCCTGGCTTTATCAGGAACTCCTGTTGACACCGAGCAGCAGAAAGTGGCAGCACAGGATTCGGCGATGAACACCCGTCCGGAACTCCGCATGCTGCAGAATGCGCTCGACATCTCCAAAGAAGCTACCAATATGGTTCGCGCCATCAATCTGCCTCACGTCATGCTGACAGGCGGCTACATGATTTCGAACCCGAACGTATTCAATGGTTTCCAGAAGAAGTTTACCGGAGTCTGGAACGTAGGCGTGATGGTTCATGTTCCGGTATGGAACTGGTTCGACGGCGCCTACAAGGTGAGAGCCGCCAAGGCTGCCAGCAATATCGCCCAGATGAACCTGGATGATACGAGAGAGAAGATTCATCTGCAGATTACCCAAAGCCAGTTTAAGGTAAAGGAAGCCCAGAAGAAGCTCAACATGGCAATGAAGAACATCGCCAGTGCAGATGAGAACCTGAGATGCGCTAACCTCGGTTTCAAGGAAGGCGTGATGGAGGTTACCGACGTGATGGCTGCACAGACTGCCTGGCAGAAAGCACAGAGCCAGAAGATTGATGCAGAAATCGACGTGAAGCTGACTCAGGTTGGACTGAACAAGGCGCTCGGTATCCTGCAGTAATAATAATAACAAATTTAAATTCAGATTAAGCAAATGTCTAAGAAATCACAGCATAACAACATATTGCTCGCTGTAATCGGTTTTACAGCAGTAGTCATTCTCGTAGGCGTCATCGGTTTCTTCACTTTGGAACAGAAGGATGACACCATTCAGGGCGAGGTAGAAGTATCAGAATACAGAGTATCCTGCAAACTGCCAGGACGCGTAGTAGAACTCCGCGTTCAGGAAGGCGATTACGTTCATGTGGGCGATACGCTCGCCATCCTCGAAGTGCCGGAAATGAAATCGCAGGAACAGATGCTCCAGGCTACCAACGCTGCAGCCGAGGCGATGAAGGACCTGACGGATGCAGGTGCACGCAAGGAACAGATTCAGGGTGCTTACCAGTTGGTTCAGCAGGCTGAAGCTGCCGCAACCATCGCCAAGAAGACCTACAACCGCATGCAGAACCTCTTCAACGAGGGCGTAATCAGCGGTCAGAAGCGCGATGAGGCTTACGCAGCCTACAAGGCTACAGAGGCTCAGGTGGCTGCTGCCAGAAGTCAGTACGATATGGCGAAGAATGGAGCCCGCGAGCAGGAGAAGCGTATGGCTGCCAACAACACCCAGGCTTCGAAGAGCGCTGTGGATGTAGTGAAGAATCTTCTGAAAGAGACCGTTCAGATTGCCCAGTGCGAGGGCGAGGTTAGCAATGTCTATCCTAAGGTAGGCGAGCTGGTAGGCCTCGGCTCTCCTATCATGAGCATCTCTATCATGAGCGATATGTGGGGAACCTTCAATGTTCGCGAAGACCATCTCAAGGGTCTGAACAAGGGCGATGAGTTCACCGCTTACGTTCCTGCCTTCAACAAGGACATCAAGATGAAGGTTTACTACCTGAAAGACCAGGGCTCTTACGCTACCTGGAAGGCAACCAAGGATAATGGCGACTACGACCGCAAGACATTCGAGGTTAAGGCCCGTCCTGTCACAAAGATTGAGGGATTGCGCCCGGGAATGTCACTCATCATTAAATAACATCTATGTTTAAGAAATTATATCATATAGCCCTCAGAGAATGCGGCATCATGTGGAAGAATCCCATTTATCTCTTCTGCATGGTCATCTTCCCCATCGTGGTGGTGATTTTCTTCACCACGCTGATGAAGGGAGGAGTGCCTACCGACATGCCTGTGGGCATAGTAGATCAGGACAACTCCGCCACATCGCGCCAGCTGGTGCATAAGCTTGATGCCTTCCAGACTACCAAGGTAGTGGCTCATTACGAGAACATGGCTGAGGCAAGACATGCTATCCAGAAGAACGAAATCTACGCCTTTCTGCTGATTCCTGACGGAACAGAGGCAGGCCTGATGGCCCAGAAGCAGCCTAAGATTTCATTCTATTACAGCAGCGTATCGCTGGCAGCCGGCTCCCTGCTCTTCCGCGATCTGAAAACCATCTCTACCTTGGGAGGTGCGGCGGCAGGAATGGCGAAACTTTCGGCGCTGGGAAAGACGAACGATGAAATCATGACCTTCCTGCAGCCTATCGCCGTAGATCTGCACATGATAGGCAACCCATACGCCAACTACAACTATTATCTTTCGAGCGTAATGGTGCCGGGACTCATCATGCTGTTCATCTTCCTGATTACACCTTATTCTATAGGTACGGAACTGAAGTTCAACCGGGCAAGAGACTGGATGCGGATGGCAGGCAACAATCCTTATCTCGCCATTGCGGGTAAGATGCTGCCACAGACACTCATCTTCCTGAGTATCTTTCTGCTGTTCGAATTCTACATCTATTATGTATTACAGTTTCCACATCCGGGCGGCGCGCTTCCTATCATCCTGTTAGGCGTTCTGAGCGTACTCTCCTGCCAGTGTTTCGGCATCTTTGCCTTCGGACTGATGCCTTCATTGCGTATGTCGATGAGTATCTGTTCGTTGTGGGGCGTGGTGAGTTTCTCCATCTGCGGAGCCACCTATCCGCTCTTCTCGATGGATTCACCGATCCAGGCTATCGGCCAGCTCTTCCCGATGCGCCACTATTATATGATTTACCAGATAAACATCTTCAATGGTTTCCCTATGGGCGATGCTGTGCTCCACTGGGGCGCAATGGTGCTGTTCTGTGCCCTGCCGATGCTCACTATCTGGAACATCAAGAAGGCAATGCTGGTATATAAATACTTACCGTAATGAAGAAAAGTAGTTTATTATATAAGATTATCAATGGCATCTGGGATATGTGCTACATCTGGAAGACGGAAATGCGCAATGTTTTCCGCGATGAGGGTGTGCTCATCTTCTGCATTCTGGTGCCGCTGGGTTATCCGCTGCTCTACTCTTGGATCTACAACAACGAGGTGGTGAGAGAAGTGGATACGGCGATTGTGGACCTGAGCCACAGTCACAGTTCTCGCGAGTTTATCCGCGATTATGATGCTTCACCAGATGCCAAGGCTACCTATTACTGCAACAGTCTGGACGAGGCGAAGGAACTGGTGCGCAGACAGGCGGTTCACGGAATCCTTTACTTCCCTGCCGACTTCGATACGAAGCTGAACCGGGGCGAACAGGCGCATGTGGGAGTTTACTGCGATATGAGTCTGATGCTGACCTATAAGGCGATCTATCAGACCTCGCAGGCCGTAGCCAGCCACATCAACTCGGGCATTCAGATAACACAGGCTGGAGGATTTACGGATAGAGACGACGAAATTACCACCGAGCCGCTCGCCTTTGATGAGGTTCCGATATTCAACACGACAGGAGGTTACGGAAATGCCATTCTGCCAGCTGTGCTGGTTCTTATCCTGCAGCAGACGATGCTGCTGGGCATAGGAATGTCAGCGGGAACATCAAGAGAACTCAACAGAAACCGCGAACTCATACCGGTAAGCGAGCATTATGGCGGTATTTTCCGCATTGTTTTCGGCAAGGCATTGGTTTATTTCATGGTTTATGCCGTGATGGGAATGTATCTTACACTGGTAGTTCCTAAGCTGTTCAGTTTTGTAAGTATGGTAACGTGGACCACCATTCTCGGTTTCCTCCTTCCTTACATTCTTTCGTGTGTTTTCTTCGGTCTGATGCTGTCGTGTCTGGTAAGATATCGTGAAAATGTGATGCTTCTGGTGGTATTTACCTCCGTTCCGTTGCTTTTTATGACGGGAGTTTCATGGCCATTGAGCAATATTCCGGGCTTTTGGCAAGGATTTTCGTGGGTTTTCCCATCCACTTTCGGCATCCGTGGATTCCTCAGAATCAGCAGTATGGGTGCTTCGCTTTCAGATATTCTGCCGGAATTCAGAGCACTCTGGATACAAACAGGTGTCTATTTCCTGGCTACCTGCCTGGTTTTCAGGCAGCAACTGAGATCGGCAAGACTCAAGGCAAACCTTACTGCCGAAGTAGCAGAAGAAGAGGATGAGGCGGAAGAAATAGTTGATAGTTAAGAGTTAAGAGTTAAAAGTTTATAGCAATCTTGCTAACGGCTAAGCCCTATAAATTATAAACTTCCAACTATAAACTATAAAAAATGGGCTGTTAACTGTTAACCTGTTAACTCCTCTGATAAAAAAAGCTAGGACTGCTTGAGGGCAATCCTAGCTTTTTATTTTATATGACCTTTCCAAACAGGTCATTTACTTATGAGTACTTACAATCTTGGTTGGAGCCTTCTCGGCATTTCTGCGGTTCACCACCGTTACTACGCTTTGAGCAAGGCTGAGGAAAGCCTGACCGGTAATAGAATCAACCTTGGTAGCAGCAGGCGCACCATCATCACCACCCTCGCAGATGCTCTGAACGATAGGAATCTGGGCGAGCAAAGGCACATTCATCTCCTTGGCGAGGTTCTTGCAACCCTCCTTACCAAAGATATAATACTTGTTCTCAGGCAGCTCGGCAGGCGTAAAGTAAGCCATATTCTCGATAAGACCGAGGATAGGCACATTCACCTTATCATTCTGATACATGTCAATACCCTTTCTCGCATCGGCAAGCGCCACCTGCTGAGGCGTACTTACGATAACTGCACCCGTAATGGAAAGCGTCTGGAGCAGCGTAAGATGAATATCGCTTGTGCCAGGAGGCGTATCGAGGATAAAGTAATCCAACTCACCCCAGTCTGCATCAGCAATCAGCTGCTTCAGGGCAGAACAAGCCATTCCGCCGCGCCACAGAGTAGCCGTAGTAGGACTTACGAAGAAACCGATACTCAGGAGCTTCACGCCATATTTCTCGACAGGTTCGATGAGGTCTCTGCCGTCCTTGTGAACAGAATAAGGACGCTCCTCCTCCACACCGAACATCTTAGGCATGGAAGGACCGAAGATATCCGTATCGAGCAAGCCTACCTTATAGCCCAACTTAGCCAGGGCGATAGCGAGATTGGCAGAAACGGTGCTCTTGCCTACTCCACCCTTACCAGAGCTTACTGCGATGACGTTCTTCACCTGTGGCAGCATCTTTCCCACCTCAGGACGAGGAGCCGACTTGAACTCAGTAACGATTTCCACCTCTACATCTTTCGAAATATGATAATGGATGGCAGCCTCAGCCGCCTTCACCGTACTCTTGAGGAAAGGATCCGTATCACGAGGAAAGAGAAGAACCACCTTCACCTTCATACCATTGATGCTAGGCGTATCTGCCAGCATCTCGCTCTCTATGAGGTTCTTCTTGGTGCCTGGATAAATCACCGTAGCAAGCGCCTCTTCAATCAATTTTGGATATAATGTCATCATTTCTTTTTATTTATTTGGTGCAAAAGTAACAATAAATAATGTAATAAGCAAATAAAAACTAAATAATTTCAGATATTAAACACTTTTATGTATCTTTGCAAATTGCAGAAATATGTAGTTTCAGCAAAAAGCGAATCTACAACCGAACAGACAAAAACGGAAGAAAAATGAAATATAAAAAGATTATATTAGGCGTAGCCTTGGCTCTGGCCTGCTTCTCTAGCCTGAATGCCAACGCGCTGACCGAAACCAAAGTGAAGAAGACGGAAACTCAGACCGCAGCACCCAACGTTTACTGGACCGACGGCTACGGAAGAGTTTCTTATACCACCAACTCTATCATTTCGCCGGTAGTAAAAATTGCCCTCAAAGAGTTTGCGGGCGATATGAAAGCCGTAACCGGATTCGATGCGAAAGAAAAATCAGGTGCTCCGATACAGATTTACCAGCTCGACCAGCTCACCAACAAGGAGTTTTCGGCAGTAGAAAAACTCGGTGCGCCGCTGCATCTTATTATCACCGCAAAGGATGCTTTCTACATCGGTACGAGGAAAGGGAAACTCATCGTTATCGGAAGCAACGCCCGCGGAACGGCTTACGCCATCATGAAACTCTCTGAGCTGGCTGGCGTTTCGCCTCTGGCGGCATGGAACGACCTGCAGCCTGCTCAGCGCAAGAGCCTCTATACACCCGTAGACCAGCAGTGGATCGAGGTTCCGAGAATAGAATTCAGAGGACTTGCCCTGAACAACAGCCAGTGGATGAAACCGCAGAACTACAGCCGCATCGCCCGATTGATGCTGCGCCTGAGAGCCAATACGCTGTGGCAGGTAGACGGCAGGCACGAGGCTGCTTACAACAAGGCTGTGGTAGACAGTTTCGACATCTGCGTGGCGGAAAACTACAAGGTGACGGAGTTCGTGGGCAAGAAGCACAAGAAGAAACACCGCAAAACCATCGAGAATGTGAAGCTGGTATGCTCGGATGCACAGATGGAGATGAGCAATCTCTCGCCGGGTCTGCTGCTCGAAATGCTCAACAGCAAGGATTATCTGGAGAGCAAGAATGCCCAGCACGGCAAATCACACCGCTCTGCCGCTCACAACGACGAAGACTGTGCCTGGATAGCCAACATTACCAATCCGAAGCAGTCAACCTTCCAGCTAGCCATGATGATGAACCTGGCGTGGAATAAAAACGCCCTGAAAGCAGGTTGCAAGACGTATATCCAGAACACTCTCAACGAATTCTTTGGCGCCATTACGGGCAAGAAAATCATGCCTCTGATGGAAGAATATTACCGCCTTACCAGCATCCGCCATTCCGCTTATATGGCGATGCCTTACGGCGATACTGAGTTTCATTCAGGCGAATTCGGCAACGAACTGGAGCGTTTTCTCTACCGCTACGACCTGTTGAAGGCGAAGACAGAATCCATCGAACGCATGCTGCCTCAGAACCAGAAAGACGGTTTCTTCGAGGTAGTGAAATATCCGATATTCCTGGCTGCCTTCGTAGCCGAAAAGGAGCTGGAGGCACAGGAAGCAAGACACATCGCCCGTCCGGGACTGTTTAATAAAGACGATGAGGCAAAGGCTGCAGCAGCTGTGAGCATCGATGCTTACAACAAACTGAAGCAGCTCAATGCCTACTACAGTCGCATCAGAAACGGCAAATGGAAGAATTTCATCCTTACCAACGGTACAGAGATGCAGGCTCCGCAGATTCCGGGCACACTCCCGGCTGCCGACATCAAGCGGCTGAAAGCTGATGCCTTCGACCGCAGCAACGATCTCAAGCCACTCTCTGTAGTTACCAGCGACATCATTGCTAAGAATGCCTGGGAATGGAGCAAGGCTACCGAATCGCCGCTTGCCCAGGCTGCCGTAAAAGGAGCCGAGAAGATTACCGTCCGTCCGCTATTAGGCCACAGCAGCAAGGCTGTGAAATTGCCGAAGGGAGCCAGTCTGAGCTATGATTTCTACTGTGACAAGAGCGGTGATGCGCGTTTCACCATCGCCGTTATTCCTTGCTTCCTCAACGCTGTAAAGAATATGAGGGTGAGTGTGAGCATAGACCGTGGCGAACCGGTAATCTGCCAGCTGAAGGAGGTTTACAACTCAAAGGACTGGAAGTTTGACCTGTGGCGCGGACAGACGCTGAAGAGCTTCTACGTTACGCTGCCTGGCGGCAGCCACAACGTAACCATCAAGGCTTTAGACGATAATGTGATGATTGACCAGTGGGTTCTGGATTACGATGTAGACAGAGAATATTACGTATTCCCAGTTGCAAAATAAGAGGCTTTACTGCAGTTTTTCAGGCTTAAATGAAGACCGGGTTGAGGCTTAAATGAAGACCGGGCAGAGGCTTAAATGAAGACCGGGCAGAGGCTTAAATGAGGGCTATCATGAGGTTTTTACGTAGCTTTTCATGAGGCTTTTATGATGCTGAAATGTGTTAAAAAAACTAACTCGCTCTAAATTGGACTTTGATTGAAAATCAAGAAGTTGGGCGTTTGCCTA
>OMGA01001068.1_pt1 | contig 10300 bp, 8 predicted proteins | sample 1674211 | NCBI WGS metagenome assembly OMGA01 (sample SAMEA103958152, study PRJEB25191) | human gut metagenome | biome: human-associated habitat [ENVO:00009003]; feature: intestine environment [ENVO:2100002]; material: feces | place: Germany | collected 2013/2015
CGCGCGCTGTTGCGCGGGCTTACGAGCCACCTCAGATTGACTGGGCTGCCATGTTTAAGCGCTATGTAGGAACTGTCTCGGCCGAGAAGGTTAAGACGCGATCTCGCTTAAACCGAAGGCAGCCACTTCGATTTGACCTGTCCGGGGCTCGCGATAGTAAAGTCGTTAAGGTTGTTGTCGCGATCGACACATCCGCCTCGATGAGCGACGATCAACTAAAGGCTGTATTTGGCGAGATCTTGGGCATTCTGTCACGGCATCCGTTTGAGCTGACCGTAATTGAGTGCGATTCTGCCGTCCAGCGTGTCTATCGCCTTGATAGTGCCACGGACATTCCCGCATGCGTCATGGGTAGAGGAGGTACGGCATTTACGCCAGCCATTCGCTACGTCAATGATCATCGGTGCTATCGCGACGCATTGTTAGTCTACTTTACCGACGGATTTGGGGAGCGTCGCATCCCGCGGCCTCTGACCTATCGTAACTTGTGGGTTGTTGCAGGCGATAAGAACAACCTTTCTGTTGAGGAACCATACGGAATGGTGCTTTCGCTTGAAGGGGAGCAGTGATGAATCGGGATTGCAACCGGGTATTGAGCCCGCAAGAATATGTTGAGCAGCAGCTTGTCCGCGCTTATGGGGAAATCCCGTGTGATGCGCCCCACGATGTCGAAACCCCATTTGTCGAAGGTTCTCGTTGCGAGGTCGAGCTCGATCGGTTTGAACGGAGCCGGGAGGCGCGCGAGGCATGCATTGCGGCGCATGGTGCGGTCTGTTCCATATGCGGGTTCGATTTTGGTAAGGCTTATGGCCCGCACTTTAGCGGCATTGTCCAGGTGCACCATATCGTCCCGCTGTCTGTTGTGGATAGCGAGCACGACGTTGACCCGGTGACGGACTTGATACCGGTATGTCCAAATTGCCATGTCGCGCTTCATTCCAAGCCTGGAGGTGTCTATACGCCTGGGGAGCTTCGAGACATTATGGGTGCCGTTGGTCGAACCGGTATGGCGTAAGTGACATGCAATAAACGATAATGGCATCGGGCCATTTAAGAACAATAAATGACGTTGGGAGTTTTACATGATTACCGGTGAACTTAAAAACAAGGTCGATGGTATTTGGGATATTTTTTGGTCGGATGGCGTGGCAAACCCACTTACCGTCATTGAGCAGCTGACTTATCTCATGTTCATTAAAATTCTCGATGATAACGAGCTTAAAAAGGAATCGAACGCGGCCCTTTTGGACATGCCGGTCAGCAATCCTGTCTTTGATGCCGATCATCAAAATTGCCGCTGGAGCAAATTCAGAAACTACGAGCCTCAGGCTATGTTCGACAACATGCAGCAAAACGTGTTTCCCTTTATCAAAGAGGGCCTTGGTTCCGATAAGGACGCGGCGTTTGCCAAATACATGAAGGATGCCACCTTTGTAGTACGAAGCGCCCGTACGCTGACGAAGGTCGTCGATAAGCTCGAGGAAATTGACCTGGCAAATAAGGACATCATGGGCGATGTCTACGAGTACCTTCTCTCCAAGCTGTCGACGAGCGGCACGAACGGTCAGTTCCGCACGCCCCGTCATATTATCAGCATGATGGTCGAGCTTATGGAGCCGACTCCCCAGGATGTAATTTGCGATCCCGCTATGGGCAGCGCTGGCTTTATCTGTGGTGCCACTCAGTACATCAAGGAGCACTATTCGACCGAGCTGATGGACTCTGCCGTGCAAGAGCGCTTTCAGACTACGATGTTCTCGGGTCACGATACCGATTCGACCATGATGCGCATTGGCGCCATGAACATGATGCTGCATGGTGTTGAGGCTCCGAATATTACACAGCTCGACTCGCTGTCCGAGGATAACGGCGTTCGCGATGCGTACACGCTTATCATGGCCAATCCTCCCTTTAAGGGCAGTCTGGACAACGAAGCGGTCTCTAAAGATTTGCTGAGTACGGTATCGACCAAAAAGACCGAGCTGCTCTTCTTGCACTCTTCCTTAAGAGCCTCAAGATCGGCGGCCGTTGCGCTTCGATTGTTCCCGATGGCGTCTTGTTTGGCTCACAGAAGGCGCATAAGAGCATCCGAAAGGAAATCATTGAGAACAACCGTCTGCAAGCGGTGATTTCGATGCCTTCCGGCGTCTTTAAACCTTATGCGGGAGTTTCTACCGCTATCCTTATCTTTACGCGTACCGACAACGGCGGTACCGATAACGTGTGGTTCTACGACATGCAGGCCGATGGCTTTAGCCTGGATGATAAGCGTGATCCTATTGACGCTAACGATATTCCCGACATTATCGAACGCTTCCATCATTTGGATGCCGAGATGGGTCGCGCCCGTACCGACAAGAGCTTTATGGTGCCGGTTCAGGAGATTATCGACAACGACTATGACCTGTCGATTAATAAATATAAGGAAATCGTCTACGAGAATATCGAGTATCCGCCCACCAGCGAGATCCTCGCCGACCTCAAAGACCTTAACGAGAAGATTGCCGCCGGCCTGAAAGAGCTTGAGGCGATGTTGTAATGGATTTAAATCAGGCAAGTAAAAAGTGGGGGATTTCTGCCAGCACTCTAAGAAAGTACTGCGCGGATGGGATTATCCCTCCAGCGGAGAAGGAGGGAAGGAGGTCCAAGTGGTCGATTCCGGACGAATGGCCTAGGCCTCCCATGGGCAGACATCGACTCTGTTATTTACTCGATACCATCTATCAGCTCAATTCGGGGGTTAACTATAACGCTCTTAAATGGGGCGTTTCCGATGGCGATGTTATAGCGGGTTTTGACTATTTGATGAGTGCCGCATTCATGAGCACAATTGACGCCGGCAATCTTGCGCGCGAGTTAAGACATGCTACTGTCACCCCACGAGGGCAACAACTAATCGAAGCGGATAATCGAGCAAATAACGGTAGGACTCACTACCGCGCACATATAAATGCAGAAGCTGGTGTTGGGTTGGTCAAGGTGAATGTCGGAGGGGAAATCTCCAATGGATAAGAATAATTGCGACAAACCCCAATTTAGCGGGGAATGTAGGCGTGTAAAGCTAAATGAGATTTGCTCTAAAGGCAAGTCCTCGTTGCGGCAAAAAGACGTTTTCAACGACGGACCGTATAGCGTTTATGGTGCTTCCGGCGTTATTGGGACGACAAGCGATTATCAGAATGAAATCCCTTATGTTGCCGTTGTGAAAGACGGTGCAGGCGTTGGCAGGGCAAGCGCCTGCGAGCCAAGGACATCGGTTCTGGGAACCATGCAGGCGCTAATCCCCAACTCAAATGTTGAACGTGATTACCTTCTGCATCTTGTGAGGTCGCTGAGGCTCGGCGAGGGATTTTCTGGCTCGACCATTCCACACATCTACTTCAAGGATTACGGCAAGCTCGAAGTTCCGCTTCCTCCCTTGGAAACCCAGAAGGAAATCGTCTCCCAGCTCGGGTTGATTGAAGCGCAAATTGAGCAGGCTGAAGCTCAGACCATGCGGCTTGACCAGCTTGTCAAATCGAGGTTTGTCGAGATGTTCGGGAGATACAACGACAATCCCGATAGGCAGTTACAGGACGTGTCGGAATTTGTCACAGTTGGTATCGCAAACGCCGCCACACATGCATACGCTGACACTGGTGTAGTCATGCTGCGCAACCTTAACGTGCGCGAGAATTACTTGGACGATACGGATCTCGTCTACATCAAACCCGATTTTGCAGCGAAGTATCGGAAAAAGGCGCTTAGGGCGAACGATATTCTAGTGACCAGAACAGGTTATCCAGGCATTGCCTGCGTGGTGCCTGAAAAGTATGAGGGTTGCCAAACTTTTACGACGCTTATTGTCCGGCTCAGGGAAGATGCTCCAGTGACCGCCACTTACGTCAGCCAGCTAATTAATTCGCCACTTGGAAAAGAATTCGTCGAGAAGATGAAGGCAGGATCGTCGCAGCAGAACTTTGGGGCGACGTCACTCAAGTTAATGCCCGTCGGTGCTCCACCGCTTACCCTCCAACAAGAGTTCGCGGCCTTCGTGCAACAGGTTGACAAACTGCGGTTTAGGTGTTTGGAAACCCTTCGCCTATATTTGGCCACCGTTCATTTTGTTGCTCAACAAATAGTGGTAATGGCGGGGTTATTTTGGGGACAAAGAAATATTAAGCCCCGGTGTTTTAATGCTACTTGGATACGTATGGAGGATGGTCAGCATGGCTGAATCCAAGTTTTCTGAAATTTTTATTCGTAGTGTTGACGAGATTGCGGCTCAGCTAGATAGCGCTAAGTCTGCAGTTTTCTTTCAGGGCCTTACACCGTACATGTTGCGTGAGCTTGCGAGGCATCCTTCTGCCGTATGGGGGCTTGCCGATGCCATTGATTCCAATGGATGCTTGGGCTTGGATTTGCTTGCGCAGCTAAAAAAGAGCGCCTTTGGATGCCTGATGAATGAAGAGGGGCCCGTACTTCTGCCATACGAAGTTTTAATTGACCTGCGCGGCGCTGTTGGCGAACTGTACGAGGGCAATATTGTAGTTGTTCGCAACAACCTGTTTGATGACATGGGGGAGTATCCTTCGCCAGCTTCAGCCGAGGCACTCGGCGAGGCTGCCCGCGAATTGGACGGGTCACCCAAGGGCGTCGCTGCCGACAAGTACTATGCAAGTGTTCGACGGGTTGGTGATGGCTATCTGACGATGCCGGTGACGGTGGATGATACCATTTCGTTCTCTTATATTGACTTGTTCGAAGTGCCCCACACTATGCCGCAATTTGATGTCTCTACTGCGGGCACCCGGGTTGTTGTTCCCGGCGATGAGTATGCTGCATGCCGCTTGGCCCTGTGTGATGGCAATGCCCAGCCTGTTAGTTTTATTGTTGATGACCAGTTGTTTGAGGTTCGAGAGCAGTCGGAGAGACTCGTAACGCTTGTCCATACGGCTTCTCTTCTGTCTGCACTTGATGTTCCCTTCGCCATTGTTGCTCAAAAACCGCAGCAAGGGTCCGAAGTTCCCAACGGCAATCGACTCCGTCCGATTCTGAAACGCTACTGGGGAGATGGGGCGGACTTCCGCGAGTTAAAAATATATAAGGACCCCTCGAGGGGCAAGGAGATGCAGGTCGTCTCTCAGGGCGAAATTGCGTCTTTTGCCGTCGAGCAAGCTGAACGAGCTCAGAGGGGGGAGGATGGTTTCTCGAACATCTTTGTGACGGCGCCTACCGGTGCGGGTAAATCTTTGCTGTTCCAGTTGCCCGCCTTGTATCTTGCCTTGGAATACAACCTTTTGACGCTCGTGATAGAGCCACTCAAGTCGCTTATGCACGATCAGGTCTCCGGTCTTAAGGCTCGTGGGGTCAAAGACGTTATTGCCCTTAATTCCGATATCTCTTATCAGCAGCGCCTGGAGGGATATCGCAAGATTGCCGATGGTTCGGTATCGATTGTCTACCTCGCTCCCGAGCTTCTGCTGGAGTCTTCAATTGACACCATTTTGAATGGTCGCCGTTTGGGCTTGGTGGTTGTTGACGAGGTACATACGGTATCTTCTTGGGGTAGGGAGTTTCGACCTGATTATTGGTACCTGGGCTCTTACCTTAAGAGGCTCAGGGCTAATGGAGGATCGTTCCCAATCTTTTGCCTTACCGCCACTGCCGTTTATGGTGGCAAGGACGATATGGTCGCCGGTACGTTGCGCGATCTTGAGCTTGACAATTGCAAACTGTATATCGGTAGCCCTCGACGCGATGATATCGATTTCGATATCCGCTGTCTCGATAAGGCCGACCACCCCGGTTTGATCGAGGACGTTAAACGCGATCTTGCCATCGCCTGGATTTGTAATGCGGTCGCGCAAAACGACCATGCGCTGGTTTACTGCCCTTATAGGACTCAGGTTGCCCAAATCGTTGAGAACCAGCCGTGCGGTAGTAAGGTTCTCGGTTTTCACGCTGGGTACGAAAGGGATTACAAGAAGTACGTTAGCGAGGCGTTTTCTTCGGGTCAGTGTCGCGTGATGGTCGCAACCAAGGCGTTTGGCATGGGTGTTGACATTAGCGACATTAACGCCGTCTACCACTATGCCCCAACGGGCAACCTTTCAGATTACGTGCAAGAGATCGGTCGAGGAGCGCGCAAGAAAGGGCTTCGCGCCGTGGCGACAGTTGATTTCTTTGCTCAAGACGTGCGTTATGCTCGACAGTTGTATTCGCTTTCCGGCTTTTATCAGTGGCAGCTTAAAGAAATCATGGCAAAGCTCTACAGGATGTACACCAGTAAGCCTGTCGGCAAACGCACTGAGAATATGCTGGTTTCGCCGGACTCTTTTTCTTATCTGTTTGCCAGGGAGTCTGACCGTACTAAGAAAACCAACTTGGTTAAGTCGGCTTTGATGATGGTCGCGCGCGATCTGGAAGATCGGTTTAACTACCCCGTGATTATCGTTAAACCGAAGCCTTCGTATACAACGCAATACGTTTGCATTAACAAAGACCAAGAGGAGTATTTCCTCCGTCGGTACGGTCGATATGTCGAACTTTTGACAAAGGGGAATACGCGAGTTGAAAAGCATGAGGGACAGGGTGATGTTCAGGTTCGCGATATGGGCGGAATCTACTGCCTCCAGGCATCGAAAATGTGGGAAGACAGGTTTCCCAATTTAACGTTCGCCGATTTTAAGCGCCGTTTATTTGGCGGTGAGATTTGTAGCGACAGCGACTCTCCGGCAGTGTCTTGCCGTCGAATTCTCGACATTGAATATCGACAGACATTTAGCTCCGTTGAGAATAAGTTCCGCAAGTATCTCGATGCAATTAAGGCTGCGCTTGAGGAGCTTATGCTCGAAGGGCGTTTTACCAAGGATGACTTCGCAAAGGCATTGCGCACGCAGCTGGGGGTGACAAGGCTGCCGTTTGATGTGCGACTTCTGTTTGAGGCGCTGCTTCGTCCAACGTCAAGCGGTTACAGCGCGCTTGGTGATATGTCATTCAAGTGCATTGTCCGTATAGCGAATCAGAAACATCTTGTGCAACGCAACGCGCAATACAGGGTGGGCCGCCAGTACCTCGAGAGCTCCATGAGATGTCTGTCCGACGCCCTGCCCAAGTTGGCTCCGAAAGAAGGGGGCTCGGGCAAGCATCGTCGACTCTTCCTGGATACGGATGGTCACAATGTCCGCCTCTCGTTTGCTGAGGTTCTGCAGGCTTTAAACCTTGCAAGTTATGAGATTCGTGGCGGCGAGAATCCGGAAATTTCCGTTTGGGTTAAAGACGCGGATAAGCTGAAATCGCTTTCGATGGACGCACGCTACAGCAATCAAGTGCTTCGCGAGCAGGATGCGCGCCACGATTATTCTGCGCGTGTGATGAAGCGCTTCTTTGAGGTTAAGTTGTCCAATGAAGCTCGCTGGGATCTTATTGAGGACTACTTCTTGGGCAACGACGATCAAGTTGCCGCGGTGTTGGGTATTTCTGACGTATCTGCATTAGACGCTGGGGGCCTGTCTGGTTGCGAGGCAGATGATTTTAGCGATGCATCGCCAGACCCGGCGTCGGGGAATAGTTCCGAGTCCTCTAACATAATGGCTGGCTTGCGTGCGCTACGCGAGATGCGCAACAAGACCACGCCGTTTGCTTCTCAGCAAAAGGGAACGCTGACGGGAGACTTCTCTGAGGATAATGGACGTGCGCGGCCAGGGTCTCCGCGCGTAAAAATTGTTCCTCCTGTTGCGATTGTTGACGAGGGCGATTCCTTTGAAGGCTGTCCTCCGTTTAAGGTGTGGAATAAAGTCCGCGGCGATGTGACGACGACCGATGCTCTGAATGAGGCTACGGAGCTCAAGAGGGAAATCGGTAGAGCTGGTTACGAGACTCCTTTGTATCGCCCGACGCTTAAGGTCGAGAAGACCGGGGATGAGCTTCATCCGCTATTGGTTTGGGAGGTTGCCAACGTAATGCTTTTTGATTCGGCTCAGGTTGACGAGTTTGCTCTTGTGCAAGGTGTTGCTGGCTGGACCGCGTATCTGTTGGGGCGTGGCACGGCAGCTAAGGAGTTGAAGCGAATGGTGAAAATAAGGTAGGGGATACTTAACTTGTTAGCGTTCCGCCGCGAGCTGGGCTCTTGGTTGTGCAGCCACGGCCGCAACGGCGCTTGAATTGGGTCGAGTGTCGCAAACGCTTCTGCCGGCAAACGGGTATACTCGTGTGAGCAAATTATCGGGGCGCCTTGGGCGCCCCTTTTACGAGAAGGGCTGCACCATGGCCGAGCTTGAGTCCCAACCATTGTCTGACGAGGAGCGCGCCGAGTTGGAAGAGCTCCGCGCCGAGAAGGCTCGTCGCGAGGCCCAGGAAGAGGCGCGCCGCGAGCGTGAGGAGCTGGCCGCCCTGCGTGCCGAGCGCGTGAAGGCCGAGGAGGCCGCTGCGAAGGTTGCATCCGGGCCCGCGCTTGCGCCCAAGCCCGCCGCCGCGAAGCCCGCGCCCGCCGCACCCAAACCTCAGCCCAAAAAAGCCGCTCACCCCAAAGCCGTCGAGCCCAAACCGAGCCGTGACGAGATGACCTTTGCCCAGCGCATGGTCACCTCCAAGGAGCCTACGGGCGAGAATGAGATCCCCGGCATGGCTCCGGCTCAAAAAATCATCATCGTGCTCGCCCTCATCGCGTTTATTGTCTTTATGGTCTACACGATCACGGGCAGCATGGGCCTGCACTAACCTGTTCGCACCGGGCTCCATACCCGCACGTCCGCCTCGTCCAACCCTCAACTTCTGCACAACGCATCCGAAAGGTCGCCCCATGGCTTTGACCGATATCTCTCATCCCACCGACATTGCAATGCTCACTGATCTGTACGAGCTCACTATGGCCCAGGGCCTGTGGGAGAGCGGCAAGGCCAATGAGCAGGGTTGTTTTACCGCGTTTTACCGCGACCATCCCTTTGGTAGCGCCTACGCCGTCATGTGCGGTACCGCTGAGCTGCCCGAGCTGGTCGAGAACCTGCGCTTTACGCCCGAGGACATCGACTACCTCGCCTCGCTTCAGGCCCCGGCCGGCGGCGCGATGTTCAAGCCTGGATTCCTCGACTACCTGCGCGATTTTCGTGCGCATGTAAATATCGACGCCGTCCCCGAGGGTGAGCTCGTCTTTCCGCGCGAGCCCATGGTGCGCGTCACCGGCCCCGCGCTGGAGTGCCAGCTGCTCGAGACGGCGCTGCTCAACATCGTCGGCTTCCAGACGCTTGTCGCCACCAAGACGGCGCGCGTGGTGCTGGCGGCGGACGGCCGTCCCGTGGCCGAGTTTGGCCTGCGCCGCGCCCAGGGTCCCGATGGCGGCCTGGCCGTCGCGCGCGCGAGCTACGTTGCCGGCTGTTCCTCTACGTCCAATGTGCTCGCCGGGCGCCGCTACGGTATTCCCGTCTTTGGCACGCATGCGCACAGCTGGGTGATGAGCTTCGATTCCGAGCTCGAGGCTTTCCGTGCCTTTGCCAAGTCGAGCCCCAAGAACTGTACGCTGCTTATCGACACCTACGATGTGCGCGAGGGCTGCGAGCATGCCATTACGGTTGCCAAGGAGATGGAGGCGGCGGGCGAGCGCCTGTCGGCTATTCGCATCGACTCGGGCGACCTCGCCAAGCTCTCCAAATATGTTCGCGGCCGTTTTGATGCCGAGGGCCTGCCCTATGTGGGGATTTCGGTTTCCAACGATCTGGACGAGTACACGATTCAGTCGCTGCTCGACCAGGGCGCGCCCATCGATAGCTTTGGCGTGGGTACCAAGCTCGCGACCTGCTACGACCAGCCGGCGCTGGGCGGTGTGTATAAGCTTTCTGCCCGCCGTGCGAGCGAGGCGGACCCGTGGACGCCGGTGGTCAAGCTCTCCGAGCAGCCCTACAAGCGCACGATCCCGGGCGTGCAGCGCGTGCGCCGTTATTACGACGGCTTTGGCGGCCCGATCTGCGACATGATCTATGACGAGGACCATCTGTCGGGGGAGGGCGCCGCGCGTGGCAATACTCTCGTGGCCGTGAACGATGCCGCGCTGGTGACCGATGTGTCCGAGCTCGAGTATCGCGAGCTGCTGGCGCCGATCGTGCGCGATGGCAGCGCAGTGGCTCCGCGTGAGAGCATCCAGGACGCGCGCGAGCGCTGTGTTTGGGCGCTCGATCATCTGGACGCAGCTTTCAAGCGCTTCCTGTACCCGCAGACCTATGTGGTGGGCATGGAGCAGGGCCTGGCTCAGGTGCGCGACGAGCTCGTGCGCAAGAACATGGCCGCGGCCTCGGCTTTCCCCTGGGCAAAATGATCAGCATGCGAC
>OMGA01001070.1_pt1 | contig 10269 bp, 4 predicted proteins | sample 1674211 | NCBI WGS metagenome assembly OMGA01 (sample SAMEA103958152, study PRJEB25191) | human gut metagenome | biome: human-associated habitat [ENVO:00009003]; feature: intestine environment [ENVO:2100002]; material: feces | place: Germany | collected 2013/2015
CCCTATCATCACAGTAAGAAGGTGGAGATGGGATCAACCGATGTCGGCGACGTGAGCTGGGTCTGTCCCACGGTGCAGGCCAAGGCCGCGACGTGGGCCTTCGGCACGCCGTGCCACAGCTGGCAGGCTGTGACGCAGGGCGTCATGCCGCTCGCGCACAAGATGATGCTGTACATCGCAAAATCCCTTGCCGCGATGGGCGCGGAGCTGATGGTCAACGCGGAGCTGCTGGAGCGGGCGAAGCAGGAGCACCGCCGTCTGGTCGGCCCGGAGGGCTATGTATGCCCCATCCCGAAAGGCGTCAAGCCGCGTTCGATGGACTCGCTGCATAAGTAAGGAGGACGCCTGAAATGAAATACGCAAGTCAGATCCCGCGGGAGACCATCGCCCGCCTCGAGGCGATGGCCGCCGAAGATCCTGTGCGCTTCTGCCAGCCGCATCCGTGCCCCGGCGTCTATTCCTCGCGGGAGGAAGAGGAATTCTGGTGCTACAAATGCTGGGGGCACGCGCTGGAGCAGCCCATGCCCGGATCTAACCTCGCGGAGTTTTTCCGGCAGCAGGATCTGCAGTTCCCGCTGCCTGCCGGCTTCCGCGAGGAGCGGCGCATCACCGTCAGCCACGGCTCGGACTGCATGGCAGTCGACTGCATCTGCGATGCGTACACGCCGCACCTGTTCGATTCCATCGCGGACTTCTACCTGACCACCGACCTGCCGACGGCAAATCTGGAATCGACGGTCTATCCCGCCGCGCCCTTCGGCCGCAACCAGCCGAAGGTCCTGCCCGGCCAGACCAGGACAGACTGCAATCCGCGCATGAACACGTCCGCCGGGATGCTGGACCGGTTTGTGAACGCCGGGATCCGCTATTTCTCCACGGCGAATAACCACTGCTATGACTATGACGAGGCGGGTCTGCTCGCAACGCTCGACGAGCTTGACCGCCGCGGCGCGGCGCATTCCGGTACGAACCGCAGTCCGCAGGAGCAGACGCAGGCGCTCGTGCTGGACGTCGGCGGCGTGCGCGTCGCGGAGCTGAGCGCGACCTTCGACCTCAACGACCGTGCGTATGAAAAGAAGTGGCTCCTGAATGAGGTGCGCTTCAACGACACCCCGTGCGATTTTACGCTCATCGAACAGCTCATCGCCTCGGCAAAGGCGCAGAAGGCGGACATCATCACGCTGCATGCGCACTGGGGCTGGGAATTCGAGCTGTATCCGCACCCCAAGACTGTGGAATACGCGCACAAGCTCGCAGAAATGGGCGTTGATGTGATCGTCGGCACGCATCCGCATGTCTCACAGCCGATGGAAAAGTACACCTATACGCAAAACGGTGAGCAGCGCAGCTGCCTGATCTTCTACTCGCTTGGTGACTTCGTCAGCTTTCACCCGCAGAGCCGCGACAGCCGCATCACCTATGTCCCGCGTTATACGCTCGCAAAGGGGGAGCTGGACGGCAGGCCGAGGACCTTTGTCACCGGCCTGCAGATCCTGCCGGTCTACATCCTGACTGCGGCGGACGCAGAGGAAAACTACGATGTGCGCCTGCTCCGTTTTTCCGACGTGCTGGCGGACAGACCGGATGCAGACGGCGCATACCGCTATCCCCTCTGCGATTGGGAGCGTGCAGATCTGCCGCGCCTGCATGAAAAGGTCCTGCACGGGATCCTCCTTCCGGCGGATCACCGGGAACTGCTCGTACCATAAAGAGGCGTCTGATGAAGCACATAAAGATCTCCCCGCAGCGGTATCGCTGGGTCATTGTCGCCGCAAGCTTTCTGATGGTCTTTGTCTGTCTCGGCTTCTGCAGCAGCAGTAAAAGCCTCTATCTCGCGGCCATCACCGAGGCCCTCGGCATCAAGCGCAGCCTTTTCTCGATCAATGACAGCTGCCGCTATATCGCAACGGCCGTCGTGAATCTCTTCTTCGGCGCGCTGTGCGCGAGATTCGGCCGCAAACGGCTGATCGCCGCGGGTTTCGCCTGTCTCATCGCGTCCATGCTGCTCTATGCCTATGCGCCGAACATCTATCTGTTTTATCTGGGCGGCGTGCTGCTGGGCCTCGGCCTTGCGTGGACGACAACGACGATGGTCGGCAGCATCGTGCACCGCTGGTGTCCGGCGCACGCCGGAAAGATCATGGGCCTGATCCTCGCGGCAAACGGCGTCGGCGCGGCAGTCGCGACGCAGATCGTCACACCGATCATCTATGCGCCCGGCGACGCCTTCGGCTATCGCAATGCCTATAAGCTCGTGGCGCTGATCCTGGCCATGACCGCCGGGATCGTCCTCGCGCTCTATCGCGAGCCGCCGGAGAAAATCCCAGAAAGCACGAGCGCAGAAAAAGAACCGCAGCAGGCTGAAAGCGGGCAGAGCACCGCGCGCGGTGCCCGGTTCTATCTGCTCCTTGTCTGCGTCTTCCTGACCGGCTTTATCCTTCAGAGCACGACCGGCGTCAGCGCGGCGCATATGAAGGACGTCGGTCTGGATGCGGGCTATGTTGCCGCGGTCATGAGCGCGCATGCGCTCAGCCTGACCGTGTGCAAATTCCTGACGGGCGTCATTCACGACCATGCGGGACTTCGGAAGACCGTACTTCTCTGTGACTGCGCGGCGATCACGGTCCTGATCCTTCTCGCAGAGGTCACAGCCACGCCCGCGGGCCGCGTGCTGGCGATGGCCTACGGCATCCTGTCCGCGCTGGCGCTGCCCCTGGAGACGATCATGCTCCCGCTGATCGCACAGGACCTGTTTCAGGGGCCGCAGTACAACAAGATGCTTGGCATCATCGTATCCGTCAATACGGCCGGCTACGCCGTCGGCACGCCGATCGCCAATCTGACCTTCGACTGTCTCGGCACCTATCAGCCGATGCTGCTGGCCTCCGCATGCGTCATGGCCGGCGTCACGATCTGCATCCAGCAGCTGCTTAAGCGCTGCGCAGCAGAGAAAAGCGCCTGATGGACAAAACAGGATCGTAAGCAAACATGCGGCAGCACCAGAACCATCCGACGCTGCCGCACGTTTTATGCAGCAGAAGATAAAGTCCTTGTTAGCTTCCCGGAAAGCATCGAAAACCATGACTATCTTCATAAAGTGGTGCTTGGCGTTCAAAGCACAGAGGCAGTAAAGAAGGTCAAGGCGTATGACAGCACGATCAAAGTGCTGGGCTTCCTGCCGGACGTGGAAAGCATCTCCGCTTTCGGTGAAACGCAGGCGGACGCTATCCGTCTGATCGAAGGATGGCTGAACGCAGATACCGCGCAAAGCGTACGCAAATATGGAAAAGAGCTGTGGATCATGACCTGGACCCCGGAAGTCGGCCTCACCACCCCGGAAAACCTCAAAAAGATCCACCCCTTCCACCCCGACGCCCTCCAGATCAATGACGTGACCACGCTGAGATCATAAAACAGCGGGGGAGTGTGCCGCGAAAAACTCATTGGCCCGCAGCGCCTTTTATGCTTCGCATGAAAAGGCATCGCCCACTGTTTGCATGCGTTCACCAAAAGCCGGCATTGACTTTTGGCGGGAGTTTTGTATAATGGAGGGGAAATCGGCCGGGGCCCGGAGGAGGGGCGGGGCCGGAAAATTGAATATGCTTCATCCGTGACGTGTAATCGCAGGTTGTCAGGCTTGGCAGTCTGCGATGAAAAAGGAAAGGTAACCAATCCACTCGACCGGAGCTGTGAGCAAGAGGACGTTCCAAAGCAGCCATGTGCTGCGTGACCGAAAGGTAGCCATTGCGGGGACTTGAGCCCTGTGAGAAGGTAGGAAACGGACGCGGAGGATCCCGGATCCTCCAGATTGCAAGTCAGAAGAATTGCTGTCAGGGCGCAGGTATCCTGCGCTTTCAGGATGTGAAACATTCAGGACGAGCTCTCCCTGCAATGTCGATTTTTGTGCGCACTGATCTTATGAGCAGTGCGTTCATTTTTTCCGTGCGCCCGGCGCACGGGTACGGCCGCCGTCTGACTTGTTTCAGACGGCGGCTTTTTTGCGTATATGCGCCCCTTATCGGCGCTGCAGATACGACCACGAAGAAAAATAAAGAAAAAGGAGCGAACCACATGAAAAAACGAGTATTGAGTCTGATCCTGGCACTGGTCATGCTCATCGGCGTTCTGCCGGTGAACATGCTGGCGGCGGAACCGGCGGACGAGCTGCCCGCGCAGCAGACGGTCACGATCGAGACCAGTCTGGACAGCGCACTGGCAGATGGCGTCTATGCCGCGGCGCAGTCGCCGCTTCCGGTATCGATCCGCGCGGAGGCGGACGGCGAGGCGGTGGAGCACACCGCCAGTCTGGACGGCGAAGCGCTGACCGGCACGCAGGCCGCGGACGGCTGGACGGCCTATGAGCTTTCGTTTGAGGCGGCGGGCAGCTATACGCTGACCGTCAGCGCTGCGGGCGAGACGCAGAGCCGGACCATCGTCTATCAGCCGCAGTCCGCGGACGAGCCCGCGGCGGAGGACCCGGCAGAGGAGCTTCCGGCAAACGACCCGGAGCTGACTCCGGCAAAAGAGACCCCGGCAGAGGAAACTCCGGCCAAAGAGATCCCGGCAGAGGAGCCCAGGCAGGCACCCAAAGCCGTGCCGCAGACAGCCGCGCAGAGCAGCGACAGCGAGACCGCGGTCGATCTGGGCAAAGTGATCGGTACGGTCCGCGTGATCGTGGAAAATAACACGGCGGATACCGGCGCTGCGGATACCAGCTACGGGACCTGGGAAGCCGGTGCGGCAAAGTGGCATGGGAAGCTCGTCGACAAGGAGGTCACGCTCTACGAGAACTCCACGGCGATGACCTGCTTGGAAGAAGCGCTCAAGGGGTATTCCATGACCCATTCGGATTCCTATGTTTCGGCGATCAACGGGCTGAAAGAGGGCGGCGCTGGCGGCTGGATGTTCACGCTCAACGATTGGTTCCCGAATCAACTGTCTTCGTATTACAGAGCAGGAAAAGAGCTGCGCAGCGGCGATGAGATCTGCATGAAGTACACCTGCCTCGGCGGCTCGGACGTTGGCAGTATCGCGTATGATACAAACAAGACCCTGTCCAGCCTCACCGTGACCGGTGTTGATCTGAACAAGGTCGACTCCACCCACTATGAGATCCCGCTCGGCGACGCGGAGAGCAAGTCGGTCAAGATCGTTCCGACGGCGTACAACAAGAACTTCCTCGCCTGCGTGTTCAAAGGCACGCTGACGGATACGCAGATCGATGCGCTGAATAACGACGAAAACAGCTGGTACACAAATACCACGCTCGTGCGCCGAAACGAAACTGTCACGATCAAAGAGGGCGACACGTTCACCGTCGTGGTCGGTGCGAAGAGCTGGCCGAGCCAGAACAATGGCACCTACGGCGGTGCGGAAAAGGTAAATCCGGGCGTCTACACCGTTACCGCAGTCAAGACAGTAACGGATTCCGACGCTGCGTTCAAGAACTTCTTCGCAGCATTGGCAGGCACAGCAACGGTTGCCAATGATACGAAAGACATTGAAGAGAAAATCTACCCGCTGGAAGTAGCGGAAGACGGTACAGCGCTGGTTACGACAAACAAAAAAATCGGCAAATCGAAATCCGGTTTGACGATCTCTTTCCTGAAGACAGCAAAGCTGACTTTCTCCTATAAGACTTCTTCGGAAGCCAAGTGGGATTATCTGAAGGTCTACCGGATCACGGAGGCAGCGGGCAAGGAAACGGAGACGCTGCTCAATGAGGCGGATAAAGAAGCGTTCAGCGGAGAGATGAGCGACTATGCCTCCTACAGTGTGGAGGTACAGGCTGGCGAAAAGATCCGGATCCGCTTTGAGAAGGACTTCAGCGGCGATGGGACGAGCGACTGTGTCTGGCTGAAGAACTTCACCGTCACCCTTCCGAACAAGGTCATCTTCCACGCCAACAACGGCACGGACGCGACCAGTGAGCAGGGCGTCTTCGGTACGGCTGACCTGACGAAGAACACCTTCACCTACGCGGGTTACCGCTTTGACGGCTGGGCCGAGACGGCGGGCGGCGCGGTCAAATACGCCGACGGCGCGTCCATTACGCTGAACAGCAAGGATGTCGACCTCTATGCCGTCTGGACGAAGGTCTGGAACGTCATGTTCCCCAACATGCCCAAGGACGCGGCCATCACCGTCAAGCAGGGCGAGACCGTCCAGCCTGTCTCGGAGACGGCGAACACCTGGATCCTCCCGAACGGCAGCTATACCTACTCCGCAGAGCTGTTTGGCTATGAGAGCAAGGAAAATGTCCCGTTCCAGGTCAAAGGCGCAAACCTTGAGATTCAGGATACGCTGACGGCTGCGGACAAGATCGCCGTTACCTTTTACGTGACCGGCGCGGCCGCGGATACGGCCATCACCATCACTGTCTGGAACAGCGAAAAGACCGTGATGACGGCCCGGGAAGCGAACCCGACCGTCTATGACCTTCCCGCCGGCAACTATACCTACACGGTCGAGGCCAAGGGGTATAAGAAGATCAAAAACCAGCTCCTGACGGTCGGCGCGGCGGCGCAGACGGTCAACGTCGCGCTGACGGCCAGCGATGCCTGGGAAGGCGACAGCGTTGTGCCGACCAAGGTTGGCGACGTCTATCAGATCACGTCCGGTGCAGAGCTGAAGGGCTTTGCCGACCTCGTGAACGGGGAAGAACCGGGCGCGAAGGGCATTCTGACGAAGAACATCACCCTCAACGAGCCGGGGGACTATGCGCAGAAGTGGACGCCGATGGGCGCTTCCAGCTCCGCCGCCTTCACCGGCGACTTTGACGGCAACGGCAAGACCATCACCGGCCTGTACATGGACGGCGAAGACGCGATCTCCGGCCTGTTCGGCTACGTCGGCAAGACCGGCAGCATCCATGACCTCACGATCGCGGACGCAAGCGTCAAGAGCACGAAAACCAGCTACGGCGTTTATACCGCACTGGTGGCAGCTTCCAACGCCGGTACGATCAGCAATGTTGCGCTGAAAGACTCTATGGTTTCCAGCGGCGGCTATGCGGGCGGCATTGCAGCTCTCAATGATGGCACGATCACGGGCTGCGCAAATGAAAGTGCACCCGTAACACATAATGAAAAAGCCACCAGTTCCTATTATGCGCTGGCTGGCGGTATTGCAGGCCAGAACCGCGGGACGATCGCGCTCAGCTATAACCTGGCGCGGGTCACAGGCGGAAACGAGAACATTGGCCATATTGGCGGTATTGCTGGTAAGAATGAAAGTGCCGGCACGATCGAAAGCTGCTATAACCGGGGAGATATCCAGACCGGCGCTTATCTTGGCGGCATTACGGGCTATCTGAGCGGCACGGCCACGAACTGCTACTCCACCGGCAGCGTCCCGACTGGGACCTATGCAAAAGCGCTGTTCGGCCACTGCACCAGCTACAGCGCGAAAGCGACCGCCTGCTTCTATCTGACCGGCTGCGGCCCCGAAGATACGAAGGGCACCGCGAAGACCGCGGAGAAATTCAAAACGCTGGCGGCCTCGCTCGGCGGCGCGTTTGCAGACGCGGATCCTTATCCCACCCTCAAGTGGCAAGACCCGAATGCGACCTTTACCATCACGCTGACGGTCAAGCCTGCCAACGCCTCCGTCACGGTGACCGGCGCAGCCAGCGTCGGCACCCCGGAGGTGCGCAAAAACGAAGAAACGAACGAGGCGACCTACATCTATTCCGGCCTCAATAAGGGCAGCTACCGCTGGGCGGTCACCTGTGACGACGGCGAGAACGACTATCTGAAGCAGGAGGGCTCCTTCACCATCGCGACGTCCGACGTGACCCACGCCGTGACGCTGGCGGCGAAGACCTATGACGTCAACTTCATTGTCGACCCCGTGGGCGCGGACTTCACCCTGACCCAGGGCGAGGGCGAAGACGCTAAGACCATCACGCCGAAGACGGCGAAGGACGATACCGGCAAGATCGTTTACTCCCTCACGAAGGGCAGCTATCACTATACTGCGACGTCACGGTCGCCAAGTCGACCGGCCTTGCCGATACGACGGTCGAGCTGACGGCGAAGACCGGCAGCAAGCTGACCTTCACGAACATCCCGGCGGACGCCGCCGTCACCGTCACCCATGCGGCCGGCGGCGAGCAGACCGGCGCGCGGGAAGGGGAGACCTATACCTTCACGCTCGTGCCCGAGACCTACAGCTACCGCATCCAGCGCAAGGGCTATAAGAGCATCCGCGGCACCGTCACGATGGACGGCACGGCAAAGACCATCGCCGCGGAATGGACCGCCCTCACCGCGTGGGACGGCAGCGTGGCAGAGAGCTTCTCCGGCGGCTCCGGCACCGCGGCGGATCCGTACCAGATCGAAAGCGGCGAAGAGCTGGCGTATCTGAGCAAGCTCGCTGCGGACAAAAAGGCAGTCAATGACGCCTATTATGTGCTGACCGCAGATATTGACCTGAACAACAAGCCGTTTACGCCCATCGGCGTGGATTCGAGCCATTCGTTCCGCGGTACGTTCGACGGCGCGGGAAATGTGATCTCCAACCTCAAGATAGAGGTAACGGAGAGTGCGAAATTTGCAGGCCTGTTTGGCCATGCCAACGTTATCGCCAAGGACCTGACGATCGATACCGCTTCGGTCACCAGTGTATCCATCAACACCGGTGTGCTGGTCGGCGGTCTGTATAGCAGCGGCAGCGCGACCAACTGCGTGGTGAAGAATGCTGCAGTCACCGGCACAGGTACGGTCGGCGGTCTGATCGGCAACTGCGCGGCAGCGGTCAATCGCTGCGCGGTAATGGATACCAGGGTCAGCGGCACGAGCAAGATCGGCGGTCTGATCGGTATGACCGGCAAGACCGTGAATGAGAGCTATGCGCTGCATGTCACCGTAACAGCGGCCGGCGACTATGCCGGCGGCCTGGTTGGCGGCTACTGCGCGAGCACGATCACGAGCTGCTTTGCACGCGGCACAGTCATGGGCGACGGCTATGTCGGCGGTTTGATCGGTAACGGCGTGTCCAGCAGCTCCAGAGCAAAGATCCAGAACTCCTATATGGTCGTGGATGTGACGGCTGATACCGGCACCTTCGGCCCAATCGCAGGCGGCAGCTATGCTTCGGTCACGAAAGCCTTCTATTGCGAGGACAGCGCCCTGACCGGCAAGGACAGCAGCAAGAACACCACCGGCACGCCCAAGACCACGGCGGAGCTGAAGGATGCGGCCATCCTCACGAAGCTCGGCAGCGCCTTCGGCATCTACGCCGGGGCCGACGGCCTGAAAAACGCGGGATTCCCGTATCTTCTGAACGCGCCCGCCCTCCCGGTCATCCAGCCGCAGAAGCTCGCGTCCCCGGTCATCACGTGGACGGACAAGACTGCCAGCTGGACGGCGGTCCCGAACGCGCGCGGCTATCTCGTTTCGCTTGCGAAGGGCAGTGAGACGCTCGTGACCGAGACGCTCATCGAAACGACCCGGGACTACACCACGGAAATTGAGCTCGCCGGGACCGGCAGCTATACCATCACCGTCATCGCCATCGGCGACGGCGAGACCTACGGAAATTCCGACCCCGCGGAAAATACCGTTACCATCACGGTCAACACCGCGAGCGTCACCTTCGCCGTCACGGCGGAGGAGGGCAGAGCGTTTGCCGAAGACGAGCCCGCCATCACCCTCACCATGGCGGACGGCAAGACGACGCTCTCCCTGACCAACAACACGGCAAAAACCATCCCGCAGGGGACCTATACCTACGAGGTCAAGGCGAAGACCTTTGCCACCCTGACCGATACCCTGAACGTGACTGCGAACCAGACCGTCACGCTCACGATGCACTACACCACCGACTGGGACGGCTCGACCACGGTCGAACCGCAGAAGGACGGCGAGACCTATCTGATCTCCAACAGCTACGAGCTCGCCTGGTTCCGCGACGAGGTGAACAAGGGCAGCTACACCCTGAACGCGAGGCTGACCGAGAACATCAACCTCGGCGGCCACCCCTGGACGGCAATCAGCAAGCTGACCGATACCAGCGCCAAGACCGGTTATAAGGGCACCTTTGACGGCAACGGCAAGACCATCTCCGGCCTGAATCCGGTCGGCGAGCTCATCAGCGGAAAATACAAAGGCGCAGGCCTGTTCGGCTATGTGTACACTGGCGGCACTGTCAAAAATGTGACTGTGGAAGGTGCAATGAAGGCCGAATGGAACTGCGGCGGCGTTGTGGCATACCTGGCTGGCGGCAGAGTGGAAAACTGCGTCAACCGCATGAACATCACGCCGCGCA
>OMGA01001076.1_pt1 | contig 10239 bp, 4 predicted proteins | sample 1674211 | NCBI WGS metagenome assembly OMGA01 (sample SAMEA103958152, study PRJEB25191) | human gut metagenome | biome: human-associated habitat [ENVO:00009003]; feature: intestine environment [ENVO:2100002]; material: feces | place: Germany | collected 2013/2015
AGCCGGTAGCCCGCAAGATCCAGTACTTCAAAGACAACGCTTGGGTAGACGTCGATTTCGAGGCTGCCGTACAGACGACCGCTAAACAAGGCAAGGTAATCGCTTCTTACCAACCGATCAAGGCGCTGCAAGACCCGAAATATTACAGTCACTTCACGATCGCCAAGGTTTTGCCGAACGGTACTTTACAGACCTTGAATTTCGAGAGAGGCGGTAATGTGGATATGGGCTTGGGAGATACTTGGAGCGGATTACTGAAGAAACCGTTATCCATGGATGAAGGTAATTATATGTTAGTGACCGGTACTCGTATGGCAAACGGTAGCGTATTGGCCGAGATCGAGTTTTTCAATGTGGAGGCAGACAAGACCACCCCGATCCAATTGGAGATGCGCGAAAGCAAGGACGAGATACAGGTGATCGGTAATTTCAACTCCGAAAATAAATTCAAACGTGCGGACAACGGCGAGGAAACTAGCTTGCTAGCTACTACCGGACGTGGCTACTATATCGTAGCGCTTCTAGGCTCCCGCCAAGAACCGACAAACCATGCGATGCGTGATATCGCCGCCGTGAAGAAGGAACTAGAAGATTGGGGACGAGGCATCGTGCTTCTCTTCCCGGACGAGAAAGGCTATAAGAACTTCGATCCGAAAGAGTTCGGCGATTTACCGGGCACGATCACATACGGTCTGGATATCGACGGGGCGATCCAAAAGGAGATGGCTACAGCGATGAAATTGCAAAACGCCAATACCTTGCCGATCTTCTTGATCGCCGATACGTTCAACCGTGTCGTATTTGTCTCTCAAGGCTATACGATTGGCTTGGGCGAGCAGTTAATGAAAGTTATACATAAGCTATAACAGATCGTTTCACAAGTGTGATCTGATCTTTTCACCCATGTGAAACGATCGGATCACGGCTGTGAAACGTTCTTTTCACCTATGTGAAAAGATCTATACGACAGGAGACACTCATTTCTTCTACCACAAACCGATCAGACTTCCTCCCTAGATTCGTTTTAATTCCCTTATTTTTCCCGTTCTTCCCAATCAAGGATTCATCTCTCAAAAAAATAATATCTTTGATTAAACCTTTTTACGAAAGGGCAGTCTAAACTTGCGTTTAGTTATATATTTTGGAGTAACGAGTGTAAATTATCAGTAAATACCATACGAGAACATGATGACAAAGAGAGCGAAATGGGGAGTTACGGCGGCTATCTTATTGATGATAGCGGGAATGATCGCTTACCCTCAATTGAAAAACAAGTTCAAGGCATCCCAAGATGCCGCTTCCGTCGTACCCACATCGGGCACGAGCCTGCGAAACCAGACACTTAACATCAACGCCGAGGTATTAAAATACCAATCATTAACCGATAAGATCATGAGTACCGGGAGTACCCTTCCGGACGAAGAGGTGGATTTGGCTTTCGAGTCCTCCGGTAAGGTGGTAGCCATCTATTTCACGGAAGGTACCCACGTAAAGGCGGGCGATCTGTTGGCCAAAATCAATGACAAGCCGCTGCAAGCCCAGCTAAAGAAGCTGGAAGCCCAAGTTCCTTTAGCCAAGGATCGTGTCTATCGCCAACGCACCTTGCTGGAGAAAGACGCCGTCAGCCAAGAAGCCTACGAGCAAGTAGCCACCGAATATGAGAAGCTAATGGCGGATATCGAGCTAGTCAAAGCGAATATCGCCCAGACAGAGCTTCGGGCTCCTTTCGACGGGATCATCGGACTTCGCTCCGTGAGTGAGGGCGCATACGTTACTTCCTCCTCTTCCGTAATCGCGAAGTTGACCAAGATATCCCCGTTGAAAATCGAGTTCTCCATTCCCGAGAGCTACGCGGCCGAGGTACAAGACGGAACCCCGATCCTGTTCCGCATGGAGAAAAACGGTATGATGCAGAACTATAAGGCGACCGTTTACGCCGTGGAAAGCAAGGTCGACATGGCGACCCGTACCTTGAAAGTACGTGCCACTTACCCGAATCCGGGCGAGAATATCTTACCCGGCCGTTATACCTCCGTCGAGATCAGCAAGCGGGAGATCAAGGACGCTTTAGCCATCCCCAGCGAGGCCGTTATCCCCGAGATGGGAAAAGACATCGTTTACTTATATAAGAACGGCGTGGCCGAGCCTCAAGAGATCACGATCGGTATACGAACCGAGAGCCGTGTACAGGTATTGCAAGGGTTGAATGTGGGCGATACGCTGATCACGTCCGGCGTGATGCAGTTACGTACCGGCATGAAAGTTTCTATTGATAACTTGACTGAATAAGGAGAAGAACGATGGCAAATATTTCAGAAACCAGTATAAACCGGCCCGTACTCTCGACAGTGATGATGCTGGTCATCCTCCTGTTCGGCTTTATCGGTTACCGGTTCCTTGGCGTCCGGGAGTTCCCGAGCGTAGACCAGCCGATTATCTCGGTCAACGTATCTTATCCCGGAGCGAACGCCGACGTGATCATGAACCAGATCACCGAGCCGTTAGAACAGAATATCAACGGTATCCCGGGTATCCGTTCATTGAGTAGCGTGAGTAGCCAAGGCAGCAGCCGCATCACGGTAGAGTTTGAGTTGTCCGTGGATATGGAAACGGCGGCGAACGATGTACGTGATAAGGTATCTCGTGCCCAACGCTACCTTCCCCGCGACTGCGACCCGCCTACGGTATCGAAAGCGGATGCCGATGCCTCCCCGATCATGCAGATCGCCATCCGAAGCAACAAACGCTCGTTGATGGAGTTGAGCGAGATCGCCGAGCTAACGGTGAAAGAGCGCTTGCAGACCATCGAGAACGTGAGTGGCGTGGATATCTGGGGACAAAAACGGTATTCCATGCGTCTATGGCTGGACCCAATCAAGATGGCGGGTTACGGAGTGACCCCGATCTCCTTATCCATACGTACCTTAGGATTGATGCATACCGCCAAGGAATTCAACGATTTAATTATCAAGGAAGACAACAACAACATCGTGCGCTTCAGCGATATCGGACGTGCGGAGGTAGCTCCCGAGGACTTGCGGAGCTTACTGAAGAAGAACGGCGAGCCAATGGTTATGACCGTTATCATCCCCCAACCGGGAGCCAACCATATCGAGATCGCCGATGAGGCCTACAAGCGTATCGAGCAATTACAAAAAGACCTGCCGGAAGATGTCACGATCGAGATGATGTATGACAACACCCGCTTTATCCGGGCCTCTATCGGCGAGGTACAACAGACGATCTACGAGGCTTTCCTCTTGGTCGTATTGATTATCTTCTTGTTCCTCCGCGACTGGCGGGTCACGCTGGTTCCTGTCGTCGTTATCCCCGTATCGCTGGTAGGAGCTTTCTTCGTGATGTATATCTCCGGATTCTCCGTCAACGTATTGACGATGTTGGCGGTCGTGCTCTCGGTCGGTCTGGTGGTAGACGACGCAATCGTGGTGGCGGAGAATATATATGTACGTATCGAGCAAGGCATGTCGCCGAAAGAGGCGGGTATCGAAGGATCGAAAGAGATCTTCTTCGCCGTGGTATCTACCACGATCACCCTGATCTCCGTATTCTTGCCGATCGTGTTTATGGAAGGTATGACGGGGCGCTTATTCAAGGAGTTCAGTATCGTGATCGCCGGTTCGGTCGCTATCTCCTCGTTCGTGGCCCTTACGTTTACACCGATGTTGGCTACCAAGCTATTGAAGAGGAGAGAGAAGAAAAACTGGTTCTATCGGAAGACCGAGCCGTTCTTCGAGGGATTGAACACGATCTACGCCAAGTCGTTGAACGCGTTCTTGAACCATAAGATATGGTCGATCCCTATCGTTATCCTTCTTTTCGGATCGATCGGGTACTTCTGGAAAAACATTCGTTCCGAGTTATCGCCTTTGGAGGACCGTTCCATGATCTCCGTAAATATGCGCGGGCCGGAAGGGGCTACCTTCGAGTTTATCCGCGACTACGCGGACCGTATCGAGCAAATAGCCGACTCCATCGCTCCCGAGAAGCAATCCATCATGACCCGCTCGTGGGAAGGAGGAGGTTCGCTAAACCTCATATTAAGCGATATCAAGGAACGGGAACGCTCGCAGATGGAGATCGCCGAGACCTTGTCGAAAGAGGTTCGCAAAGAGACCTTGGCCCGCGCCTTCGTACAACAGCAATCCACCTTCGGCGGACGCCGGGGCGGTATGCCTATCCAATACGTATTGCAGGCCCCGACCTTGGATAAACTGCAAGAGTTCCTGCCCACGTTTATGCAAAAGGTGAACGAGAGCCCGGTCTTCCAGATGGCGGACGTGAACTTACGCTTCACCAAGCCAGAGGCACGTATCGAGATCGACCGGGATAAGGCTTCCTTATTGGGCGTCAGCACCCGCAACATCGCCCAGACCTTGCAATATGCGTTAAGCGGACAGCGTATGGGCTACTTCTATATGAATGGTAAGCAATACCAGATATTGGGCGAGATCAACCGCCAGCAACGAAATACCCCTGTCGATTTAAAATCGATCTATGTACGTAGTAACAATGGGGAAATGATCCAGCTGGATAACTTGGTTAAGGTTACGGAAAACGTGGCGCCGCCCCAATTGTATCGCTATAACCGTTTCGTATCGGCGACGGTTTCCAGTGGATTGAATAAAGGATACACGATCGGCGATGGTCTGGACGAGATGGATCGTATCGCCTCGGAGGTGCTGGATGGTAGCTTCCGCACCGCTCTTTCCGGCGAGTCGAAAGAGTTCCGTGAGAGTTCTTCCAGTTTGATGTTCGCCATGATCTTGGCCTTGCTGATGATTTATTTGGTGTTGGCCGCCCAGTTCGAGAGTTTCAAGGACCCGCTGGTCATCATGCTCACCGTGCCGCTGGCCATTGCGGGGGCACTGGTGTTCATGGCCGCCAACGGGCAGACGATGAACATCTTCAGCCAGATCGGCATCATCATGCTCATCGGCCTGGTGGCCAAGAATGGCATCCTGATCGTGGAGTTCGCCAACCAGAAGCAGGAAGCCGGGATCGACAAACTGCACGCCATCGAGGAAGCCTCGCTGCAACGCCTGCGCCCGATCCTGATGACGAGCGCCTCGACCATACTCGGCCTGCTGCCGCTGACCGTCGCCACGGGCGAAGGTGCCAACGGACGTATCGCCATGGGTATCGCCGTAGTGGGCGGTATGGTGGTATCCACCCTGCTGACGCTCTACATCGTCCCGGCAATATACAGCTACGTATCGACAGACCGGAGTAAGAAATAGAAATAAGGAAGCCCAATGAAACGAGTGATTTTATCGGCCCTGGCCGCGGGGATTTTCGCAACGGCGGCGGCACAGGAGGAGCTGACCCTCCGCAAGTGCCTGGAAATAGGGTTGGAAAACAACTACGACATACGCATCGTGCGCAATGGGGAGCGCATCAGCGACAACAATGCCACGGCGGCAAATGCCGGCATGGTGCCGACGATCGACTTCGAGGCGGGTTATTCGGGGGCGCTGGACAACGAGCGCACCACACCGCGCGAAGGGGACGCATGGTCGGACAACGGCATCTACGACCAGACGTTCAACGCCGGGATCAACCTCAACTGGACGATTTTCGACGGATTCCGCATCCGTACCAACTACAAAAAGCTCAAAGAGATGCAGGAGATGGGCACTGTCCGCACCCGCATCACGATCGAGGACTTCGTAGCCAGCCTGACGGCCGAATACTACAATTACGTCCAGCAAACGCTGCGCCTGCAGAATTTCCGCTATGCCGTGGCGCTTTCGCGCGAGCGGCTGCGCATCACCGAAGCGCGGGTCAGCGTCGGCAATTTCTCGCGCCTCGACCTGTTGCAGGCACGCGTGGACTTCAATGCCGACAGTTCGAAATATATGTCCCAGCAGGAGCTGGTTTCGGCTTCGCGCATCCGCATCAACGAACTGCTGGCCAACAAGGACGTCAACGAAATGCTCTGCATCCGCGACTCGGTGATCGAGGTCAACGGCGAGCTCAAATGGGAGGAGCTGCTGGCGCAGACGCTCGACACGAATGCCTCGCTGCTGCTGGCAGGGCATGACAATGTGCTGGCCGAACTCGACCTGAAAACCGTGCAGGCGCGCAACTACCCCTACCTGAACCTGACGACGGGATACGGTTACACCTACAACCGTTTCGGGAACGGGACGACCCGGTCGCGCGGAACGCTGGGACTGAACGCCGGGGTGAAACTCGGCATCACGATCTTCGACGGCAACCGCCGCCGGGAGCAGCGCAACGCCCGCATCGACGTGGAAAATGCGCAGCTCACGCGCGAAAGGCTCGAGCAGTCGCTGCGTGCCAACCTGTCGAACTTCTGGCAGGCCTACCGCAACAACCTCGAGGTGATCCAACTGGAAAAGGAGAACCTGATCGCCGCCAAGGAGAACTACGAGATCGCCATGGAACGTTACCTGCTGGGCGACCTGCCGGGCATCGAGATGCGCGAAGCGCAGAAGAGCCTGCTCGATGCCGAAGAGCGCATCCTCACGGCCAAATACAATACGAAGGTTTGTGAAATATCGTTGCAGCAGATCAGCGGCAACGTCATGACTTACATGGAATAAACCCGCGGTTCTCTGCTCGTCCCGGGCATCGGGGAACGCGCCGCGAGGAAATCACGGAACAGCCGCCTGTAATTCCCGCAGACAGGGATATACTCCTTGCGAAGACGATGCGGTTGCGGTCGATCACGCGGATTCCGGCGGGCAAGCCCCCCTGCAAAACAAGGGTGCCCGGCGTGCGTTACGCCGGGCACCCTCTCCTACCCAACCTGTCCGGGCCCTGCCCGGACATCGTTACCCGTTACAAATCAATACGCTTGCAGGACGCACCCGCCACCTCGAAGGGCTTGTCCACGCCGGGTAACGAAACCTTATGTTTTTTTTCATCCATATTGACAACGATATAGACCTTGCGGCCGTCCGGCTTCCGCCACTCGGCGGCCAGCACCGACGCGTCATCGCCGAACCCGGGGATCTTCACGATGGGATTGTCGCCCGCCGGGGTGAGCTCGCGGATGAAGAGGCCGCCGTACACGACATCGTGCAGGCTGCGGCGGAAATCCATGAGCGTCTTCATGAAACGCGCCTCGCTGACGGCCTGTTCCGACATCAGCGGGACGGGGTCGACCCACCCGATCTGCGAACCCCACAACAATGCCTTCGCCAGTTCGTAACGGAAGTCGCCCAGCGACATCTTATCCGCCTCGCTCGGCGTATAGGTGAAGGCGCTGGTGACGGCACGGTCGGAATAGACCATCGGGAACACCGGCCGGATGATGCAGTTGTCCTCCTCATGGGGCGTATTGACGACCAGCAGCATGTCGAACAGGTCGATATAGCACTCGGCATTCTCCTCGCTGGTCAGGATCCTGTCCTCGAGCAGGTGGTGTGCGCGGATCTCGCCGATAAGCCTGCGGTAGCCGTCGTACCAGAAATCACCGCCCCCGACCGGGTGGCCGTGCGCCTCGTTCCAACAGGGTTCGGGCGCCGCCGCAGCGATCTGGTCGATATAGATTCCGTTCACCCCGATCGCGTGTTGCAGGCTGTCCACCAGCCCGATGATCTTCCGGTGCCAGATATCCGTCGAGGGGCAGGTCACCGTATTGAGGACTTTCGACGTGGGGTAAATCTCGGTATAGAGCGAACCGTCGGGTTTACGGCACGACGCGTCGTAACCGCGGTCGCGCTTATAGCTGTCGGCCGCCGGATCCCAGAGCCGGCCGTTGATATAAGGCGTCACACGCGCCCCCAGAAGCTGGGCGTCACGCACCATCCCTGCAAAACGCTCCTGTGCGGGCAGGTAATCGGGATAGTGGGTATCGTAGGGGTAATGATGCCAGAAATACCAGTGCACACCCAGCCCTTGCCCGAAATACCGGGCGGCACGCCGGACGGCATCGTACGTCTGGTCGGTCACATGCTTGGCACGCACCCACGCGTCGGCATCGTAACACCACTGCGGGATATTGCGCGAGGCGAGCGGCTTGCTGCCCCATTCGGTCGTGAAGGTAAACGGACGGTACCACCTGACAACGGCATCTTCCCAACCCTTCGGCGTGAAACCCGTGACCGAGACCCACGGCAGGCGGAACGTCCCGTCCGCGATCCATCCGGCCGAAGCGGGAATGGCATCGCTCAATGCAACCGTCGTCGGCGTACACTGCGCCGAATAGGTCTTTCCGCAGCCGCGGCGGTCTTCCGTCCCGTAATAGAAGGCACCCTCGGCATTGTGTACCACGAGGAACTGCATGGCGGAGGCATGCGACGGGTAACGGGCTTCGAACGTAGCGATGTCGAGCGGCTTCTCGACGCCCCAGCCTTCGGTGGTGATGATCCTGCCGTCTTCGGGGCGTTCGATCACGACATTGGGGAATTTCAGATCCGTGACCAGCCACCCGGCGGGCAGGTCGGCCTCTATGTTCCATTGCAGCAGCTCGCCGCCGTCGGGAAGCGTCACGTACATCCGCACGGGATATTTCACCGGCGAGTAGTCCAACGTCAGCTCCCACGTGAACACCAAAGTTTTGGCTCGGGCGTCATCGCGGACTTGCACCCCGCGGTAAACGGCATGTTCGGGTTTCAACTCCGGGTTTTCTCCCTGGAAACCTTTGTATATCAGGATCCACGGCGTTTCGTTCTTGCCTGCTCCGACGACCTGTTTCCCGTTGAGCACCAGTTTCTCGATGTCGAAGCTTCCGCTCCCGCTGAAAACGGCCTCGACCGCACCGTTCGACAGGGTGTAGTCTTCGCCGGTACGGCTTGCGGCCGTTTTATCCTGTGCGAATATTTGCGTGTGTAGCAGGAGGCCCGCCACCAGCATACAACAATTTCTAATCATCATTTATTCCGGGTATTTTATTGAATTTTCAACTCAGCGCAGTTCCATGCGGTGCGGCCGGCGTAGCCGGATGCGGGCATAAACGGCAAATATAATATACATAGGTATACCCTGTTAGCCGGTAAGCCCGAAAGTTTACAGGGCAAAAATAAGCAAAAATATTTTACTTACAAACCCAAAAACAGTAAAAAACTTTTCGAATCATTGAAGCGGCAAAAATCAGGGGAGGCAACTATTTCCCGGCAGGAATGATTCGAGAAGAGATGAAACATAAAAATATAAGATATTGTATTACACAATTTTAACAGCCAAGACCATCTTAATCCGTTAGCCCAAAGCCAAGTAGCTGATAAAAAGGACATTACTTTTTCACAAATATTTCACAGCCCTAAAAACACCAACAATATATTGAAAATCAATATATTATACACACAAATCCAAGGACATGCAAATCGTACCGCACCCCTTTAAAGTAAAAAAACTTATCAAAAATAGTAATGATAATAATTTTATTGTTATATTTATTACCGGATAATGAATACTTTTAACTGAATTTCACAGAAAAAAAAGTACCACACAGGCCGTATGTTGTCGTATATCAAGTTCTTTCGGCATTGACGGCCATATCGGCAGACGAATTATACAACCGACTAATTATTCACCATACCTAAAAACTAAAACGTGCCTATGGTAAAACAGACGAGACCCGAACTATTGACTTCCTGAAAAACACTAATCCAAAGTGCTTCTAGCCAAGCAAGGATCAATCCAACACGTACGGGCCCGGGGCGCCCGACCGACGCCCGAACCGTACAAATCTACATTAAGTAATTATAAATGAGGAAATATGACAATGACTATACAAAAGCTCTTTTGTAAAATAATGCTCCGGTCATTCGTGTTGATACTGGGGCTTATATCGGTTACGGAATTGAGCGCAAATCCCGAATTTGCGTATTCCGCAAGCAGCCTGGAATCGTCTGTTACCGCCCCGCAAGGGGGGGGGAACGTCAAGATGACCGGACGCGTCCTGGACGAGACCAAGGCGGGTGTACCGGGAGCCACCGTGATCGTCAAGGGCAGTACCCGCGGTGTCATCACGGGTAATGACGGTACCTTCTCGATCGACGTAAAGCCGACCGATGTAATCGAGATTTCGTACCTGGGTTATGAAACCCAGAGCATTCCCGTCGGAACGAAGACCAACATCGTGACCGAGCTGGTGCGCAAGGTTTCCGAACTGGAGGCGGTAACCGTAGTCGCATACGGTAAACAGCGCAAGGAGAGTATCATCGGCGCCATCAACACGATCGACACCGACGAACTGCGGGTGCAGTCGGGACAGCTCTCGTCGAACCTGGCCGGTAAGCTGGCCGG
>OMGA01001078.1_pt1 | contig 10233 bp, 8 predicted proteins | sample 1674211 | NCBI WGS metagenome assembly OMGA01 (sample SAMEA103958152, study PRJEB25191) | human gut metagenome | biome: human-associated habitat [ENVO:00009003]; feature: intestine environment [ENVO:2100002]; material: feces | place: Germany | collected 2013/2015
CTTTTGACTTTATTATAACTTGGAGAGAAACACGCACGAGGCCGAATGCTTACTTGCTTCCTGGACTAATTCATCGTTTCACTTTAGTGATGAAGTTGTTTCACTGGAATGATGAAATCTCATCACTAGCGTGCTAAAGCTTCATCACTAAAGTGAAACGATAAATGAAGCGGGAAGCAAATGGGGATTATTCCTGTCTTGAAAGTTAAGACGGAAAGCAGGTGCAATCTTTTGACCACGATATTGTATGACTCATCTTTGTCCTTTAGCATGATGGTCAAAGACATCGGTCCGGTGCGGGTGTTGCGGCGGCTGAAGGTGCTGACAGCGCACTGAAGGAACTACTGTCAGCCTTATGCGCTGTATATCAGCTTTTTATTGTGGCTGAATACACTGAAGGATACTTTGAATTCCAGGGTATTGGTGAAGTGAGAATGATAAACGGGAAGCTGGATAGGGTACTGCATACGTTTGCTTCTCACTGATTTTATAAAAAACGAAACTTCTGTCCGTAAAGATGAATCGGGGCAGAAGCTTCGTTTCTTGAATATGGATTGCCGGAGTATTATCCCAGTAATTCTTTCACTTTAGCCGAGATGGCACGTCCTTCGGCTTTGCCTGCCAACTTTTTGGTGGCGACACCCATGACTTTACCCATATCCTGAGGACCGGCGGCACCCACTTCTGCAATAATTTCTTTCAAAGCGGCTTCCAGTTCTTCGTTACTCATTTGTTTGGGCAGATAGGCTTCAAGCACTGCCACTTGGGCCAGTTCGGCTTCTGCCAAGTCGGTGCGGCCCTGACCTTGGTAAATGGCGGCTGAATCTTTCCCTTGTTTTACCAGTTTCTGCATGATTTTCAATGCAGCGTCATCCGTCAAAGTGTCGTTGGCGCCCGGTGCTGTCTTTGCTTCAAGGAAGAATTTTTTCACATTACGCAAAGTTTCCAGTTTCACTTTGTCCTTGGCTTTCATAGCCTCTTTGATATCGTTGCTGATTACGTCAAATAAATCCATGGTTCTTTTCTATTTTAGTTGTTAAAATGTGATCGTTATTCCGCCGTTTTCGGTATCGTTATTGAACGTTTCCTCTTCTTCGGCTATTGCTTTGGACTGGATACTTTCCAACACAGTTTTGGTACGTTGGAAAGTAGGGGTTGTTTCCACCATACTGATAATATCATCATTGTCCAGATCCTCCAGACTGAAGATGTAAATGTTGTGGCGTTTCTTCTTGTTGCTGTTCTTGAAGGTGTCTTTGCCGTAGTAATCTCCACGACGTTCATCTTTGCGCTGTTCCTCTTCCTCCAGCTCTTCCAGTTTCTTTTGTTCCTCGATGGTGCGTTTGTTCATCATGTTGTCCATGCCCGGTACATCCTTGATGCCGAAACCGGTGGCAAGTACGGTGAACTTCACCTGCTCTTCCAGCGACTCGTCAATATAGAGCCCCCATTTGGTTTCCACGTCTTTGCCGAATTTGCTCATGAAGTCATGAACCTCATTCATTTCTTCCATCATCAACTCGCTCTTGGTGCTGAAAGAGATGTTGAACAGGATCTTCTTCGAGTTGAAGATATCGTTGTTGTTCAGCAACGGGGAATGGAGCGCATCATTGATAGCCTGGCTCACACGGCTTTCCCCTTTGCCGTATCCCGTACTCATAATGGCTACACCACCATCTTTTAATACCGTTTTCACATCATTGAAGTCCAGGTTGATGGTACCGCGGATGGTGATAATCTCGGCAATACTCTTGGCTGCTATGGATAAAGTGTCATCCGCTTTGCCGAAAGCGTTCATCACGCTGAAGTCCGAATAAATATCACGCAGACGTTCATTGTTAATCACCAGCAGGGCATCTACATGCTGGCTCATTTTCTCCACGCCGTCCAGTGCCTGGTCAATCTTCCGGTTTCCTTCAAAAAGGAACGGAATGGTGACAATACCTACGGTGAGGATATCCATATCTTTGGCTGTCTTGGCAATGATCGGAGCCGCACCGGTTCCGGTACCTCCTCCCATTCCGGCAGTGATAAATACCATTTTACAGCCGTCGTTCAACATTCCTTTTACGTCTTCTATACTTTCTTCGGCTGCTTCACGTGCACGCTCCGGGCGGTTTCCGGCCCCTAATCCTTCTTTTCCCAGTTGCAACTTCACGGGAACGGGGGATTCGGCCAACGCCTGGTTATCTGTGTTGCACACAACAAATGTTACATCGTGTATACCTTCTTTATACATGTGATTTACGGCATTGCCGCCGCCACCTCCCACACCGATTACTTTAATGATAGTCGGGTTTTCTGCCGGGAAATCGAATGGCATTATAGTTTCATCAGACATAATCTTCTATATTATATTAAGGTGATGTAATTCGTTATTATTCTTCCAGAATCCTTCCAAACAAGTCGGTCAGCCGTTTGATCGGATTGTTGGCTTCTTTCAAACTCTTGATTTCTTTTTCCAGGTCGCGTATTTGGTTCAAAGCTTCTGCTACTCCCAAATCGCGTGCTTTGGCCAGTTGCGACAAGGCATTTTTGTATTTGCCTGCCTCTTTCAGCTCTTTTGCGTTTCTTATCAGGCTCTCGCAAGTGGCTTTTCGCAGCTTCTCCTCTTCCTCTGCTTTCTTGGCTGCCGCTGCTATTCTGGCTGCTTCTTCTTTCTCTCTTTTCCTTTTGTCTTCCACATTCTCGCCGCTTTCATCGAAGAGAGGTACTTGTACGGGTTTCATAGGACGTTCCGGACGGTAACAGTTTTCTTTTCCAGCTCCTAGTAAAGCGATGATCGTATTGCATGTACCATCTTTTTTCAGTTCCACCATACCGCCTTTCAGACTTAGCTGACTTTCTTTGGCCATTCTAACCTTTTCTATTTTGGTACGGTTACTGAATGCTTCCTCCATATTCTTTAGATTGGCGGCACCGCCGGTAATGATAGCTCCTGCCAGCAGTTTGTCTTCATATCCCGAAAGAACAATCTGGTTCCATACATTGGCCAGTATCTCATTGACACGCGCTTCTACGATGTCTTCCAGTAAGTGTGACTCAATACTGCATTTCCCGTCCAGAGAGTAGGTAGGGTTGTCATCTCCGTCTTCCGACTTGTCGGCATAGGCATTGCCGTATTTCTTTTTCAGTTCTTCGGCATCTTCCTCTTCAATCTGCTGGCTGCAAATGTCTTTGGTGATGTTGCTTCCTCCCAGTGGGATGACTGCCAAATGGCGGAGTATGTTGTTTTTGTAGACAGATACGGTAGTCGTATCTGCGCCAAAGTCGATGAACATGCAGCCCGAGCGTTTTTCACTGTTGGTCAGTACGGCATTGGCCAGAGCCAACGGTGAGATGATGTAGTCGGCTATTTCGATTCCTGCCTGTTTGAAACATTTGTCAATGTTCTGCTTCACGCTGCTGCGGGCGATGATATTAAGGAAACGCCCTTCTATATGATCGCTGGGAACTCCTACAGGATCGGCCAGCAGGTTGATGCCTACTTTATATTCCTGGGGGGCCACTTCCAGTATTTCCTGGTCTATGATGGGGACTTCGCGGTTGCTGTCCATGATGGAGTCAATCAGTTCCTGTGAAATTTTGGTTTCTTCTTCCAGATGACGTACCTCCGTATTACGGATGGTGCGTAGAGATTGTCCTCCGATACCTACATAGACCTTTCCGATAGAAGCCTTTAATGTCGATTCCAGTTTCTTGATAATCGAAGTAAGGCTTTGTGCGGTTTTGTCCAGATTGTAAATCACTCCCTTACGGATAAAATCCGAAGAGTTTTCGCTGGCGAGGGCCAGCACTTGTATGCTTCCGTCCGCATGTTTCTTTCCTGCAATACCTGTGATCTTGGAGGATCCCAGTTCTATTGCTACTATAAAATCTGTTGCTGCCATATCTTACTTCTCTTTTTTAGTACAAATAATCTGATTATTAAATTCCAGACTGATGCGGCTGTACTTGTTCCAGCCTACTTGGTTCAGTCCTTTCTCATAAAAAGTTTTTAGTTTCTCGAACTTTTCCTCATAATTCCCGGGCTTGCCTAAGAATATGATATGTTCGCCAACCCGTGGAACCAGTTCCAGTTCTTTGGCTTGTGTCACGTTGATCTGCTCTATCTGGGCATCCCATAGCGGATGGGCCTGTAGAAAGACTCCTAAGGTATATAGTTCCTTGACGGCAAAATCACGATCCACGTATCCTGTAACAACAGCTACGTGTGCCGAACTGTTGGGTATCGGCATGATTTTTCCTTTATTGTCAATATAATAGTTGTCTCCGTTGTTTGCCATCACTCTGAGGATGGGGAGGCGCTGTGTCACTTCGATACCTATCTTGCATCCCGGTGTACGGTAACATTCCACATTTTCAATCAAGGGATGTTGGCTGAGTTCTTCTTCCAGCAGGCGGGTGTTGATGTCACCCATCTTCTTACCCACAGGGGAGAGCTTCTTACCGTTCAGTAAGCGGAGTACTTCTTTCTGGCTGATGAAGCCATGGTCTATACTGTCCTTGATAATCAATTCCATACCCTTGCAAACCTGATCGGCAGGCTTGGTGTTGAAAGCGGTAACGGCTACAATAAGGTAGGCGGTTATCAGCAACAGAAACAGGAGTATGAGAATTTTCTTTATCATCTTTTATTCAGTAATCCGCAGATTTGGGGTACATAGTTATCTATGTCGCCCGCACCCAGGGTGATTAATACTTCTATATCTTTCTTGCTCAGTACGTCTAGAATTTCTTCTTTCTTGCACATGCTCTTCTCGATGCCCGGACGCAGATGGTCGTAAATCAGTTTGCTGGTGACGCCGGGGATGGGTTGCTCGCGTGCCGGATAGATATCTACCAGGATGACTTCGTCCAACAAGGAAAGGCTGTCGGCGAAATCTTTGTAGAAATCACGGGTACGTGTGTAGAGGTGCGGCTGGAAAACAGCCGTCAGCTTCTTGTCCCGATAGAGGGCACGCATGGAGAGTATGCTTTGTTTTATCTCGGAAGGATGGTGCGCATAGTCGCTCAGGAAAACCACCTTGTCGTTCTTTATCTTGAAATCGAAACGACGGTCTACTCCGCGGAAACTTGCCATACCTCTCTTTATTTCTTCATCGGTCAATCCGCTCATCTGCGCTAAAGCCATGGCAGCTACTCCATTCTCTATGTTGATGCTGACGGGGACACCTAACTGTATATTGGGGATATTTCCCAGTGGTGATACGTAATCAAAGAAAATCTCACCGTTTCCAATACGGATATTCTCTGCATGAAAGTCACCCTCTTCTTTAGAATAGGTGTACAGCTTCACGCCATTCTGCAAGGCCGGTTGCAGTTCGATGCCTTTGCGTACAATCAATGCACCTCCCGGCTGGATGAGTGAGGTGTATTTGCGGAAGCTTTCCAGATAAGCCTCTTTGGTTCCGTAGATATCCAGATGGTCGGGATCGGTTGCGGTAATCACCGATATGTAGGGCGAGAGCCAATGGAAAGAACGGTCGAACTCGTCGGCTTCAATAACCATGTATTCACTGCTGTCAGACAACAGCAGGTTGGTGCCGTAATTCTTTGAGATGCCTCCCAAAAAGGCGTTGCATCCTACATGGGATTGGTGTAACAGATGGGCTGTCATGGTGGAAGTGGTGGTCTTACCGTGAGTGCCGGCTACACAAAGTCCTTTTCCTGCATGGGTAAGCATTCCCAATACCTGCGAACGTTTATGTATCTCGAAACCGTTTTCCCGGAAATAGGTAAACTCTTTATGTGTATCGGGGACAGCCGGAGTATAGACAACTAATGTAGTTGCCGGGTTGCGGAATGCATCCGTTATCAGTCCCGTGTTTTCTTCGTAATGGATGGCTGCTCCTTCTTCTATCAGCTTTTCTGTCAGTTCACTGGGCGTACGGTCATATCCGCCTACCTTCTTGCCTTTTGACAGGAAGTAGCGTACCAATGCGCTCATGCCGATACCTCCGGCACCGATGAAATAAACTGATTTTAATGTGTTAACGTCCATTTTCTTTTCTGTATTTATCAGCCAGTTTGAATACCTCCCGGGCAATAACGTTGGCTGAGTCGGTAAAGGCTAATTTAGCAATATTTGTACTTAAACTTTTCAATGTTTCCGGCTGTTTCACGGTTTCAACCGCTTTGTCCAGCAGAGCTTCTTTGGCAGCGGCGTCCTTGATATAGAGTGCTGCGTTTTTATTGACCAGCGCCAGTGCGTTCTTGGTCTGATGATCTTCGGCCACATTAGGCGACGGAACCAGAATGACGGGTTTCTGCAACAAACAGAACTCAGAGATAGAACCTGCACCTGCACGGCTGATTATTAAATCGGCAGCACTGTATGCGGCGGCCATATCGCTGATAAAATCGGTTACGTGGAGCATTGGTAACTCACCGGCCTGGGCTACTGCGGCACGTGCTTCGCCGATATATATTTTCCCGGTTTGCCAGATAAACTGCGCGCCGGATGCTTTAATCTTGTCCAAACCTTCCATCACGCAGTTGTTGATGGTGCGTGCTCCCAAGCTTCCTCCTACAATCAGGATTGTTTTCTTGGATGGGTCCAGCCCGAAAGAGCGGATAGCATCTTCACGGCTGATGTGATGGTTGCGCAGTCCTTGGCGGACGGGGTTGCCGGTCAGGATAATCTTGTCTTTTTCAAAGAAACGTTCCATGCCGTCGTATGCCACGCATATTTTGCAGGCTTTCTTTGCCAATAGTTTGTTGGTTACTCCGGCATAAGAGTTCTGCTCTTGTATCAGTGTCGGAATACCCATCATCCCGGCCATTTTCAAAGTAGGACCGCTGGCATATCCGCCTACACCTACTGCTGCATGTGGCTTGAAATCCTTGATGATTTTACGTGCCAATAGCTGGCTTTTGACCAATTTGAAAAGAACCGAAACATTTTTCAATAAGTTCTTACGGTCGAATCCGGCAACAGGTAATCCTTTTATAGGGTATCCGGCAGCAGGAACGCGTTGCATCTCCATTCTGCCTTCAGCGCCTACGAACAGGATTTCCGCTTCGGGATGTTGTTCCTTGATGGCGTTGGCAATAGAGACTGCGGGGAAAATGTGTCCCCCGGTTCCTCCTCCGCTGATGATGATTCTTAAATTTTCTTCCATAATTCCTTTTTAGTCGAATTATTCGCAAAAGTATAAATAATACTTTTAAAATGAATGGTTTATATTATATTTCTTCTTCCGGCTCCCGCTTCCCGGCTGCGTTCAGCATTGCCTTCAAGTCATCGGGCAGCGAGTTCTCCTCCGGCGGGAGGGAAGTGGTGGCATTGTCACCCGACGGAAGTGTGGTAATGGCTTCCTGCATGGCAGCTACCATTTCCTGATGCCGTTCGGTCTTGGCTGCCAGTTCGGCTTCTTTCTGTGCTTGTTGCTCGGCGGCTTTCTGTTCTTCTTTCTCAGCCACGTAGCGGCTGACACTTAATATCATACCGATGTAGGCGCAGTTGATGAGTGTAGAGGTTCCTCCTTTGCTGATAAGCGGCAGGGGTTGTCCGGTGACGGGGAACAGACCTACGGCCACCATCATGTTAAGCATCGCCTGAGATACCAGCAACAGGGCGATGCCCATCACCAGAAAGGCAGGAAAACTTTTTTCACTTCTTCGGGCTATTTTACCCGCCCGCATCAACAGCCAGATGTAGAGAATCACTACAAAGGCGCCTCCCAGCAACCCCAGCTCTTCTATGATTATAGCAAAGATGAAGTCCGAGAATGCTTGTGACAGGAAATCCCGCTGCACACTGTTACCCGGCATCTTTCCTATGATGTTGCTGGAGGCGATAGCAATATTGGCGTGTGCTATCTGGGCGTCCTTGTCTATATCATATTTGGCGGCGGGAACGGCTTCTTTGTCCTCAAAGAAGCCTTTTATACGGTTCTGCCAGGTTTCTACACGGTGCATCATGGGGACTTTGTTCAGTTTGTGTGTGGGCATAATCATCACTATGCCTACAAAAAAAGCCACCATAACTCCGGCTATTCCCATTAACTTGGCCAATTGCTTCCAGGGTACCCGGCCGATCACCATCATTAAAAAGACTACTCCGAACAGCAATGCTGCGGTAGAACCGTTTTCGGGAGCAATCAGAATGAAAACAATTCCGGTGATCCACATGATATATTTAAATGCTTTCGGATTGGCATTGTCTTCTTCCTGAAACTTGGATAGAATAAATGCGGTGACAATAATCACGGCCATTTTTGCCAGTTCGGAAGGCTGGAACTGGATACCGAAGAAAGTCATCCAACGGGCTGCACCATTGACACGGTCTCCGGTAATCAATCCCATACCCATTACAAATATCAGCAATAATGTCGATAGGGGCAGCAGGAAGACGGGAAACACACGGAAATATTTGTAGGGAATGTTATGTACCAGTACCACAATGCACACACCTACCATCAGGATGACACTGTGCTGGGTGATAGGCCCCCAATGATCCCCACTTTTGTAGGTAAGCGTGCTGGCGGCACTAAATACCTCGACGATAGAGATCAGACAAAGAAACAGGAAAATAATCCAGATTACTTTGTCGCCCTTGAACAAGTCTTTTATCAGATCCATTATCTATATACCTTAATACTATATTACAGGTTTCTTACACATTCCTTGAACTGCTCGCCACGGTCTTCGTAACTTTTGAAAAGGTCGAAGCTGGCGCAGCATGGACTTAATAATACGGTTTCGCCTTTCTTGGCCATCCGGTAAGCAGCGTCTACGGCATCCTTCATGCTTTGTACATCGGCTACAGGCAGGCCGAACTTGTCAAAGAAAGCATGCAATTTCTCATTGTGTAATCCCATGTAGATCAATCCGGTACATTTTTCTTTTACCAAGTCGGCAATTTCGTTATAGTCGTTGCCTTTGTCTTTCCCGCCTAATATCAGGATGGTTTTGGTTTTCATGCTTTGCAAAGCATACCAGCAGGAATTCACATTGGTAGCTTTGGAGTCATTGATGTAATCTACTCCTCTTACCCGGCAGACTTTTTCAAGGCGGTGTTCCACTCCCTTGAAATCACCCAAGGCCTCGCGGATGCATTCTTTGCGGATACCCGCCAGGTTGGCAGAGATACCGGCCGCCATGGAGTTAAAGAGATTATGGGTTCCGGTCAGTGCCAGTTCTTCCTGTTCCATGTTAAAGGCAATCGGTTCGGTGATTTTTACCTCATGGTCTTCTACATAGGCAATAGCTCCGTCCTCTTTGACGGCAGCAAAAGGATACAAATGAGCTTTCAGACCGTGCTTGGCAAGCTCGTGTCTGATGATAGGGTCGTCATTCCAGAAGATGAAGGCATCTTCCGGTGTCTGGTTCTGCGTGATACGGAACTTTGCGTCCACATAGTTCTGCATGCAGTGGTTGTAGCGGTCTAGGTGGTCGGGCGTAATATTCATCAGCACGGCAATGTTGGCGCGGAACTTATACATGTTATCCAACTGGAAAGAACTGAGCTCAATCACGTAGTAATCGTGTTGATCCGTGGCCACCTGCAAAGCAAGGCTCTTGCCAATGTTGCCTGCCAAACCTACATTCAGACCTGCACTCTTGAAAATGTGATAAATGAGTGAGGTGGTAGTGGTCTTACCGTTTGAACCGGTAATACATATCATTTTAGCATTGGTATAGCGCCCTGCAAACTCTATCTCAGAGATGACAGGCGTACCTTGCTTTTTCAGTTTCAATATAATCGGAGCATCATTGGGGATGCCGGGGCTTTTCACCACTTCTTCGGCATTTAAAATCAGCTCTTCTGTATGCTGTCCTTCTTCCCAGGAGATGTCGTACCTGTCCAGCATTTCTTTATATTTGCTTTTAATGGCGGACATGTCGGATACGAATGTGTCGAATCCCTTCACTTTGGCGAGTACGGCAGCACCTGCACCACTCTCTCCGGCTCCTAATACTACAATTCTACTCATGTTTTCTTTAGTTACGGGCTACCAGCTACGAGCTACAAGCAGTGGCTGGAGTTGGTAGTTGCTACAAGTTTGTTTCTTATTGGTTACCGGTAGCGAGCACTTGTAGCTTGTAGCTCGTCACTGGCAACTCTGTTATCTTATCTTTAATGTAATAATCGTTATCGCGGCCAGTACAATCGTCACAATCCAGAAACGGACCGTGATTTTTGACTCATGGAACAACTTGGTCGGCGTTGTAAACTTCACTGTACAGCCCGGTTCTATCAGGCTCATGGAGGTACGGAAGTGGTCG
>OMGA01001087.1_pt1 | contig 10184 bp, 5 predicted proteins | sample 1674211 | NCBI WGS metagenome assembly OMGA01 (sample SAMEA103958152, study PRJEB25191) | human gut metagenome | biome: human-associated habitat [ENVO:00009003]; feature: intestine environment [ENVO:2100002]; material: feces | place: Germany | collected 2013/2015
AGAAATACCTCAGGAAATGAAATTTTTAGAACCATTGCTTCGCGAAGTGAGCGAAACAATCAAACAGAATGCCATGCTGGAGATGAAAGCGGCAAGGCAAAAAGAGATAAGCGTGATTTTTTTCATAAGGTCTTTAGGTCGGGTACAACAACAAATCGGGATGAACCGGCAAAGCCGGAGGAGGGCGGAGCGAGCCGTGGCCGCAGCCGGAAGGGTGCCGCCGGAGAACAGCCAGCCAAAGGCAAACCGCAGCCGAAAACCGTCGGGGAACGGGGACAGCCGGAAACCGAAACCGCCGACAGACTGCCGACAGGCCACGACAGGCCGCCATCCGGGGCGGGTTTGCAGCCCGAAGCAGGGACAGCCCGAAGCAGGAGTATGAAAAAAGGCCGTGCAACCCGGCTTATGCCGGGGTCGCACGGCCCCTGTCGGTCTATAAGCGGACTAATTCCACTTGGTGTCCATCATCGTCGGGTTGGAGCTGCCGCCGACGGCATCGTAACCATGGCCCGTGAGGTCGCGCACGATATTGCCGGAACCGCTGTCGTTGGGCTCCCAGGCGTTCATGCGCCAGTAAGCGAGCAGCCCGTCGGACGTGGGGTCGACATAGTTCATGTTGTTGGCGATCTCGGATTGCGAGAGGGCGCGTGTCCATACGCGGCACTCGGCGACATAGCCGTTCAGCGTACGGCCGCCGCCATAGGAGGCTCCCAGGTAGAAACCGCCCGAATTGTCGCTCGTCAGGTCGATGGTCTCGCCCTGCGTTTCCACGCCCGTGGCATACTGCCCGTTGATATAGATGTCCCACGAAGAGCCCGTCCAGACTGCGGCGACGTGGTACCACTTCTCCTTGTCGAACGGCTTGTCGGTAGCTGCGGGCTGGTAGGAGTCGTGACAGATCTGGATGCAGTCGGGATCGACCTTCACGTCGCCGAAACGTACGCCGCAGATGCCCTCGATACCCATGATGGAACTGATATAAGGATCGCGGGTCTGGAAGCCGAGCATGTATACGCGGGCTTCGAGCGTGAGCTGCGGAAGGGCTGCCAGGTCGGAATTCTCCTGGAACGAAGTCACCTTGTAGATGTTGCTCGATCCCAGGTAGATCGCCTTGCTGATCACCGGGGTCTTCAGCACGATGAAGAGCGTGCGGCTCGGTTCGAGCACGCTTATTCCGCCGGATACGGTCTTGATGCCCACGGGGACGCAATAGGTCACGCCCTCGGCGAACTCCGAGACGGACGACACCGTGAAGTCGATCGCCGAAGAGGTGTTGTAGCCGGCCAGGATGGTCGTTTCGGTCGAACTCAGGGCGTAGCTTTCCTCGGGCGGAATCTGGTAGTTTTTGCCGTACTTGTCGTTATAGGCAGCCAGCAGTTCGGGCCGCACTTCCAACTGGATCCGCACGTCGTGCTCCATAACCACCGAGGAGGATACGGTGATCGAGGTCTCGGCAGGGGGTTCGTCGATGGTCATTGATTTGTCGGGATTGTTCTGCGCATCGGTCATGTAGATCGCAGGATAGGTCTCCGCGGACTCCTGACAGCCCGTCGCCGCAGCGGCGGCGAACAACAGCGGAGCGACCAAATATTTCAGTTTCATAGTTCTCTTGTTTTAGGTTTAGTTTGCAGGGGCGAAAATCTCGGCCTCGTTCATACTGGTGAAATCGGTTACCCGGCCGACGTATACCCGGAGATAGCGGGCTTTGACGGTCTTCTTGAACTGGAATATCTTCCAGTTGTCGGCCGAGAGTTTGGGCACGAACGAAATTTCATTGGTGAGGCTATACCAGTTGGTGCCGTCCTCGCTGTACTGGAAATCGGTACATTCGGGGTTGGAGTCCTCGTAGTAGATATGCCAGCGGAAGCCGTTGATGTCGTAGGCCTTGTCCAGCGTGATGATGAAGTTGCCGCCGTTCCCCCACGAATAGGACGCATTCGCGGCATACCAGCAGTTGGAGTCGAGCTTGCCGTCGAACATGCAGGCCTTCTGCGCATCGGAATCGAGGTTCCAGACGCCGTTGGCGCCGCTCGAAGCGGTGCCCTGGTAGCAGACGATCGTCCACCCGGAGGCAGGTTCGATCTTCACGCCCGTAAGCGCCGTCGCATCGACGTCGATCTCCATCGCCGACACCGTCAACAGCAGGTAGCGTACCAATGGCTCCTTCGAGGTATAAATATCTTCCGCGGGAAGTTCCACGACGATGGGGATCAGGTAGTAACCCTTCTCGATCCCGGCAGAACTTACGGTAACGGACACCTCGTCGGACAAGAACGCACCGGCTGCCACGCCGAGCGTGCCGAGTGAAACACGCGCGGGGTCGATCGGCTCGTAGGAGGTGCCGTGCTTTTCGTTGTAGGCATCGACCAGCGAATTGTCGATAGCCAGCGGGAACGAAACGTCGGCCGGGGCAGGACGAGCCAGCTCGACCCGGATTTTTTCGTCCACCTCGCCCGTGATGGTACCGTCGTCCCCGACCAGGAACAGGTATTTGGACAAGCCGGTCGAGGTCAGACCGACGATCAGGTCGCCGCCGGCGGGGTTCACATCCTGGATCGCCTCGCGCATATACTTGTAAGGCATCGACGAATTGGCGTACTCATACTCCATGTGGTAGGCACCGAAACCGGCACCGAAACCCTGCGTGGGGTTGAAGCGCGCCATGCCCAGCAGCGAGTTGACCCTCTGGCCGTCGCGGCATTCATGCGACACGCCGCCGGTTTTCCAGAGGGACTCGAAGTTCTCGGCGAAGATATACTGCTCGGGCTTCCAGCCTTTCTTATCGGCTTCGTCAAAGCGATCCTGCAAATCGGTATAGCCGTAAGAATTATAAGCCTGCACGATGCCGTAGTCGAAGCAGTCGGCCACATCGGCATGCACGGCATAGGGCACGCCGTCGATCATAAGCAGGCGTCCCGTCCCCGACTTGGGGCCGACGTATTTGCTCATGGCCAGGATCAGCTTCCTGAACAGCTCGTTGTCATGTCCCACGAACGGCCCCGAAGCGCCGTAGCCGGGTTCGTAGTCGACGTCGATGCCGTCGTAGCTGTACTTGTCCATCGAGTCCTTGCAGTAGGCTTTGGCGTAGGCCTCGATGGCCTCGTCGGTATATTCGCCGCCGCCGATCTCGGTGAGGAACGGCTCGGGCATCTTGTCCGAGAAGATCGTGAAGGTCACCTTCGTGCCCTTGATCTTCTGCACGAACTCCTTGTCGGCGATCTGCTCGGGGGTCAGCGAATGCCACTGGCTCCAGATGGAGATGATATCCATCGAGTCGGGAGCGCTCTGCAGGCGGGTCTGGTAGGATGCGCCCACGGCCGTCCACGAACCGTACCAGCCGAAAGCGATCTTGTGCTTGGTCTTTTTGTATTCGCGCAGGGCCTGGTAGTAGGCATTATCGCGCAGGATGGGCGACTGCTGGTCGGGATGCTGCGTAATTTCACGCTCGGGATCCGTCCAATCCGAACAAGCGACGAAAAAGGCACCCACGATCGCAAGGGCCGCGACGTATTTCAAGAAATTTTTCATCTTCCGTGTTGTTTTTAGGTTCATTATTTCTTATCCCACCAGAGTTTCGTACCGCCGGTATCGGCTCCGCCGAGCAGTGCGGTGGCAGCCGCCACGCCGGCGGCATTGTTCGAGTACTCCGAACGCGGGAAGGTCATACGGCGCACCTGGACGTTGGTATCGACCTTGCCGCCGCTGAGGTTGTTGACGATCGGGATCACCTTGGGGTAGCCCGTGCGGCGGAATTCCGACCAGGCTTCCTGCCCGTTGGGGAACATGGCGATCCACTTCTGCGTGATGATCCGTTCGAGTTTCTCCTCGTCCCCGGCGCCGGCATTCCACTTCGGGGTGACGGACGAAGGTTTCGAGGCGTTGTATTTCGTCGAGGCGGCCGAAGCGTCTTCGAACGCCTGGGGCTCGGCCGTGCTCTGGGCATAGGCGGCAGCGGCCGCGGCCGTGAGTCCGTGTTCGAGGAACGACAGCTCGATACCCGCCTTGTAGAACGATTCGTCGTCACCGCCCATCTCCCAGCCGAGCATGGCGCCTTCGGCCCTCAGGAAAGCGGCCTCGGAAGCGAGGAACCACACGACGGGCGTATCCTTGGCGACGTTGGGCACCGAAAGTCCGGTATAGTCCGCCTTCAGCATCGAGCTGAGACCGCTGCGGACACCGTGGTACTTGCCATCCTCGCAGGTTTTGAAATAGGCCGGCAGGCGCGGATCGGCGTAACCGTTCATATAAGCGTCGATGGTCGCACCCATGCGGGTATCGTTATAGGCGTTCCACACCTCTTCGAGCGGATTGTATACCTGTACCGAACCGGAACTCTTGAGCCACGCCCCGTCGTCCGAAGCGGTCATCACCCCGTCCCTGACGGCTTCCTCGGCATAGGTTCGGGCAAAAGTAGGTTCGACGAAACGGATGCGCATGGCCATGCGGAGCTTGACCGAGTTGGCCAGCTTGAGCCATTTCGTATAGTCGCCCTGGTAAACGGCGTCGACCTTCTGCAACGGCCTGGCGTCGGCGGCATTGGCCGCATACTCCTTGAGCACCACGATGGCGGCATTCAGATCCGTGAGAAGGTTTTTGTAGACGGTCTCCTGCGATTCGTAGGGGTTTTCGGTCTGGCCGAAATTCGAAACGGGGATCGGGCCGTAGATGTCGGTGGTACGCTGGAGGGCCATCACCTTGATGACCTCGGCAACGGCAAAGACATCGTCGGTAACCTGTCCGTTCTGGTAGGCGTACTTGAGGTTGAGCCATGCAGGCATCACATTGGTGAAAGCCACCGAGAAAGGCACGTTGTTGTAGTCCGTACCGTCGAGGTCGTAAGTACAGGTATAGCTGCCGCCGTTGAAGGCCTGGATCGGGGAGAGATAGCCGCCGAAGGCGTCGCCCATCAGGTTGCAGGCGCGCTGGAACTCGTTGGCCCCCACGTCGCTGCACGGGATCACGGCATCCATTTGCATGGTGGTGATGTAGGTCTTCTTGTCGACCGACTGCACCGCATCGGGATTGGTGTTGAAGGATTCGAAGTCACCGGTACAGGCGGCAAGCGCCGCAGCGGCGAAAAATCCTATTGTATGATTGAATCGTTTCATTGGTCTGAAGTTTTAGAATTGGAGTCTTACGCTGAAGCCGATGGTACGGGCGCTGGGCTGCATGAAATAGTCGAGCCCCTGGTAATAGGTACCCGTGGAAGCGGTGATCTCGGGATCGAACGGCGCCTTGTTGTAGATCATCCACAGGTTGCGGCCGACGAGCGACACGGTCATGCCGATCTTGTCGTTGAACCACCTGGAAGGAAGGTCGTAGCCCAGAGTAAGTTCACGCAGGCGGACGTTGGTCATGCTGTAAACGTAGTGTGAAAGCATCGAAAGCCCGTTGCCGTTGTTGGCGTAGAAGACCCTGGCATCGGGGACTTTCTGATCCTCGGAGATCCAGACACCGCCGTTTTCCCGGGCATCGGCCGAATCCTGCGAGGCACCCCAGCGATCCATCAGGGCCTGCGTCGCCGAAACGCCCTGGCCGCCGATGCGGGCATCGAACAGCACGCCGAGGTTCACGCCCTTGTAGGAGAACCGGTTGTTCCACCCCAGGCGGAAGCGGGCTTCGGTATTGCCGCCGTAAAGCCACGTATTGGGATCGGTGGTGACGGTATTGGTATTGGGGTCGACATAGATGCGTCCCTGGTCGTCGGTCTTGAGCCCCGTCACGTAGAAGTCGCCGATCGAACCGCCTTTTTTGACCTTCATGCGGTAGCCGCCGTAGTCCATGTTCACCTCGTCGACAGTCACCAGGTTACCGGCCACGTCGCGCGTGCCTTCGGGAACCAGCTCCTTCACCTCGTTGCGGTTCATCGAGAAGTTGACATTGGTCGACCACGAGAAGTCGCGCCACTTGTTCTTGTAACCCACGACCGCTTCGATACCCCAGTTGTTGACCTTGCCGGCATTGATATATGCCCGTTTGTAGCCGGTGCTGGGCGGTGCATCGTAGCTAAAAAGCTGGTTGTAGGTGTTGGTATTGTAATAGGTCACGTCCGTCCAGATCTTGTTGCCGAGGAACTTGGCGTTCAGGCCCACTTCGAACGACTTGGTGCGCTCGGGCGTAAGGTTGACAGCCGGGGCATAGGAGTCCGACGAAACGATACCGCCCGTCTGCAAGGGCGTATTGACACCGGTAATAAACCGCTGCGGGGCGTTACCCACCTCGGCATAGGAGGCACGCACCTTGAGGAACGAAATGCCGGCTTTGGAAAGGTCGGCCATCGACGAGATGACGGCCGAAAGGCCCACCGACGGGTAGAATATGTTCATATGGGGCGTGAAGGCCAGCTGCGACGCCCACTCGTTGCGCGCCGTCACGTCGAGGTAGACCATGCCGTTATATCCCAGCTGGGCGGTGGCGTAGACGGCCTGCGTCTGGTCGTGGTAGCGGTCGGCGTAGGGTTTGGTCTGCGAATGGCTCATATCCACGTTGTAGACCGAGAACTTGTTGGCGAGGGTGGCCAGGTGGCCCTCGAAGCCTTCGCCGTCGTTCTTGTCATCGAGGATGCTCGCACCCAGGTTGAACGACAGGGAGAACTTGTCGTCGAAGAAACTCTTGTTGATCGACAGCAGGGCGTCGGCGTAGAGGTTGTTGTGGTGGATCTTGTTGTTCTGGTAGTTGCCGTATTCGGAAGCGAACAGCTTGTCGGACGAGGCATAGATCTTGCGCGTATAGTTCATCACCATGTTATCGGTGCGCACGCGCCCCGTGAGGGTGATCCAGTCGGCAATGTCCCACTTGAGCGTGGCGTTGAACGTATAGCGGTGCGCCGTATTCTCGAACAGCTCGCGGTTGGTAATCCACCAGGGGTTCTCGACGCCGGTGATGAACTCCAGGGGCCAGAACTGCTTCATATAGCCCGCCGTGGCGTCGTAACGCTCGTAAACCTCGTACTTGGAGATGTCGTCGCCGCGCGGGAAGAGGTAAATGGGAATCAGCGGGTTGTGGTAGAGGCCCTGCACGAGCGGGTTACGCTTGTACTGGCGCATGTAGGAAGCGCCCAGGTCGAGCGTCAGCTTGTCCTTGATGAGCTGCGTGGTATTGCGGAAGGTAAAGTTGTACCGGTTGTAGACGTTGTTGGGGATGATGCCGCGCGAATTGAGCGAAGCGGCCGAGAAATAGGACTGGTTCACGCGCGTACCGCCCGAGACCGAGATCGCATTGGTCTCCTCGAAGCCGGTCTGGAAGAAATCCGAGGGGTCGTACGAGGTCGGGGTCGAGAGCTTCGTGCCCCAGCTCATGGAAGGTGCCGTAGCGTCGGTGCCGTAGGTGTTCTGGAACTGCGGCATGACGAACGGCGACGAGAAGGTGGTATTGTTGGCGTAGTTCACGCGCACGCGCCCCTCCTCGCCTTTTTTGGTCGTAATGACGATCACGCCGTTGGCACCCTGCGAACCGTAGAGCGCGGCCGCCGTGGCGCCCGAAAGCACCGTCATGGATTCGATGTCCTCGGGGTTGAGGTTCGAGATACCCTCGAAATCGCCGCCGTCGGGCGTTTCGTAGGTGCCCTCGGTCTGCGACGAACGCAGGTCGGGCATCGGGATACCGTCGATCACATAGAGGGCGTTGTTGTTGCCGCTGATGGACTTCACGCCGCGCATCACCACGCGCGTGGAACCGCCCACGCCCGAGGCGCTGGCGTTGATCTGAAGGCCGGCGACCTTGCCCGAAAGCGAGTTCATGAAGTTGGCGTCCTTGACCGTGTTGACGATGTCGCCCGCGACCTCCTGCACGTTGTAGGTCAGCGCTTTCTCCGACCTTTTGATGCCGAGGGCGGTAACCACCACGGCGTCGAGCACTTCGTTGTCCTCGTGCATGACCACCGACAACGGGGCGGATCCCGAGACGGGAAGCTCCTGTTTGGTATAGCCGATGAGCGAAATTTCGAGCGTGTCCCCCGGTTTGGCCTGCGGAAGCGAGAAATTGCCGTCGATGTCGGCGGCGGCACCGGTCGTCGTACCTTTGATAAGCACGGTGGCGCCGACCAGGGGCATGCCCTTATCGTCCTTTATGACTCCGGTAACGCCGCCCTGTGGGGGGGGGGAATTTTTAGCTTTCTTCGAGAGCACGATGTGTTTGTCCCGAAGGGTATAAGCGATGTCGGAACCCGCGAAGAGCTTATCCAACACGGCCTGCAGCGGTTCGTCGTGCACCGAAAGGCTCACTTTGCGGTCGGTGTCGATGTCCGACGTATTGTAGACGAACGAACAGCCCGTCTGCTGCTGGATAGCCTGGAAAACCGTGATGACCGTCGCGTCCGGGGCATCGAGGCTCACACGCGAGAGGGCTTGCTGCGTCTGTGCTGCGGCAGAGGTGGCGCCGAAGCATCCCAGGAGCAGCATCGGGATAACGAACAGACAACGGAAACATGTAGCGACAACACGTCCTCCCCTGCCTGTCGCAAGGTTAGTTTTTTTCATGGATCAGATTTTAGGTTAGTGTAATGGTTAGGTGTCGAAACAGGCCGCCGAAAAGTGCGGCATCCGGGAAAAAAGAGACGTTAATTTTCCATAGGCGGATCGAAGGTTTTTAAGTTCGTATTCGGTTATCGTTCAGGGTTTGCGTAGAGTTCGATGTCGTTGCCGGCGATCCTGTAATTGAATTTATAGGTCAGTTGCAATACGGACATGATGTGGTAGATGCCGTCCTCGACGCGGAAATTGCCCGAGAAGCGCATGTCGCGGAGCCGGTTGTCCATGAAGCGGATGTCGACGTTGTAGTAGCGCTTGAGCTCGGCGACGATCTCCCCGAAGGTATCGTGCTCGAAGCAGAAGCGGCCGTCGATCCAGTTGATCGAGCGTTCGGCCGAGGGGCAGTCGGTCAGGCGCATGGCGTGCGTCCGGGTGTCGAAAACCAGCTGCTGCGCGGGGTGCAGGCGCACCGAGGCCTGCTCGCGTCCCGAAGCATAGGCCTTGACGGCGCCTTCGAGCAGGACGGTGGTGACACGATGCTCGTTGTCGTCGTTGCGGATGTTGAAACGCGTGCCGAGGACTTCGATGTCCAGGCCGTTGGTCGACACGACGAACGGCGCCCGGCGGTCGTGCTCGACCTCGAAATAGGCTTCACCCTCCATCTTCACGCGGCGCTGGCGCGAAAAGAAGGGGGCGACGTACTCCACGCTGCTCGACGAATTGAGCCACACCTTCGTCCCGTCGGGCAGCACCACCTGCGACCGCTCGCCCAGCTGGGTGACGACGGTCACGGGCTGCGCCAGGCGCTTGGAAAGCAACACGGTCGTGAGCCCGCCGGCCAGGAGCACCGCGGCGATCACGGCCGCAGCGGCTATACGCACCGCGCTCCGGCGCAGGGAGATACGGCGTCCGGCGTGCATGCGGCGCTTGAACTGCCGGAGCGAACGCTCGACGTCGATACCGGCCGCGTCGTTGATACGGTCGCTGACATATAATATATAATAGACCTGGCCGAGCATCCTGCGGTTTGCGGCCGAGCGGTCGTACCACGCCTCTACGGCCGCCGCCTGCGCTGCGTCCAGCTCGCCCTTGAGGAAGGCTACCAATACCTCTTCGTCGATTTCGAAATTTGCCATGCTGTTTGCTTGTCTATAAAGTAATACAATCCGTCAGCAAAGGATGCTAACGGAACGGCGAAAAAAAATTCAGATTTCCTTATCAGGAGAGGTCAGGCCACAGCAACAGCACGAGCAGCGGCCAGTAATCGCTGAGCTCTTCGCGCAGCAGGCGAACCGTCTGCCCGATACGGTAATTGACCGTCTGCGGGGAGACGTTGAGGCGGACGGCTATTTCTTTGTGGGTCATACCTTCCAGGCGGTGCATACGGAAGGTCTGCCGGAATTCAGGAGGCATTTTGCGCAGAGCTTCGGTCAGCCGCTGCACCAGTTCGCCCTCGAGGTAGAAATCGGGGTCGTCGAACGTCTCTTCGTAGCGTTCGGCCAGCTGGCGGATGATGCGGTTCTTGAGCGTGTCGCGCAAGGCGCTGTTTAGCGACTTGTTCTTTACGATGGTGAACAGCAGCGATTTGAGCGGCATCTCGGGGATCAGCGAGGTGCGGTTTTCCCACACCCACATCAGGGTGTCCTGGACGAGTTCCTCGGCGCGTACCGGCGGCACGAAGCGCGTGCTCAGGGACGCGGGCATTCCGGTGCTCGG
>OMGA01001089.1_pt1 | contig 10173 bp, 7 predicted proteins | sample 1674211 | NCBI WGS metagenome assembly OMGA01 (sample SAMEA103958152, study PRJEB25191) | human gut metagenome | biome: human-associated habitat [ENVO:00009003]; feature: intestine environment [ENVO:2100002]; material: feces | place: Germany | collected 2013/2015
TATCGATTACAATAACTTAACACATACCTGTGTTGTTATCGTAGTCGATAGCTTTTGTATTATCTTACTGCTGTAAATACTCCGCGGAGATCATGGATTACATGTCTTGGACATTTTACAGAGCACATTCCACAGCTTAAGCAGATGTCTTCCTGGATTACTGCGCAATTATCTTCTACATGAATTGCACCTGCAGTACATGTTTTTTCACAGATACCGCATCCAATACAACTGACTTCACACTGCTTACGTGCAACAGCTCCTTTTTCTTTGTTAGAGCATTTTACTACAATGTAGTTTGCACAGTCGTGGATTTTGATCAGGTTCTGTGGACAGACTTTTGCACACTGTCCACAGGCAATACATTTTTCTTCGTCTACTTCGGCAACGCCATATTCATTCATGGAAATCGCGCCGAATTTACATTTTTCTATACAGGCTCCACATCCGATGCAGCCATCTTTGCATCCACCGTCTTCAGAGCCGGCTGCGCGGCAGCCACCGTTACAGGCAACCAGAGCTGCCCGGTAAGGAAATCTCTTTTTAATTGCCATGATTATTTCTTCCTTTCGTATGGTGTGTTAGAAAGAGGAAGGCTGTAGCGTCTTTCTCCGTCAAATCTGCAATATGCATCCGCGATTGCAGGAGCAGTAGGGATGGATGTGATCTCTCCGATACCGATTGCTCCACAGGCAACATCCAGACCAGGTTTATCAATAACGATTGCTTCAATCTCAGGAACTTCGTGAGAACGGAAAAGTCCTAAGGAACCATACTTGTCAATTGGTTTACAATTTTCATCGATTGGATACTGCTCTCTGAGTGCGAATCCCATAGACATTACAACACCGCCTTCAATCTGACCTTCGCAGGAAAGTGGGTTGACAGCTTTGCCAACATCGTGTGCGGCAATCATTTTCTCAATCTTACCTGTCTTAGGATCAAGGATGCAGACCTGAGTTGCATATCCATAAGCAACGTGAGATATCGGATTAGGCACATCTGCACCAAGTGGATGAGTCTTAGCGAGATACTCTCCGTAGAAAGTTTCTCCAATCATATCTTTCATGGACTTACCGCTGTTTTTTGCTTCCATGAATTTTTCACATGCTCTGCGGCACGCTTCACCAGTTACAAGTGTCTGACGAGAACCGGAAGTTGTACCGGAATCAGGTGAAATCCATGTGTTGCTTCGCTCATAGACGATATCATCATGGGAAAGATCTGTATTTGTAACGATCATCTGCACAAGTACAGTACCAAGTCCCTGACCGATACAGGAAGCACCAGTGAAGATGTGAAGTTTTTCATCTTCTTCAACAATTAATTTTACACGTCCTGTATCCGGGATACCAACACCAACGCCGGCATTCTTCATAGCACAACCAAGGCCAACAGCCTTACCGGCCGCAAGTGCAGCATCATACTCTTCTTTGACAGCTTCCAGTGTCTCTACAAGACCTGTAGAGTTATCTACAATCTGTCCGTTCGGAAGTACTTCGCCTGGGCGGATCGCATTGCGGTAATGAATCTCCCAAGGCGTAATGCCTACCTTGTCAGCCATCATGTTCAGAAGTGTCTCTGTTGCGAAACAAGTCTGTGTAACACCAAATCCGCGGAATGCTCCGGCAGGTGGGTTATTTGTATAGTAAGCAGTTCCTTCAATTTCAAAGTTTTCATAATGATAAGGTCCTGCTGCATGTGTACATGCACGTTCAAGAACCGGGCCACCAAGAGAAGCGAATGCACCTGTGTCAGATTTAACAATCGCTTTTACACCCTGGATCACTCCATTCTCATCGCATCCCATTGTCATATCCATGTAGAATGGGTGACGTTTCGGATGAACAAGCAAGGATTCCGCTCTGGATAGTTTCATCTTGATCGGTTTCTTTGTTACGTAAGTAAGCAATGCACTTAAATGCTGAACAGTCATGTCCTCTTTACCACCGAAACCACCGCCGACTAATGCGTTCTGAACTTTTACTTTATCTGTTCCAAGCATAAGTGTAACTTCGTGTAGTGTCTGGTGAGCGGACTGGTCTGTTGAATATACGAAAATGTCACCGTCTTCATCATAGAAAGAAACAGCACATTCCGGTTCAAGGAAAGCATGCTCAGTCCAAGGTGTCTCAAAGTGATGTGAGATCACGTACTTGGAATTCTTGATTGCTTCTTCCGCATTTCCGCGGCTGATGTGCTTATAAGCACATACGTTAGTCTCTTCTTCATCATAAACAAGAGGTGCATCCGGAGCAGCAGCTTCTTCCACTGTATGCACATGAGGAAGTACTTCATATTCAACTTTAATAAGTTTCTTTGCTTTTTCTACAGTTGCCATGTCAGTTGCAGCTACAAGGGCAATTGCATCTCCGAGATAATGAGTCAGTCCACCAACCGGAATCAGTGAATACTGATCATGTTTTAAGTGTCCGATCTTATTCTCCCCAGGAATGTCATCGGCTGTTACAACCGCTTCTACGCCAGGCAGAGCCTCGGCAGCAGAGGTATCAATAGAAAGTACGCGAGCTCGTGGATATTTACTACGAAGAGCAGCGCCATAGAGCATTCCTTCCGGATAATAGTCATCCGGATATTTACCTGTTCCAAGCACTTTTTCTTCAACATCTATACGAGAAACACGGGAACCAAGAGTCCAGCTAGGATCTCCGTCATCTGGTAAAACTCCTTCTTTCAGAATCTTAGCTGCCAGACGTACCGCGTCCATGATCTTAACATATCCTGTACAGCGGCAATAGTTGTTGCGCAGCGCATAGCGAATCTCATCATCGGTTGGTTCCGGATTTACATCCAAAAGTGCTTTTGTGCACATAACCATACCAGGAATACAGAATCCGCACTGTACAGCGCCTGCCTTCCCGTAAGCATAAGTGTAAACTTTCTGTTCCCAATCAGAAAGCCCCTCGACTGTGATGACATTCTTTCCGGCCAATGAATCTGTGTCAGGTACGCAGGATTTGCAAGTCTGTCCATCAATGATAACAGTACAGGCTCCACAAGCGCCTTCGCTGCAACCATCCTTTGCAGAGGTAATGTGCAGTTCATCACGCAGGAACCGTAACAGTTTCTGATTCTTTGAAGGTGAGACTTCCTGACCATTTACTATAAATGATGCCATGTCAGTTACTCCTTTCTTTGTGACAAAATCCCCAAAGAAAAATCTTTGAGGAGTATGTGTTTGTTGTGTATTTTTAATTATATAAAGATACCTATGGTTATATTTTATCACATATTCAACAAAAAGCAACAACTATTCTAAAAAAGTTTTTGACACCTAAAAATATTTTAGATATATGATATAAAAAATGCATATCAGGACAAAAAAAGGGAAGTACCGCAAAATGATACTCCCTTGTAATTATCTTATATAAATTGTTCTTAGAAACCAAAAAGATTTACAACGCGATTTTAATTATCGTGTTCTTCTTCAAATGGATCGTCGTAATCATCTTCATCATCGTAATCATCTCCACCGCGGGAAGCAATTGCGAGAATCAGTGAAATAACAGCAAGTACACCACTTACACCGGCTAAAATCAGAAGCTCGAATTCATCTCCATGTTTCAGGAAAGCAAAAACAGCACTACCGATATAGACAATCATCGGGATAAGGAATGCAAAAAGTGTATCACGGTTATTCATGATGAAGTATAACAGTGCAGTGACAAGCATACAAAGAGCAACAATGACATAATTCATGCCTGGAGCAGAAGTTACGTCAGCTCCTGATGTGCTGAGTCCTGTTACGAAACCTTTATAAATACAGAAACCAAATGCAAGCAGGGAAATGATTCCAAGGATGATGCGTCCAGGTCTGAAACGTGGATATTCGTCTACATATTCATATTCATCATCATCTTCATCATCATAGTCATCCATTTTTCTGGATTTTACATCTTCTTTTGCTTTCGCAGTTTCGGCTTCCTCTTTCTTTTTCTTCTTGGCAGCTTTACTGTCAGGGTCAGTTGCAAGCATATCTTCGTATCCCTTGCGAACTGCTTTTTCACGCTTATCACGGATTTCTTCCGCTGGAATGTTCCCATATTTCTGCTCTTCGGAATTATCAGTGGCAGTGGCATCAGTGGCAGCTTTCTGTGCAGCGGCTTTGCGGGCTCTGGCTCTCTCCTTAAGAATACGTTCAGCTTCTTCTTCTGAAATCCCTTTGTCAGCAGCAAGGCGGGCAATCGCTTCTTTGCGGGCGCGGGCTTTTGCTTCTCTGCGGGCAGCTCGTTTCTCTTCAGCGGCACGGGCGGCGGCATCAGCTTTCGCTTTTTCTTCAGCAGCGCGGGCGGCAGCTTCAGCTTTCGCTTTTTCTTCAGCAGCACGAGCGGCAGCTTCAGCTTTCGCTTTCTCTTCAGCAGCGCGGGCTTCAGCCTCAGCTTTCGCTTTTTCTTCAGCGGCACGAGCCTCAGCTTTTGCTTTCTCTTCTGCGGCTTTCTTGGCAGCGATCTTCTTTGCACGTTGTTTATCAAGGTTCCATTGCTTTTTACAGCTATGGCAGATTGCATATTCATTAAAGATTGGATCCCCGTTTTCGCTGGTGCCAATCTGCTTATTCTGCAAATCCAGGTCTTTTCCACATATTGGGCACTTCATATTAATCATGTACTCCTCTCTTTTGTATCAAAATATTTATAACAGATTTATTATAGCATCTTAAAAGAGGAAGAACAACGAAAAAAGTGTGTTTTACATAAAATGTTTTAGAAAAAAATCAAAATTGCGCAAGAATTTAGTTTAAATTCATAAGAAATGGTAGACTTTAAAAATTTAATGTGTTAAAATCAAAAAGTGGCCTGAGAAGGCAAAAGGTATTGTTATGGTTTATGGTATGCCGTAAGCCATCATATAATTAGCCGGTTGAGAAGGAGATTGTTTCGTATGAGTAAGAAGATCAGAACCGAGGCAGTAGATTATCTGTTTCAGGCAATCTTAAGCCTTGAGAATAAAGAAGAGTGTTATACATTTTTTGAAGACATCTGTACGATTAATGAGCTGCTTTCATTGTCACAGCGATTTGAAGTGGCAAGAATGCTCCGTGAACAGAAGACATATTTGGAGATCGCGGAGAAGACAGGAGCATCCACTGCGACAATCAGTCGTGTGAACCGTTCTCTTAATTACGGGAATGACGGATATGATATGGTTTTCAAACGTGTAGGGCTTGCTGAGGAAGAGAATGGAACGGAAGAATAACACTTAAGAATTAAGCTTACAATAAAATACCTTTTATCAATCAAAAGATACAGCTTGCGGAAGATCCTGATAAAGTCTTTCGCAGGCTGTATCTCGTTTTAAACAGAAATGTTTATTTCCCTTTCTTTTTCTCTTCGTTTTTTGAAGACTTGGAAGAGAGGTCATCAATGATCCGTTCAATGATCATTTTCTTGATATATACATCAAAACTCAAGCTGCATATAAATGCAAACTGCTGTAAGATCTCCTTATCTTCGCCATCAGTAAGATGAGTGAAAGTCTCAGCAGATTTCTCATAAGTAGCAGTTACATTCTCTTTGATGGAATCCAGCTGTTCTTTTTCAATCTTGCAGACTTCTTTGTAAATATCCGCTAATTCAAAAGAGCTTCCATCCGGAAAATATTTCTCTGTGAGCGGTGCAAGAACTGTCTCAATATCTTTGATTGAAAGGATATTTTTAAAATAATAAATGAAGACCAGAAGGAGCAGGTGCTCTCTGGAATACTTCTTCTTCACCGGGGGTGGAAGAAGATTGTTCTTCGTATAATTATTGATCATGGTCTTTGTTAGGATCTTATCATCAGGGTAACGTTTGGTCGAAGCCAGCTGCTCATCCATAAAAGTAGTTACTTGATCCATGTAAAGATTAATATTCGGAACATCGCCGGGATGCACATAACTTAAAGAAGAAAGTTCTTCTAAAATGCTGTTTAACAGATTACTTGTGTCTATATTCATGTTATCACCTCAATACATTTATTATATAGTATTTAAAACTAGATAGCAAGCAAAAGATAAGAAGGCCGGAAAATGTAGTTGACAAACAGGAACGTGTGTTTGATAATGGGAATACATTTACAGATATCTTTATAACTTTAAAGGAGTGGAAAGATGAGCATTTATGATAAATTAAATGAACCACAGAGAGAAGCCGTTTACCACACGGACGGCCCTCTTCTGATCCTTGCCGGAGCTGGTTCAGGAAAAACAAGAGTTCTGACGCACAGGATCGCATATCTGATCGGAGAACGTGGCGTGAACCCATGGAATATCCTTGCAATCACATTTACGAACAAAGCGGCAGAAGAGATGCGCCAACGTGTGGATAATCTTGTCGGTTTTGGAGCAGAAAGTGTATGGGTGAGCACATTTCATTCTGCATGTGTGCGTATTTTGAGAAGATTTATTGACAGATTAGGGTATGAGAATCATTTTACGATATATGATACAGATGATCAGAAGACATTAATTAAGGAAGTCTGTCGGAAAGTAGATGTGGATACGAAAGTGTTTAAAGAAAGAAGTCTGCTTTCAGCAATTTCATCTGCCAAGAATGAGATGATCCTTCCGGATGAATTTGAACTGAATGCCGGAGGAGACTTTGCAAAGATGAAGATTGCTAAGGTTTACCGCGAGTATGAGGCGCAGATGAGAGCGAATAATGCACTGGATTTTGATGATCTGCTTGTAAAGACAGTACAGCTTTTGCAGACACAGCCGGATGTGCTTGAGAGTTATCAGGAAAGATTCCGCTATATTATGGTAGATGAATATCAGGATACAAATACAGTCCAGTTTCAGCTGGTAAGCCTTCTTGCAGGAAAATATAAGAATCTTTGTGTCGTTGGAGATGATGACCAGTCAATCTACAAGTTCCGTGGAGCGAATATCCGGAATATTCTTGACTTTGAGCATGAATTTCCGGATGCAAAGGTGATCAAACTGGAGCAGAACTACAGATCTACAGGGAATATTCTGAATGCAGCGAACAGTGTGATCGCGAATAACCGCGGAAGAAAGGAGAAATCACTTTGGACGGAGAACGGAGAAGGCGAACTGATCCGTCTGCGTCAGTTTGATACTGCATTTGATGAGGCGGATTTCATAGGCGAAGATATCAAAAATGCTGTCAGACAGGGAGGTTCCTATAATGACAGTGCAGTTCTTTATCGTACGAATGCACAATCCCGTCTGCTGGAAGAGAAATTTATTGCCATGAATATTCCTTATAAGATTGTCGGCGGTGTAAATTTCTATGCGAGAAGAGAGATTAAGGATCTTCTTGCTTATCTCAAGACAATCGACAATGGACGTGATGATGTTGCGGTTAGAAGAATCATTAATGTCCCAAAGAGAGGAATCGGTCTCACAACAATTAACCGGATTCAGGAGTCTGCAACAGAACGTGGAATTGGTTTTTATGAGGCATTACTGGCACCGGGGCTGATCGCAGGAGTGGGAAGAAGTGCAACAAAACTAGACTCTTTTGCGGCATTGATCGAGTATTTTAAGACGTTGGCAGAAGAGATGAACATCACAGATCTTTTACAGGAAGTGATTGAGAAGACAGGATATATAGAAAGCCTTGAAAATGAAGATAAAGAAGAGGCGAAAACAAGAAAAGAGAATATAGACGAGCTGATCAGTAAAGCGGCAACTTATGAGGAAAGTTGTCAGGATAAAGATGAAAAGGCAACATTGAGCGGATTCCTTGAAGAAGTTGCTTTGGTTGCGGATATTGACAGTCTGGATGAAGACCAGGAATATGTTGTTCTGATGACTTTACATAGTGCAAAGGGACTTGAATTTCCACGTGTTTATCTTGCAGGGATGGAAGATGGGCTTTTCCCGGGATATATGAGTATTAATGCAGGAGACAGAGAAGAACTGGAAGAAGAGCGGAGACTTTGTTATGTTGGAATCACAAGGGCAGAGCAGGAACTGACTTTGACAAGTGCGCGCAGAAGAATGGTACACGGTGAGACACAGTACAATCCGATGTCAAGATTTGTGAAAGAGATCCCGAGGGAACTGCTTGATACAGGAAACAAGAAGTTTACCCAGGAGACGGAGATTCCAGCACAGCAGAATACATATGCACGTGCCAGAGAAGCATTTCGGGCACAGGCATTTGCAGGAGCACTTGGCGGAATGACACCTGCAAAGAATCAGGGGGCGGGTAAGTCGCTTACAGGAAGTCAGGCACTGGCATCACTGCAGAAGGGAAGTCAGCTGGCAGCAGGTGGGAATGGTCCACTTGGTTATGAGGTCGGAGACCGGGTACGTCATGTGAAGTTTGGGGAAGGAACAGTAACGGATATCAAAGAAGGTGGACGGGATCACGAGGTTACGATTGAATTTGACAGTGTCGGAACACGCAGGATGTTTGCAAAATTTGCCAAGCTTGTAAAGGTATGAGAAAGTTATAAAAAAATGATAAATCAGTAGTAATATGAATCGTCAGGTGTTATAATAAACACAGATTATCTGTCACCACAAAAGGTGAAGAAAGGACGTGTTAATATGAACAAGAGAATAGAAGACATCATTGCAGAAACAAGATTGAACGAGATTCTTCATAAGAATGAGGCTGAGAAGCAGAAGAATACAGTAATCTGGACACTGGCTATCATTGGAGCAGTAGCAGCAGTAGCTGCAATCGCTTATGCAGTATATCGTTTTGTATCACCGGATTATCTTGATGATTTTGAAGATGATTTTGATGACGATTTTGATGATTACTTCAGCGAGGATGATCAGGTATAATTCTTGAATGAATTGCAAAAGTGCAGACAGGGTGAGAGAAGAAACCATCCTGTCTGTTTTTCTGTTAAAATAGATTAGAATTGATAGGAGATTAGGATGAAAAAAGGTCAGATCTACGAGGGTATTATTGAACGTGTAGATTTCCCAAACAAGGGGATTGTATTTGTTCCGGAGGAAGAACAGTATGTTACTGTGAAAAATGGGATTCCGGGACAGAAGATCCGTTTTATGATAAATAAATTTAAAAGAGGAAATGCAGAAGGAAGACTTCTTGAAGTGTTGGAGAAATCTCCATTAGAGACAAGAGAACCGGTCTGTAGTATCTTTCCTGCCTGTGGTGGCTGTATGTATCAGACGATGCCATACGAAGAACAGGTGAAGATGAAAGAAGGGCAGATCCGCAGGATTATGGATCCGGTAGTAAAGGGCGAGTATCTTTTTGAGGGTGTGAAGCACAGCCCGAAGGAATTTCATTACCGTAACAAGATGGAATTTTCTTTTGGAGACGAATTCAAAGACGGTCCGTTATCTCTCGGTCTTCATAAAAAAGGAAGTACTTATGATGTACTGACAGCAGGAGACTGTCAGCTTGTCCATGAAGATATGGATAAGATTCTTCTTTGTGTGCTGAATTATTTCAAAGAAAGAAATGTAAGTTATTATAAGAAAATGCAGCATGTCGGTTATCTCCGCCATCTTCTTTTAAGACGAGGCGATACAACAGGCGAGATTCTTGTGAATCTTGTAACGACAACGCAGGAAGAATATGACTTAACTCCATTAGTAGAAGAACTTCTGGCATTAGAATTAGAAGGAAAGATTGTTGGAATCCTTCATATATTGAATGATTCTCTGTCTGATGTCGTGAAGAGTGATGAGACAAGAATTCTTTATGGACAGGACTTCTTTTATGAGAAGCTTCTCGGATTGGAATTCAAGATTACACCATTTTCCTTCTTCCAGCCAAACTCAAAAGGTGCAGAAGTGCTGTACGAGACTGTAAGAGAATACATTGGAGATATTGATAATCAGGTTGTATTCGATCTGTTCAGCGGAACAGGAACAATCGGTCAGGTGCTTGCTCCGGTTGCGAAGAAAGTGATCGGTGTCGAGATTATTGAAGAAGCAGTCGAGGCAGCAAAAGAAAATGCTGTCCGAAACGGACTTTCCAACTGCAGATTTATTGCCGGAGATGTGTTTAAGGTACTTGATGAGATTGAAGAGAAGCCGGATGTGATCGTACTGGATCCACCGAGAGACGGAATTCATCCGAAGGCACTCCCGAAGATCTTGAATTATGGGGTGGATAAGATTGTATATATTTCCTGTAAGATGACCAGTCTGGCACGTGATTTGGAGATGATGCAGCTGGCGGGATATCGCGTGGAGAAGATGACGGCGGTGGATCA
>OMGA01001095.1_pt1 | contig 10083 bp, 9 predicted proteins | sample 1674211 | NCBI WGS metagenome assembly OMGA01 (sample SAMEA103958152, study PRJEB25191) | human gut metagenome | biome: human-associated habitat [ENVO:00009003]; feature: intestine environment [ENVO:2100002]; material: feces | place: Germany | collected 2013/2015
CCGTTAGGACCGAGAAAACCAAGTATCTCGCTTTCTTCTGCGGTAAAGGAAACATTGCTGACTGCTGTTTTAGAGCCGTAACGCTTAGTCAGATTCTTTACTTCTATCATTTTTTGCTCCTTAAAACGAAGTATCCGGCAGAGCGTCGGTACATAGCCGTACCTGCCCTGCGCACATCTGTTATATTCTATCCTGCACAGGTGAAACCTGTGTGATAAAACAGTGTATTTATTGCTTGGCGGTGATTTTATCTTTGTCAAGCTGAGCTTTAAGCTCGCCTACGCTGTCAAAACGTCTTTCGGGACGTATAAAATCAAGCAGTGAAACACGCAGTGTCCTGCCGTAAAGATCACCGTCAAAATCCATTATATGCGTTTCCGCAAGAGGACTGTCCTTATAGTCAACAGTAGGCTTTACGCCTATGTTTGTAACAGACGGCATGACCCTGCCGTCAAGATATGTCACGCTCTTATATACTCCAAAACGTGGCATAACTATGCTTTCGGGGAAACGCTGGTTTATGGTCGGGCTTCCTATGGTTCTGCCTATGCGGTTGCCCTCTATCACTCTGCCCTCTATCGAAAAATCATATCCGAGCAGTTTGTTCGCCTTTGCTATTTCACCCGATTTTATCAGATTTTTGATGGCCGTTGAATGTACCACACATCCGTCCAGACTGAACGGCGGTATTATAACGACCTTTGTGCCGTACTCACGGCATATACATTTAAGTTCTTCGGCGTCGCTTCCTCCGCCCGCTCCGAGCCTGAAATCAAATCCGCACACAACGACCTTTGCGTTCATTATCTTCACGAGAACCTTTTCGATGAAATCCCGTGCCGTGTAGTCGCACACCAAATTGAAATCCGGAGAATAAATATATTGTACTCCGGCTTCTGCAAGCTTCTCCAGCTTCATATCGTTTGTGAGCAGGTTCTCTATCTTTTCCCTTTTAGGCAATGCCGTATTGCTGTGAAACGTGAACATTGCAGGGCAAAGCCCGCCGTGTCTGAAGCATTCCTCCACGACCTTCATATGACCTAAAGCCGTCAAAGAAACCTAGTGCCGTTGCTGTCGGCGGGATGGGTATTATATTTTCGGTAATGTCAATCAAGAATAAACCTCCGTGTCCCGCATTAAATGGGAAAATCAAGATAATATATTAAGGTATACGCTTTTAAGCCCGTTCTCCCCGTTTACCCTTGCCACGCCTAAAAAATCACCATCGTGCTTAAGACGCAGGAAGGTGCCTTCCGGGTATGAAATATCCATTCTTCCGCAGTCAAGTATCATGCCGTTCATGAACAGCTTCTTTTGTGTACCGTCAAGAGTTATCTCGTCATAGCACGAGAAAACACGCTCTGTCGGCAGTACCAGCCTTGCGGTATCCTCAGGCGGCATATTACGAAGCGTTTCAATATCGTGGCAGTCCGAAAGCGTAAAGCCTGCCGCCATCGTGCGACAAAGCGAGGTCATTATCGCTCCTGTGCCGAGCTTTTTTCCTATATCGCTTATGATTGTTCGGATATAGGTTCCTTTTGAGCAATAAATATCAAGCGTACCTGTACGCTTTTCCTCATCATAGTCGGACAGCTCTATCGAATATACCGTGACCGGACGAGCGGCACGTTCAACCTCAACGCCCTGCCTTGCAAGGTCATAAAGCCGTTTGCCGTTTATCTTCACCGCAGAATACATCGGCGGTATCTGCATTATATTGCCCTGCATAGTCTTTACCGCATCGGTAATTTCCGCAAGCGTAACGGGCTTTTCGCTCTCTGTCAGCACCTTGCCCCATACGTCCTCGGTATCGGTAGTCACACCGAGCCTGAAGGTCGCACGGTATCTCTTGTCGCTGACAGGATTCAGGTCGGCTGTCTTTGCCGCTCTGCCGATATATATCGGCAAAACGCCTGTCGCCATAGGGTCGAGCGTACCGCCGTGACCGATTTTTCTCGTTCCTGCCGCCCTTCGCATTATCGCCACAACATCAAACGAGGTGAAATCCTGCGGCTTATTGATGCAGATTACGCCGTTTATTTCATTCATTTGCTTTCAGCGCCTTTTCAAATACAGGCAGCAGCTTTGCTTTCACAAACTCTATACTGCCCTCTATGGTACAGCCTGCGGCTCTGGCGTGACCGCCGCCGCCGAACAGGGCGCACACGCTTCCTGCGTTTATAGGCTCTGCCGTTCTGACAGAGATTTTGAACGTAGCAGGACCCTTCTGCTTTACGGTAGCGCCGATAATTACGCCCTCTACCTGACGGGGAAGGCTGGCAAGACCGTTGAAGTCCTCGCTGTCAACTCTGCCCATAAAGCGATCCATAAGCTCCGTTGTCAGCCATACTACCGCTACCCTGTCGTCACAGAAGAATTCCATTCCCTGCGTTATCGCCTGTTCAAGCTCCAGCCTGCCCTTTGACTTCATATCAAACAGCTTGTAATTGATGCCGGAAACATCAAACTCATAAGCCATCAGCTTAGCGGCTATTATGTGCGTTCTGCTTGTCGTGTTGGAATACTTGAAGCAGCCCGTGTCGGTTGCAAGTCCTGTGTAAAGGCAGGACGCAATCTCACCGTCAAGCTGTGCGTTCATTTCCTCCGCTATCTGAAAAATAAGCTCGCAAGCCGCAGCCGCATCGGAATCTACAAGAGTATATTTTGCAAACTCCTGTCTGCTCTCGTGGTGGTCTATCGCAAGGAATATCCTGCCGCCGTATACTTCGTCAAGGTCGCCGAGCAGTTTTCTGTCGGCAACGTCAACGCTCACTATGGTCTTTTCCTCAAAGCTCTGTTGTATCACCGTATCACGCAGGAACTCCATACGGGGCGCTATTTCATCCGCACACATAACCTTTGCCCGTTTACCCATCTTCTGAAGCATACCGCAAAGGCCGTAAGCACAGCCCAGTGTATCTCCGTCGGGGTTGGCGTGTGACAATATCAGAAAATCATCGTTGCTTTTCAGTAGCTCTGCCGCTTTTTTAACGTCTGTTATCATTATTGTTTACCTTTCGTCATCGCCGTTATCATCGGGTTCGGCAGGTTTCGGCAGTTTGCTTATCACCTCGCTGATATGCTCGTAATAATCCATCGAATTATCCGGCACGAATATCAGCTGAGGCAGCTTGCGCATCTTCACACGCTCGTTGATTCTTCTTTTAAAGAAACCCTCTGCCTTCTTGAGATGCTCGGCGACATTTTTCGTGGTGTCGCCGCCCTCAAGCGTTGTGATATAAACCTTGCAGTAGGACAGATCGCTTGTCAGCTCACAGCGTGATACGCCAACCATCGCCTTTACTACAGTGCCGTCCTTTATATCACGCATAGCTGTGGAGATCTCACGTTTTATATCCTTCGCAAGTCTTGCTGTATTGAAATTTGCCATTAATCTCTGTACTCCTCGGTAACAAACGCCTCGAATATATCGCCGTCCTTTATGTCGGTGAACTTTTCAAGCGTGATACCGCACTCGTAGCCTGCGGCTACTTCCTTCACATCGTCCTTGAAACGACGTAAGCCTGCTATCTTGTCAACAGCAACGATTATGCCGTCACGGACAACTCTTACCTCGCCGTTTCTCTGTACCTTACCGTCAAGTACATAAGAGCCTGCTACCACGCCGACGCTCGACAGCTTCATTACCTGTCTTACCTCAACACGTCCTGTATCAACTTCTCTGTACTTGGGCGCAAGCATACCCTTCATGGCTGTTTCGATTTCTTCTATTGCGTCATATATTACTCTGTAGAGTCTTATATCGACACCGTCACGCTTTGCGTTGTCTGCAGCCGCAGGGTTAGGTCTTACGTTAAAGCCTACTATGATAGCGCCCGATGCCTTTGCAAGCATAACGTCGCTTTCTGTTACGGCACCTACCGCACCGTGAATTACTTCTACCTTTACTTCCTCGTTTGACAGCTTTGACAGTGACTGTGAAACAGCTTCTACAGAACCCTGTACGTCTGCCTTTACTATGATGGGGAGCTTCTTCATTGAACCTTCTTCGATCTGTGAGAACAGATTATCAAGGCTGACCTTCTTATAGAGCTTGAACTGTTCTTCCTTAGCGTCGAACTTTCTCTTTTCAACAAGCTCTCTTGCGAGCTTTTCATCTTCAACAGCCGCAAAATCATCACCGGCGCTCGGTACTTCCGCAAGACCCATTATCTCAACGGGAACAGAAGGACCTGCTTCCTTTACCGCTTTGCCCTTGTCGTCACGCATTACACGCACACGGCCTACAGCAGTACCTGCGATTATGGTATCGCCTGTGTGGAGAGTACCCGACTGTACAAGAACGGTTGCGATAGGACCTCTGCCCTTGTCGATTCTTGCCTCGATAACAACACCCTTTGCAAGTCTGTCGGGGTTAGCCTTAAGTTCAAGGACATCTGCCGTGAGGTTTACCATTTCGAGAAGCTCGTCAATACCCTCGCCTGTCTTTGCCGATACGGGAACGCAAATTACATCGCCGCCCCATTCTTCGCATACAAGGCCATGCTCTGTAAGCTCCTGCTTTACCTTGTCGGGATTTGCCGTAGGCTTATCCATCTTGTTTATTGCAACTATTATCGAAAGGTTTGCAGCCTTTGCGTGATTTATCGCTTCTACCGTCTGAGGCATAATGCCGTCGTCTGCGGCAACAACGAGTATCGCTATATCCGTAGCCAGCGCACCTCTTGCACGCATAGCGGTGAACGCCTCGTGTCCGGGAGTGTCAAGGAATGTAATATCCCTGCCGCCTGCCTTTACCCTGTAAGCGCCGATATGCTGTGTGATACCGCCTGCTTCGCCGGACGTAACGTTAGCGTGTCTGATTCTGTCGAGGAGCGATGTCTTACCGTGGTCAACGTGTCCCATAACAACAACAACGGGTGAACGGGGCTGTAAGTTCTCCTCTGTATCCTCTACTTCTTCAAACAGACGTTCTTCGATGGAAACCACAACTTCCTTGGTAACCTTTGCGCCAAATTCTTCCGCTACGATACAAGCCGTATCATAATCGACCGACTGGTTGATAGTAACCATTACGCCCAGGCTGAACAGCTTCTTTATAACATCTGCGGCTGTAACCTTAAGACGTGACGCAAGCTCCGATACGACTATCTCATCGGGAACCTGTATCTCGAGCTGTTTCTTTCTTGCCTTTTCAAGCTCAAGACGCTTCAGCTTCTGAGCCTCTGTTTCCTTCTTCTTGCTGAACTGCTGCTTGCCCTTCTGCGACTTCTGGCTTATCTTCTGCTTCTTTGTATAAGCGTCATTCTGACGTCTGTTGCCGCTCTCGGTCGAAGCTATAGTTTCATACTTCTCGTTGTACTTATCAAGGTTTACATAACTGCCCCTTGTGTCAACGTGCTTTGTGACCTGCTCGCCTCTCTGTACAGCCTCGCCCTTGACGTGCTTTGTGGGAGGTGCGTTTGTCTTGATATTTGCAAGATCGATAACAGGCTGTGCCGGAGCTGTCTGCTGTACAGGCTTAGTATCCCTGCGATCGTTTCTGGTATCGTTTCTTCTGTCGCCGTAAGGCTTTCTGTCACCCTGCTGTCTGTCGCCGTAGGGCTTTCTGTCACCCTGCTGTCTGTCGCCGTAAGGCTTTCTGTCGCCCTGCTGTTTGTCACCGTAGGGCTTTCTGTCGTTACGGTCGCCCATAGGCTTTTTGTCTGCAGGTTTATCGCTCTTAGCTTCAGACTTAGCTTCTGTCTTTATTTCGTGCTTTGCTTCAGACTTTGTTTCTGTCTTTATTTCAGGCTTTGCTTCGGGCTTAGCCTCTGTTTTTGTTTCGGGCTTTGCCTGTACCTTTTCAGCCTTGTCGGCTTCCTTATTGGATTCGAGCTTCTTCTCAGCCTTCTTTGCAGGCTTTTCTGCAGGCTTTTCTGCAGGCTTTTCTTCCTTCTTTTCCGTCTTGGGCTTGCTTGCCGAAGCGAAATATGAATTGAAATTCTTCACCTGGTTGCTCTGAGAATACTTTTCGAGAACAACAGACATCTCATCCTCAGAAAGCGAAGCCTGCGATTTCTTCTGTACTCCGAAATACTCCTGTACCACATCCGTAATTTCACTTACAGGAATATTAAGATCCTTTGCCAACTCGTTTACACGATATTTTTTATCCATTCACTGATCCCCTTTTTTATGTCAGATTTAGTATTGTATATATAAATCGGGTGTACCGCTTATTTCCCTTTATGCTCGCCCGTAAGGCTTGCGTATAAGCCTTCATCGAGAACGGCAAGCACTCCCGTGCGTTTTCCGAGGACCGACTTGATTTCGTCCATCGTACAATCGCACTGCGACAGCAGGGCACTGTATTTATCGCAGAAAAAACGCATTTCCTTCTGTGTTTTCTCCGATACATCGCTTGCGAGAATAACTCCCGCAATTTTCGATTTCGGGTTTTTTAGCTCCTCACAAACAGGATCGAACCCGTGTATCAGACGTCCGGACTTTCTGCAAAGACCGAGCGTACTTAAAAAATTCATTGCCGTTACTCACCGTCGCTTTCTCCGATGCTTTTCAGCAGTTCAAGATATATCTCCTCCGGTACCGCACATTTCAGAGAGCGTTCAAGCCCGCGTTTTTTCTGTGCCGCCTCAAGACAGCTGCGGCTCTTGCAGACATACACTCCCCGTCCGGATTTCTTACCCGTGAAGTCGAGTACAAACTCTCCCTCGGGAGTACGGACAACTCTTACAAGCTGTTTTTTCTCTTTCATTTCCTCACAGCCCGCACATTTTCTCATCGGTATCTTTTTAACTGCCAAAGCGATCCATCCTTTCGTAAAGGGTTTTTATTCCTCAGCCTGAGCTTCTTCCTCAGCCTTTTCCTGCTTGCTCTCTATTCCTTCATAGAAGCCGCTTTCGGGGCGTATGTCTATCTTGAAGCCTGTGAGCTTTGCGGCGAGCTTCGCATTCTGACCCTTGTTGCCTATAGCAAGTGAAAGCTGGTTGTCGGGAACGATAGCCGTACAAGCCTTTACCTCGGGGTCGGGTATCTCTACTCTGATAACATCACTGGGCTTGAGTGCCTGTGCGATGAATTCCTCAGGCTTTTCACTGTAGAATACAACGTCCATCTTCTCTCCGCCAAGCTCGGCACATACCTTGCTGATACGCTGTCTGCCGGGGCCTATGCACGCACCGAGTGCGTCAACATCGGGGTTGTTGCTTATAACCGCAACCTTTGAGCGTGAGCCTGCCTCACGGCTGATAGCCTTTATCTCAACGGTACCGTCATATATTTCGGGTACTTCGCTCTCAAACAGACGCTTTACAAGCTCCTTGTTCACTCTTGAAATCTTGAGCATAGGTCTGTGGTCTGTTGCGGAAACGCCGGAAACATAAACCTTGACCATATCACCGGGCCTTAGTACCTCGCCTGGTATCTGCTCGCTTCTGAACAGCGGTACTTCGTTTCCGTTGAGGTTTACGGTAGCGTTGCCTGTTCTCGGCTCTGTCTTGAGTACGGTAACAGTTACCGCCTCGTCCTGAAGACCGCCCCACTGAGCAACGAGCTGTTCACGCTCTATCTCCTTAAGGCCCTGCTTGATGACCTGCTTTGCCGTCTGTGCGGCAATTCTGCCGAAATGCTGTGTATCCAGCTTTATCGCTACAATATCGCCGTATTCCAGCTTTCTGCGGGTGTGGGTCTTTGCCTCCTCCATCGAGATCTGGTTTGCATCGTCCTCGACCTCTGCGGCAACTTCCTTCTGGATAGCCACATCAAACTTGCCCTTTGCAATATCAATATCAAACTTGATATTCTCGCTTCTGGGATATTCCTTCTTGATAGCGATAACAAGTGCTGTCTGTATCTTCTCTATCAGCACAGCGGGGTCAATCCCCTTCTCCTTTGCAAGCAATGTCAGAGCCTCAAAAAGCTCCGTTGTGTTGCTGTTAGCCATTTTTAATAATTCCTCCGTTAATTATTTTTTATGCGTCAAGGGCAATTCTTCTGCACTTAGCGGCATTGAACTTCATTTCGCCGTCTTCTGTCTGTACAGTGAATTCGCCCGAATTTTCATCGTAATCTCCGAGAACGCCCGAATAATACGCCGTCTTTCCGTTTTCGTCACGCACGGTCACCTTTATCTTTTCGCCCTTCATCTTCACAAAGTGGAAAGGCTTTCTGAGCTGTCTGTCAAGCCCCGGCGAGCCTACCTCGAAAACGTCCACAAGGTCAATGCACGACAGCGTATCGACAGCCTTGTTCAGCGGTTCTGTTATTTCCTCGCATTCGGCGTCGTCTATTCCTCCGTCCGCTTTGTCGAAAAGCACCTTCAGATACCACATGGCACCCTCTTTTTCAAAGATAACGTCCCACAGCTCATAGCCGTATCTCTCGATTATCGGCAGAACCTTCTGCTCGGTAATTCTCTCGACCGTTTCCGCCTGATTCTTCTTGCCGCCTTTTTCCTTCGGCACTTTGAAAGCCTCCTTTCAGACAAGAGCCGTAAAAAGCCCTATATATAAGCTAAAGACCGAGATGAACTCAGTCTTTAGCCTACCATATTCTACTTTAAGTAAGTATATCACATATTATGCCCGTTGTCAAGCAAAATTACGTTATTTTGCCGTAAACAAGCCGTTTTTCAAAGTTTTCGGTAATTTTAAACGATTTTCTTGCGGCAGATGCGGTGTTTTCCTTCCTTTTTAGCCCTGTAAAGCTGTTCGTCCGCCTCGTCGAAATACTGCGCATAGTCAATATCGCACGATTCACTCCATGCTATGCCTACACTGCACTTTATCGTATACCTCTTGCCGCCTATCTCAGCCTTTCCCGACACCTCAAGGAAATCTTCGAAATCGTCCACAACGGCGGATTCGCTCGTGCCTCTGGCGAACACGATAAATTCATCTCCGCCGAACCTTCCGACAACCGCATTCGGAAACTTTCTCGAAAGCAGTTTTCCTACCGTTCTCAGCACCTCGTCACCGAAGCTGTGACCGTAGGTATCGTTGAACGCCTTGAAATCGTCTATATCAAGCATAGCGAAAAAGCTCTTTGCGTTCGTCTTTTCGCTGATGAGCCGCTGAATGTGGTTTGTTGTTGCCAGCTTGTTCAGCAGTCCCGTTGTGCTGTCAAGCTCGACCAGCTGTATCATTCTCTGCTGCTCACGCTTTTCATCGTCTATATCCTGTGTTCTTCCGAGAACTTTTATTACCTTTCCACTGGCATCCGCTACGCTTGAATAACACGTCCTTACCCAGCGGTAGCTGTTCTGATCTATTATCGTGGATCTGTAATCGAGCGTCATACAGCTTACAGGCTTTTTGCTTGCCTTTTTCAGCGCCGCATAGAACTTTGCGGCGTCATCCGGATATACAATCTTTGTGCGTTTTGAAACCTCCGCATAGTTGCTTATGGAGCGGTTTGCCGAATCCGCCTTACCTCCGCTGTACAAAAACGTCATTATATCATCGGGAATATCATATTCAAATGTGACTGCATTCGAAGTCGCCTCAAGTATACGGTAACGCTCAAGATTTACCGCATTCTCATATTCCGCCAGTTTTCTGTTGGTCATATCCTGCACAATTGCAAGAAATACAGGGTGTTCGCTTTCTATAAAATCAACCAGCTTCGCCTTGACAAGCACCCATATATCACTGCCGTCATAGCGTCTGCCTTTGCATTCGGCATAGAATGTTTCTCCGGTCTTTACCGAACGCCCGGCTTTTTCAAAAATCATCTCAGCCGAATCTCCGTAAAGCGACGAGGTAACGCTGTCTGCATACTGTTCATACTGCTCTTTTGTGTAGCCCACCATCTCGTAATATTTCTTGTTGAAATAAAGCGACCTTACTCTGTCTGGGCAAAGCTCATATATAGCAACTCCGCACATAAGATGTTCGAGCATTGTAGAGCATATCGTTTCCCAGTCATATCCCGGCTTGAAGCGGTTTTTAAGTTCGCTCATATCCCTGCTCGAAGGCTCAAGTCTTGCGGCGCATTTATTTTCAGCCATGTTATCACTCCGTTATAGAAAAGTTTTTTGTATTGTAAAAATAGATAATCTGCGTTTCACCCTATATAGAATTGTTGCATGAATCTGACGCACTGTACATATTCGTTTGCAAG
>OMGA01001102.1_pt1 | contig 10050 bp, 9 predicted proteins | sample 1674211 | NCBI WGS metagenome assembly OMGA01 (sample SAMEA103958152, study PRJEB25191) | human gut metagenome | biome: human-associated habitat [ENVO:00009003]; feature: intestine environment [ENVO:2100002]; material: feces | place: Germany | collected 2013/2015
GCTGCGCACCCCCATGACCACCATCAAGGGCTTTGTGGACGGCATGCTGGACGGCACCATCCCGCCCGACATGCAGAACCATTATCTGCAGCTGGTCAGCGAGGAGACGGGCCGTCTGGCCCGTCTGATCCAGAACATGCTGGATCTGTCCAAGCTGGAAAGCGGCGAATATCAGGTCAATGCCCGGATGTTCAACATCTGGGACACCCTCACCGGCGTGGCGCTCTCGGCCGAGCAGCGCATCAACGACGGCATGATCGAGATCGAGGGCCTGACCATGGACGAAAAGGCGCTGGTGTACGCCGACCCGGACCTGATCCAGCGTGGAAAAACTGGGCCCGGAAACCGAGATCGCCGTCTGGAACTCCGGGCAGGGCATCAGCCCGGAGGCACTGCCCTATGTGTTCCAGCGCTTCTACAAGGAGGACCGCTCCCGCGGCCTGCACGCCCGCGGCGCGGGCCTGGGCCTGAACATCTGCAAGGTGCTGGTCAACCTTTCCGGAGGCCAGATCCGTGTGGAGAGCCAGCAGGGCGAGTGGTGTCAGTTCGTGTTCACCCTGCCCGCCACGCCCCCCAACCCCAGCGGCATGAAGCGCCTGCCGGACGAATCCGGTCAGCCCGTGCCGGTGGAGGACCCCGCCAGCATGAAGCCTGTCAACTGAATCCGCGGCCAGACTGTCCCCCTGAAACGGGCGGGGCGGTCTGGTCGTTTTTGGTTTTGGAATGGATTTTGGATGGATACAGGGGCAGGTTTGAGACTTTTCCGTGAAAAACACGGCTCCGGGTTTGATTTTTTGCGTGTTTTCATGTAAACTAAGAATAACCATGCCCGCCCTGCATTCCGGCCCCAAAACAGGTGCTCTGGCAGAACGGATGGTGTAATCTTTCTGAAAAATAACGGAGAGTATAAAACACAATGACGATCATTAGTCCTTCGATCCTTTCGGCTGATTTCAATCAGCTTGGCGCAGACTGCCGCATGGTGCTGGATGCCGGTGCGCAGATGCTGCATTATGACGTGATGGACGGCCACTTTGTGCCCAACATCAGCTTTGGCGTGCCGGTGCTGAAAAGCCTGCACAAGGGGATGCCCGCAGCATTCTACGATGTCCACCTGATGATCAGCCACCCGCTGCAATACGCCGAGCCCTTTATCAAGGCCGGTGCGACCCTGTATAATTTCCATCTGGAGTGCGAAGATGATATTCAGGCTACCATTGATGCCGTGCGTGCGCTGGGCTGCAAGGTGGGTCTGACCATCAAGCCCGGCACCCCGGCCCAGGCGCTGGCACCGTGGCTGGATCAGCTGGATCTGGTGCTGGTGATGAGCGTGGAGCCCGGCTTCGGCGGGCAGAAGTTCATGCCCTCGGCGCTGGACAAGCTCCGCTGGCTCAAGGCAGAGCGGGAAGCACGCGGCCTTTCCTACCTGCTGGAGGTGGACGGCGGCGTGGATGCCGCCACCGCACCCTTGTGCGTGGAAGCCGGCGCCGACGTGCTGGTGGCGGGCAGCGCCGTGTTCGGCGCTGCCGACCCCGCTGCGGCTGTGGGCGCACTGGCCAGCCTGTAAGGAGGGCTGTATATGGATGAAGCTTTGATCCAAGAGCAGGAGCGGCAGCTGCAAAAGACCGGCCGGTACTACAAGCACGTTTTCTGGCTGTGTGTGCCGCTGCTGTGCATGGCCTGCTATTTCTATGGGGCGCGTCCGCTGCTGCTGTGCGGCATCGCCCTGCTTACCGGCAACCTGTGCGACCGTCTGGTGGCGCTGCTGCGCCATCGGGTGTACACCAATAAAGATCTCTCCAACGAGAGCTTCAGCCTGATCATCGCCCTGCTCATGCCCGCCACCGTGGACATCTATGTGCTGGTGGTGGCAGTGCTGGCGGGCGTATTGATCGGCAAGGAAGTCTTTGGCGGCTACGGCAGCTATCCCTTCAACCCCGCTGCCGTGGGCTACGCCGTGGCGGCGGTATCGTGGCCGGAGCAGGTGGTGCGCTACCCGCAGCCCTATACGCCGCTGTCCCTGTGGAACGCCTCTGCCGTGCCGGTGAGCAGCACCATCGAGGATACCCTGCGCAGCGGCGGTATCCTGAACCTGAACTCCCTCGCTGTTGCGCTGGGTGAGTTTGCCGCCCCCATGGGCACCGGCGCAGCGCTGGTCATTCTGGCCTGCGGCCTTGTGCTGTGGACCCAGAAGGACGTGCACATCGGCGCATCAGCGAGCTTTCTCATCACCTGCGGGCTCATCGCTTTCTTCTTCCCGCGGCAGGTAGGTCTGGCAGACAGCACCCTCTTCAGCAGCCTGATGCCCCGCCTGCAGGGCATCAGGGACGAGCTGCACACTGGTGCAATGCTGTTCTGCGCGGTGTTCCTGCTCAACGAGCCCTACACCTGCGCCCACCACCGTCTGGGCCGCATCCTGTACGGTGTGCTGGTGGGTGCGATCACCATGGGCTTTCGGTATTACGGCGTGTACGAGACGGGTGTCTGCTTTGCCCTGCTCACGGTCAACAGCATTTCCGGCTGGATGGACCGCACCGAGAGCCGCCTGTACCAGCTGATGCACCGCCCTGCGGCCGGAAAGGAGGGCGCTGAATGAAACGTTCCATTGCAGAACTGATCACCCGCGATCCGGAGAAGTTTGCCCACCATGACCGGGTGTTCAAAAATAATCCCGTTGTCATGCAGGGCATGGGTCTGGCTCCGCTGGTGGTGCTTGCCACCACGGGCAAAAATGCTTTGATGCTGGCCGTGGCTGTGGCACTGCTGCTCACGCCTTCCCGGATGCTGGCCTGCCTGGTCAGCCGCCTGTCCCCCCTGCGGGACGAGCAGCCTGCCCCGGAAGAGCTGGAGAAAAAGCTGCTGCCCCGGGCGCTGGTGTACAGCGGCAGTGCGGCGGTGGTCTACCTTGCCGCTTATCCCATCCTGAACGCTGTGTTCGGCACCGACCTGCTGATGCTGGGTATCTACCTGCCCATGCTGGTGGTGGAGCCCTTGCTGACCTACCGCTTTGGCCGCGTGCAGGAAACCATGCGCAAGGCTGTCTCCAAGGGTCTGCGCATCACGGTGGGCTACGCGCTCATCCTGTTCATCGTGGGCTGCCTGCGGGAGTGGCTGGCGCTGGGCAGTGTGTTTGGGATCCAGCTCAGCCGCTCTGTCCTGCCCATGGCATCCATGCCGGCAGGCGGCTTCATCGTGCTGGGCGTGGTGTGTGCCGTCTGGCGCGCGCTGGCCCGCAAACACAAGGAATACCTGAAAACTGAGGCGCGCGGCACTCTGGCTGCGCACCCCCGGAAGGAGGTGCAGGATCAGTGAGTGCTGTGATGAATACCATCGGTGTGGCCTTTGCCTACGCCGTGCTGGCCCTGTTTGCCCAGAACGCCATCTTTACCCGTGGTCTGGGCGTGTCGCGCCTGATCCAGCTGGTGGGTGACGAGCGCACCAGCAGCTGGTGGTTTGCCCTGCTGCTCTGTGTTACCCAGACGCTGGTGGCCCCGCTGGCGTATTTTGCGGGCAGCCAGATCGTGGATCTGCCCTACCGTGCCCAGCTCCGCCCGCTGCTCTACCTGGCCTGTGTGGCGGTGGTCTGCATCTTTGAGCACGCCATCCTGCGGGCGGTCAAGGGCCCCCGCAGCGGCCTGCTCATCCGCATCCTGCCCATTGCCGCCGTGAACAGCGGCGTGCTGGGCACCGTGCTGGTGGAGCGCACCCAGAGCTTTACGCTGGCGCAGTCCATCGGCTTTGGCCTGGGCAGCGGCCTGGGCTACCTGCTGGCTGTGATGCTGGTGACCGAGGCGGGCAACCGCCTGCGCAGCAAGGCCATCCCCGAAGCATTCCGCGGCCTGCCCATCACCCTGATCTATATCGGTGTGTTGGCGCTGGCCATCTACGGCTTTACCGGCCATTCCGTGATCCTGTAAGTTGACCCCAAGGAGGGTGGTTGATTATGGCAAGATATCCCAAACGCCAGAAGGTCAAGCGCTACCGGCGCAGCTTTTACACCCGCGAGATGCGGCTGAAAAAGGGCATCGGCATTGCGGTGCTGGTGGTGGCCGTGCTGGCAGCGGCCTGGGTGGCCGCGCCCCATGTGCTGGACTGGGCCACCCACACCTGGTATACCGTGGTGCGGGATCGTGACCTTTCCGCATCCAGTGCCGTCAGCGAGAGTGCATCCTCCGGGGCACAGAGCACCGCTGCCAGCGAACCGGCAGCTTCCTCGGTGCCGGAAAAGGAGCCGGAGCCCGAGGTCAAGGGCACTGATATTGTGACGGGCCTGTGGGCAGAGGTGGATGTGACCACCCTGACCGACGAGGCCGCCATCCGCTCCGCCGCCCGGCAGCTCAAGGCACAGGGCATGACCTATGCCATCCTGACCCTGAAGGACACCGCCGGGCAGGTGTATTACGCCTCCCAGACGGCGGTGGGTGCCGCCAATGCAGCCCCCACACAGGTCGAGCTGACGAGCGTGGCATCCATCTTCAAGGAGGAGGGGCTGGTGCCGGTGGCTGCGCTGACTGCCTTCCGTGACCCTGCCGGTGCCCGGGCTGACCACGCTCTGGCCATCCGGTATCAGGGGCAGGAGTACCTTTGGCTGGACAACAAGGCTTCCGCCGGAGGCAACCCCTGGCTGAACCCCTACGCCGCAGAGACCGTGCAGTATATCGGCGATCTGATCGCCGAGGTGCACGCTGCCGGGTTTGATCAGGTGCTGCTGGAAAATGTCCAGTTCCCCTCGTCCACCAGCGCCAAGCAGGACTATGGCAACACCAACGGTGTGGATCGTGCCGGGCAGCTGACTGCGGATATCGCCGCCTGGCAGGCCCGCTTCGGAGATACGGTGACGCTCTGGTACGGTTATTCGCTGGCCGAGGTGACCGGCTCCTCCAGCCAGCTGGGAGCTCCTGCGGCCCAGCTGGGCGTGAAGAACCTGCTGGTGGAGATCCCGTCCTCCTCTACGCTGGATGCAGCGGCCCGGGAGGAGATGACCCTCTCCCTGACCGAGGCAGGTGTGGAGCATGTGGTCATCCGGGACGATGCCGCCAGCTATTTTGAGTGATCCCTGCGTTTTTGTGAGAGGGAGGGAAGTATTATGAACAAAACACCCTGTTTTTCCCCGGCGCACATCCTGCTGCCGTCGGAACAGATCCCGGTGGGGCAGTGGGGCTGTGTGGCCTGCGATCAGTTCACCAGTGACCGCTCCTATTGGGAAAAGGCTGCACAGGCCGCCGCAGGCGGCCCCAGCACACTGGACCTGATCCTGCCGGAGGTCTATCTGGAAGAGGATGACGTGGATGCAAGGATCAGCGCCATCCATGCGGCCATGGACGATTATACCCGGAACGTGCTGACCCGCGCGGTGGACGGCTTCATTTATGTGGAGCGCACCGAGCAGAGCGGCCGGGTGCGGCAGGGCCTTGTGGGCAAGATCGACCTGGAGGCATACAGCTATGCCGAGGGCGCGGTGCCTGCCATCCGCCCCAGTGAGCACACCGTGGAAAGCCGCATCCCGCCCCGCATGGCGGTGCGCCGGGGGGCAAGGCTGGAAACGCCCCATATTATGATGCTGGCCGATGACCCCGGCTGCACCCTCATCGAGCCCATCGGCGAGAAAAAGGAGCAGTTGCGCAAGGTCTACGAGGGCGACCTGATGCTGAACGGCGGCCACATTGCCGGCTGGGCAGTGGAAGATCCCGCCCTGCTGGCCCAGATCGACAGCGCCCTGAACGCTCTGGGCAGCCAGGAGGCCTTTGATGCCCGGTATCCCCAGGCAAAGGGCGGCGCGCCCCTGACGCTGGCCGTGGGCGACGGCAACCATTCGCTGGCTTCCGCCAAGGCCTGCTGGGAGGAGCTGAAAAAGACCCTGACCCCGGAGCAGCAGCTGACCCACCCGGCCCGCTGGTGCCTGGCTGAGGTCTGCAATGTCCACTCTCCGGCCATTGAGATCGAGCCCATCCACCGTGTCCTTTTCAATGTGGACTGCGGTGCCGTGCTGCTGGCCCTCATCGCGTGGAGCGATTCCCACGCGGCAGGCATCTGCTTCGGCGATGCAAAACAGCAGTCCTTTACGCTGGCAGGCCCCCATGTGGCCAATGTGCTCAGCTTTGAACATCCCGTTGCCCCGCTGACCGTGGGCACCATTGACGCATTCATTGAGTATTTCATGGCCCGCCACATCGAGGCCCGGGTGGATTATGTCCACGATGAGCCCGCTGTCCGCGCCCTGTGCAGGCAGGGGGGTGTGGCTTTCCTGATGCCGCCCTTTGAGAAGAGCGATCTGTTCAAGGGCATCGTTATGGGCGGTGTGCTGCCCCGCAAGACCTTCAGCATGGGGCACGCAGAGGAAAAGCGCTATTATATGGAATGCAGAAACATTTTAGGTGAAGAATGACATTTAACGAACTGAATCTTTCCGCGCCTGTGCTGCGTGCTGTGGCACAGGCGGGCTATGAATCCCCCTCGCCCATTCAGGCAGCGGCCATTCCGCCGGTGCTGGCCGGGAGGGACTTGATGGGCTGCGCCCAGACGGGTACCGGCAAGACGGCTGCCTTTGCGCTGCCCATGCTCGACCGCCTGACTGCCAGCGCGCCCCGCAAAAAGGGTGCCATCCGCGCCCTGATCCTGACTCCTACCCGGGAGCTGGCTTTGCAGATCGGCGAGAGCTTTGAGGCCTACGGCAAGTATCTGACCCTGCGCAGCACCGTCATCTTTGGCGGTGTGGGTCAGGCTCCGCAGGTCGCAGCCCTGAAAAAGGGCGTGGACATCCTCATTGCCTGCCCGGGCCGCTTGAACGACCTGGTGGGGCAGGGGCTGCTGGACCTCTCCAACATTGAGATCTTTGTTCTGGACGAAGCCGACCGGATGCTGGATATGGGTTTTGTCCACGACGTGAAAAAGGTGATCGCCAAGCTGCCCAGGCAGCGCCAGAACCTGATGTTCAGCGCCACCATGCCCAAGGAGATCGAGCAGCTGGCCGCAGGCATCCTGCATGATCCGGCCTTTGTCAAGGTAGACCCGGTGTCCAGCACGGTGGACCGCATCCAGCAGAGCCTGTATTTTGTGGAGAAGGGCAACAAGAAGTTCCTGCTGCCCTGGCTTATCAAGAACCTGAAGCCTGAGGTGGTGAACGCGCTGGTGTTCAGCCGCACCAAGCACGGAGCCGATAAAATTGCAAAAGACCTGAACAAGCAGGGCATCCCCGCCGCCGCCATCCATGGCAACAAGAGCCAGACCGCCCGTGTGACGGCGCTGGAGGATTTCAAGGCGGGCAAGACCCGGGTGCTGGTGGCGACCGATATCGCCGCCCGAGGCATTGACATCAGCGAGCTGTCCCATGTGTTCAACTACGACCTGCCCGAGGTGCCCGAGACCTACGTCCACCGCATTGGCCGCACGGCCCGTGCCGGTGCCGACGGCACTGCCGTCAGCTTCTGCGCCCCGGAGGAGCAGGAGTATCTGGCAGGCATTGAAAAGCTGAACCGCCGCAAGATCCCGGTGGTATCCGGCCACCCGTGGGACGGCGTGCCCGCCCCGGTGCGCCCGGTGCTGCCCGTGCGCGGCAAAAAGCCCCGCCCCGAAGCGGAAAAACCGGCCGAAGCGCCGAAAAAACAGGCCGAAACTGCGCCCGCAAAAGCCGCAAAGGCAGCTGCGCCCGCGCCGAAGCAGGAGCCGAAGGCCGCAAAGAACACGGTGCCTGCAAAACCGAAAAAAGAGGAAACACTGATGCAAGACAGCAACGCAAAGCGCGGGGCCCGCAACGACCGCCGCGCCAACAACCGGGGCGCAAACGCCCCCAAGGAAGCGGCAGCGCCCCGCGCCCGCCGCGAGAATGCCGCCCCCGCCCGGGGCAGCAACGCCCAGCCCAAGTTTGACCCCCATTTTGTCAGCGCCCCGGAGGCTACTCCGCTGCGCCCGGCACGCAAGACCCCTGCCGCTCCGGCAGCACCTGCCATCCGCAGCGCACAGGAGCCCCAGAATAACCAGAACGCCATCCGCAGCGGCAGCCGCCGCAACGACCGGGGTGAACAGCGCAATGCCCGCCCTGCGGCCCAGAGCAATAACGCCCGCCCTGCCCGCAACGAGCGCGGCAATGCCGGCAGCCAGAGCCGCACCGGCAGCGCACCCCGTGCTCCCAAGGCCGAGCCTGCCCGCCGCGGCCGCAATGCCGCCGCCCGGGACGAGGACCCGGGGCTGATGCTCATCAGCCGCCGCCCGCCCCAGCAGAAGTACACCAGCTTTGAGGAGTATATGGACGCCCACGGCGGTGCCACTGCACCCATTGAGGATCACAGCGAAGAAGTATGAGCCGGAACGAAGCCTTTGCCCCGTGGCAGTGCCCCCTGTGCGGCGGCGCGCTGCAAGGGGAAAATGACCTGAAATGTGAAAAGGGCCACTGCTTTGACCGCGCCCGGGAGGGCTACTGGCATCTTTTGCCGGTGCAGAGTATGCGCACCAAAGCCCCCGGGGACAGCAAGGAGATGGTTGCCGCCCGCCGCGCCTTCCTGAACGCCGGATATTACGGCATTTTCGGGCAGGCGCTGGGGGAGCTGTGCCTTGCCCACGGTGTGCCCGCCGCCCCGGATGCTCCGCTGCATCTGCTGGACGCAGGCTGCGGCGAGGGCTGGTACGACCGCTGCATCGCGCAGCAGTTCGCGGCGGCAGAAAAGCCGCTGCAGCTGGCCGGGTTCGATATCGCAAAGCCCGCCGTGCGGCTGGCGGCAAAGGCGCTGCCCGCCGCGCAGTATGCGGTGGCATCCAGCTTCAGCCAGCCGGTGCGCACCGGCTGGGCCGACCTGCTGCTGAACTGCTTTTCGCCCTTTGCACAGGAGGAATTCAGCCGGGTTCTGCGCCCGGGCGGGCGCATGATCTATGTTGTGCCGGGGGCAGAGCATCTGTACCAGATGAAGGCTGTGCTCTACGAAAAGCCCTACAAAAACCCGGTGCAGCAGGTGGAGTACCCGGGCTTCCGCGCCATTGATGAGCGTGAGGTGCAGGGCACCATCACTGTGCCCGCCGCCCAGCTGGAAGCCCTGTTTGCCATGACCCCCTACTACTGGAAAACGCCCCGCGACGGTGCTGCCCGCCTTGCGGCTCTGCCGCAGCTGACCACTACCATCGCTTTCCGCTTTCTGGTGTTTGAAAAGCTGTAATAAGATAAAAAGGACTGCCGTGCAGAGTGCATGGCAGTCCTTTTTTGTACCCATTCTCATGCTTGTTGATTTTCACAAGAACTGACATACTAATATATCAATTTAGCACAAAAACAATAAAATCTATTTACAAGTGCATTGTATTGTGGTACGATTTGTGCAGATTTCGATGGCATGATACAACTGGAATGTCTATCGGGCCCGGCAGCAGGGCGTTTGCTGCACAGCTTTGGGCGGCTTTGCTCTGCACAAATGAGCCGTCTGCATTTAAAAGGAGAAATGATGATGAACAGAAGAGACTTTATGAAGCTTTCCGCCGCTTCTGCCGTGACCATGGGCGCAGTGGCTGGCATGGCACCCGCATCCTTTGCTGAAAACGCTGGCGTGCACACCGATGCCGAGGTGCAGGCCATGGTGGCAGAGGAACTCCGCCTCTCCCGCGAGGTAGCCTTTTATCCGGCTGCTTTCCGGGGTGATTTTGACAAGTTCTATGTGCTGTTCCACAAGCTGTCCCGCGCTCAGTACGAGAAGGTGGACGGTGCAGCTGTGCCCGGCATCAATGCTTCTCACTACGATATGTGTGTTGCCCTGACCAATGCCCGCAAGGCGCTGCGCCAGATCAAGGACCCCAAGAGCACCGTTTGGGAAATTTGGGGAGATCAGATGGCCGTGGAATCTCCGCTGCCCACCAACTGGGAAAATTGCTACGATAACGAGGGCTTCCGTCCCTTCCTGAACCCGTACCTGCTGCGGGATCAGGGCAAGGTGAAGGGCAACGTGATCATTATTGCAGGCGGCGGCAGCACCCACCGCAACAACGTGGTGGAAGGCTACCCGGTGGCCGAGTTCTTCAACAAGAACGGCTACAACGCCTTTGTGCTGCAGCGCCGCGTCAACCCTTATGCCG
>OMGA01001104.1_pt1 | contig 10042 bp, 6 predicted proteins | sample 1674211 | NCBI WGS metagenome assembly OMGA01 (sample SAMEA103958152, study PRJEB25191) | human gut metagenome | biome: human-associated habitat [ENVO:00009003]; feature: intestine environment [ENVO:2100002]; material: feces | place: Germany | collected 2013/2015
TCCTGCGGAAAGATTTGGAGAGTAGCCCTGTACCCGGCCTGCGGTAACTAAGGGGTCGCTGCGTTTATCTTGAAGTGCTGCATATACAAAGTTGGAAGGGTCTGAATTGCACTTTGCCGATATATGCCCTTTTCCCTGATGGGACCGTGCTTGAAGGGCGTCTTCATAAGTTGCGGTGAAATAGGGACTGTTGAGCCTTTAAGCTGGCAAAACAGTCCTTATTTCACCGCAACTGAAACAGGGGCGCTCTCCAAGAGAGCACCCCTGCCGGGTTTCCATAGTACTGGCGAAGCAGTTTTTTAGTTCTGGCGAAGCAGTCCTTGAGATCCACCTTGCCTTATGCCAAGAACTCCTTGGTGGTCGCCACGATGTTGGCGGCGTCCAGGCCGTACTTGTGCAGGAGCTCGGCGCCCGGGCCGGACTCGCCGAACGTGTCGTTGACGCCGATCTTCTTGAGCGGCGTCGGGCACTGCTCGCACAGGACGTCGGCAACGGCGCTGCCCAGGCCGCCGATCACGGAGTGCTCCTCGACGGTCACGACGTGGCCGGTCTTGGTAGCACTCTTAACGACCAGGTCGGCGTCGATGGGCTTGATGGTATGCATGTTGATGACCTCGGCGTCGATACCCTCGGCTGCGAGCTGCTCGGCGGCCTCGAGGGCCTCGCCGACCATCAGACCGCAGGCAATGATGGTAACGTCGGCGCCCTCGCGCATAACGATGCCGCGACCCAACTCAAACTTGTAGGTCTCGGGGTCGTTGATGACCGGCGAGGCCAGACGGGCAAAGCGCATGTACACGGGGCCGTCGCACTCGTAGGCGGCGCGGACCACGGCGCGGGCCTCAACGTCGTCGGCAGGAACGATGACGGTCATGCCGGGAATGACGCGCATAAGGGCGATATCCTCGCAGCACTGGTGCGTGGCACAATCCTCGCCCACCGAAATACCGGCGTGCGTGGCGCCAATCTTGACGTTGAGGTGCGGATAGCCGATGGAGTTACGGACCTGCTCAAAAGCGCGGCCGGCGGCAAACATGGCAAAGCTGCTCGCGAAGGCAACGCGGCCGGTGGTCGCGATACCGGCGGCGACGCCCATCAGGTTGCTCTCGGCGATGCCCACATCGAAGAAACGATCGGGGCAGGCGGCCTTAAACTTACCGGTCTGCGTGGCGGCGGCCAGGTCGGCGTCGAGGACCACAAAGTCATCGTGCTCGTTGGCGAGCTCGACGAGGGCCTCGCCGTAGCTTACGCGCGTGGCGATTTTCTTGACGTCTGCCATCCTAGAGCTCCTCTCCGGCGGCCGTGAGCTCTGCCATGGCCTGCTCAAACTGTTCATCGTTGGGGGCCTTGCCGTGCCAACCCACCTGGTTCTCCATAAAGGAGACGCCCTTACCCTTTGTGGTCTCGGCGATAATGGCAGTAGGCTGACCCTTGGTGGCGCGGGCCTCGGCAAAGGCGGCGCGGATCTGATCGAAATCGTTGCCGTCGGCAAGCTCCACCACGTGGAACTTAAAGGCGCGGAACTTGTCGGCGAGCGGCATGGGGTCGTTGACCTCCTCGACGGGACCGTCAATCTGCAGGCCGTTGTGGTCGACGATCACGCAGAGGTTGTCGAGCTGCTGGTTGCCGGCAAACATGGCGGCCTCCCAGACCTGGCCCTCCTCGCTCTCGCCATCGCCCAGCAGGGCGTACGTGCGGTAAGCATCGCCCCAGTGCTTGGCGGCAACGGCCATGCCCACGGCAGCGGAGATGCCCTGGCCGAGCGAGCCGGTGGACATGTCAACGCCCGGAGTGTCGTTCATGTTGGGGTGACCCTGTAGGTGGCTGCCAATATGGCGCAGCGTCTCGAGGTCCTCCTTGGGGAAGAACCCGCGCTCGGCGAGCACGGCGTACAGGCCCGGAGCGCAGTGGCCCTTGGAAAGCACAAAGCGATCGCGGTCGGCCTTGCGGGGATCGGCCGGGTCGACGTTCATTTCCTCAAAGTACAGATAGGTCATGATGTCGGCAGCGCCGAGCGAACCGCCCGGATGGCCAGACTTGGCAGCGTGCACGCCGGTGACGATGCCCTTCCTTACCTCGTTGGCAACCTTTTTGAGCTCTTCGTCGCTCATTGTGCCTTCCTTTCATCCTCATTAGACAAAATGTGCACGGCACCGAAGGTAATCCCAACACAGCCGCAATGCACGTACGTCATTCATTATGCTGGAAACTGATGGCTTTACCAGAGTTTTTATCATTATTTGAACAATTTAGCAGGCAGAACCGCTGATGAAACGGTTTATCAATGTGAACGTCTTTTGGATGGAACGCAGTCGGCCCTACGCGTTAATGTCCTTGAATCCCTCACCGAAGGCTTCCGTAACGTCGGCGACCGTCACAATGGCGTGAGGATCGCGCTCGCGCACGATCGTCTTGAGGGTATTGAGCTCTCGACGGCTCACGATGACCATAACCACTGGCTTCTCGGCACCCGAATACATGCCAGTCGCCTTAAACTTGGTACAACCACGACCCAGGCCATACATGATATCGGCAGCGATATCAGGGAACTTGTCCGAGATGATGAGTACCATACGACGCTTATTGCCGCCATCGACCACGGCATCGATCACATAGCCGCTGATCACCATCGATAGTCCTGCATACAGAGCATTTTCGAGCGAGAAGACCGGCGCCGATGCCGCACACACGGCAACGTCGATTGCCATGACGGTCGAGCCCACCGGCAGCGAGGTGTTACGCGAGATGATTTGGCCAATCGTGTCCGAGCCGCCGGTGTTGGCGCCGGCGCGCAACACCATGCCGTAACCGATGCCCGTAATAATGCCGCCCCACATGGCAGGGAGCATCAGGTCCGCATCCGCCAGAGGTGCTACAAACGGGGCGAACAGATCGGTAAAGAAGCCCAGCAGCACAAAGCCCGTCGCCGTCTGCACCACGTAGAACATGCCGCCCTCGCGCATAACGACCAGCAGCAGCAGGGCATTCATGACGATGGTCTGGATACCGACGGGAAGCGACACGCCTCGCGCTGCGCCGACCGCCTGGATAATCGTCGCAAGGCCCGTAACGCCACCGGCGGCAAGACCGTTGGGAATCAAAAACAGGTCGGTCGCGATGGCGGCCAAGGCACACCCCAACATGACTTGGGGCAGATCGTGAAAGAAGTTCATCGAAAGAATGCGCTTGATGTCCAGACGATACGCCATGCTGCCTCCTTCAAAAAAGCGCACCACATAGGATGCGCTTTGAACTTCTTCTTGTATTCGATTCTACCGATTCGCCCAACAAAAACCACCCCTGCGCGGGGTTTGTTCTGGATGCAAAACCGCCCTGATCGGAAAGCCTTGACCCATTCCCACATAAACCGAGTGGTTTAGGCAGACGGGGTCTCCGCGTCAGCGTTTCCGGTAGCCCAACGGTGATAGCCAATCACAAACGGATCCAGATCGCCGTCGTCAAGAACGGCCTCGACATTGCTGGTCTCCACGCCCGTGCGCAGGTCCTTAACCATCTGGTACGGGTAGAGCACGTAGCTGCGGATCTGGTTGCCAAAACCAATTGTGGTCTTGGGTCCGCGAATCTCGTCCAAGGCCTCGGCGCGCTTTTCGAGCTCAATCTCGTACAGACGGGCCTTGAGGATCTGCATGCACGCGGCCTTGTTTTGAATCTGGCTGCGCTCGTTTTGACACGTAACCACGATACCGCTGGGGAAATGCGTCACGCGCACGGCGGAGTCGGTGGTGTTGACACCCTGGCCGCCCGGGCCGCTTGCATGGTACACGTCGACGCGAATGTCATCGGGACTAATCTCGATATCGATATCGTCGGGCAGTACCGGAATGACCTCGACGCCGGCAAACGTAGTCTGGCGGCGTTTCTTGTCGTCGGTGGGGCTAATGCGCACCAGGCGGTGAACTCCGGCCTCGGCACGAAGCATGCCAAAGGCATCCTTGCCTTCGACGGTAAAGGTCGCGCGATCGATGCCGATAACCTCGGCCGCGGGGCAATCGTTGATGGTGACTTTCCAACCGCGGCGCTGGCAGTACTTCATGTACATCTTAAAGAGCATGAAGGTCCAGTCCTGGGCCTCCAAGCCACCCTGTCCGGGCTTGATGGTCACAATCGCGTCGCCGTGATCGAACTCGCCGGTAAACCAGCTCGCAAGCTCAAGCTCGTCGATGGCGCGGGACAGGCGCTCCGCCGTGGAGGCAGCCTCCTCACGCAGCGCAGCGGCATCGGGGTCATCGCCCATTTCCTCGGCAAGTTCCAACGCGGCACGAGCATCGGAAAGCTCACCGCGCGCGGTATCCACGGCGGCGATGTCCTCCTTGGCGCGCGCAATCTCCTCCATCGTGGCGCGAGCGGCATCGGCGTCGTCCCAAAAGCCCGGGGCGACGCTTTTGGCCTCGAGCCCCGTTACGCGGGTGCGCTTCTCGTCCAAATGGAGGTACGACTCGACCTCGCCGAGTCGGTCCGCAAACGCGTCCAACTCGGCGGGCGTTACCTCTAGAGTCTTGGCCATTAACGATTCCTGCCGTGGCAGTACTTAAACTTCTTACCGCTACCGCAAGGGCACAGGTCGTTGCGGCCAACGTTGACATAGGGGTCATCGCTCTCGGACTTGCGGTAGGTCGTCACCTTGCCACCGTTGTTAACGGCAGCCGGACCACCCTGGACGGCGGTACGGGCCTGCACCTGAGCTTGCTTGCGCAGTACCGAATCGCTGTTGTCGCCATCGACCTCGGCGGGACCAGAGAAGCGCGCACCCTTAAGGGCGGGCTCCTCCTTGTGCTCCACAGCCTGCGGGGCAGCCTTGATCTCAATGCGCAGAACAGTGCGTAGGTAATCCTCGTACATGGTATCGACGAGTATCTGGAACGCGCCGTAGGCCTCGGTCTTGTACTCAACCAGCGGGTCGCGCTGGCCAAAGCCGCGCAGGCCGATACCGGTCTTGAGGTAGTCCATCTCCTGCAGGTAGTTCATCCAGCGGGTATCGATGACGCGCAGCATGACCTGGGTATTGAGCTCGCGCATCAAGTCCTCGCCCAGGCGCTCGGCCTTCATGTTGTAGCACTTCTCTACGTAAGCCAGGACATCGGCAGCCAGGGCCTCATAATCCTCGTCGGGGAACTTCGGCGTATCGATGTGGCCGGTGAGCTCCACAACCCACTTGCGCAGGCCCTCCAGGTCGCGCTCGCCCTCGTGGCTGTCCTTGGTGCAGAACTCCTGCACGCAGCGGTACACGGTATCGTGCATGACCTCGGTGATGTGATCGGTCAGGTCCTTGCCGTCCAGAATCTTATTGCGCTCGGCGTAGATGACCTGGCGCTGCTTGTTCATGACGTCGTCGTACTCAAGAACGCTCTTGCGCATGGAGAAGTTAATGCTCTCGACCTTGTGCTGGGCGCTCTCGACGGCCTTGGAGATGATCTTGTGCTGGATGGGCATGTCGTCACCCATGTCGGCCGTGACCATCATCTTGGAGACGCGGTCCATCTTGTCGCCGCCAAACAGGCGCATCAGATCGTCCTCGAGCGACAGGTAGAACTGGGTCTCGCCCGGATCGCCCTGACGGCCGGAACGGCCGCGCAGCTGGTTGTCGATACGGCGGGACTCATGGCGCTCAGTGCCGATAACGGTCAGGCCGCCGGCGGCAAGCACACGCTCGCGCTCGGCCTTGCAGGTCTCCTTGGCCTCGGCGTTAAACTGCTCGAGCTGCTCGGGCGTCACGTCCTCCATGGTCAGGCCCTCGTACTCAAGGCGCTCGCGCACCAGCTCGTCGGGGTTGCCGCCCAGCAAGATGTCGGTACCACGGCCGGCCATGTTGGTGGCGATGGTCACGGCGCCATAGCGGCCGGCCTGGGCCACGATATGGGCCTCGCGCTCGTGATGCTTGGCGTTAAGGACCTCGTGCGCGATACCGCGCTTAGTGAGGGCGGCGGACAGCTTCTCGGAGCTCTCGATGGAGACGGTGCCCACCAGGACCGGCTGGCCCTTGGCGTGACGACGCTCAACGTCGTCGGCAACGGCGTTGTACTTGGCCTGGATGGTGCGGTACACAAGGTCCTCGTGGTCAACGCGCTGCACGGGCTTGTTGGAGGGGATGACCTCGACGGGCAGCTTGTAGATCTCGCGGAACTCGGCGTCCTCGGTAAGCGCCGTACCGGTCATGCCGGAGAGCTTGTCATACAGGCGGAAGTAGTTCTGCAGGGTGATGGTTGCCAGTGTCTGGTTCTCCTCGCGCACGAGCACGCCCTCTTTGGCCTCGATGGCCTGATGCAGGCCCTCGGAGTAGCGGCGGCCTTCCATGATGCGGCCGGTGAACTCATCGACGATCTTAACCTCGCCGTTGGTAACCACGTACTGCTTGTCGCGATGAAACATGTACTGGGCCTTCAGCGCCTGCTGCAGGTGGTTGACCAGCTGGCCGGAGAGATCGGCATAGATGTCGTCGATACCCAGGCGGCGCTCAATCTTCTTAAGGCCGCGCTCGGTGGCGGCAATGGTGTGCTTGGCCTCATCCATGACATAGTCGCCCGTGGGCTCCACGTCCTCGGTGGCGGTGAGCATGTCGTGCGAGACGTCCTCGCCGCGCTCAAGGCCGCGCACAGCGCGCGCGAAGTCCTTGTAGGTGCTGGCGGACTTGGTGCCGGCGCCCGAGATGATGAGCGGGGTACGCGCCTCGTCGATCAGGATGGAGTCGACCTCGTCGACGATGGCGTAGTTGTGGCCGCGCTGCACGCGCTGCTCGGGACGGGTGACCATGTTGTCGCGCAGGTAATCGAAACCGAACTCGGAGTTGGTGCCGTACGTAACGTCGGCCTGGTAGGCTGGGCGCTTGAGCTCGAGCGGCATGTTGTTCTGCAGCAGACCGACTGTCATGCCCAGGTACTTGTAGATGCGGCCCATCCACTCGGAGTCGCGCTTGGCCAGGTAGTCGTTGACGGTGACGATGTGCACGCCCTTGCCGGACAGGGCGTTCAGGTAGGCGGGCAGGGTGGCCACCAGGGTCTTGCCTTCACCGGTCTGCATCTCGGCAATATCGCCGCGGTGCAGGGCAATGCCGCCGGTCACCTGCACGGGGAAGTGCTTCATGCCCAGCACACGCCATGCAGCCTCGCGGCAGACGGCAAAGGCATCCGGCAGAAGGTCGTCCAGCGTTTTGCCCTCGGACAGCTGCTGCTTGAACACGGCAGTCTGCGCCTGTAAGTCGGCATCGGACATGGCCTGATACTTGGGCTCCAGTGCCAGCACCTGTTTGGTGATGGGGTTTACCTTTTTCAGCTCCCGGTCAGAGAAGCTGCCAAAAAGTTTTTCAACAAGGGACATAGATCACACCTCATAAATCTTAAAAATCGGGCCGTGATGCGCCCGGAATCGCGCATAACAATACAAGTATATGATACACCAAAGCGGCAGACACGTCAAATCTGCAAGGCTATTTTAGCCTGTTTTTACATGAACTTTCTGTAAAAAGATGCTGCAAGCCGTTCACAGATCCCCCGATCTCCCGGCAGCACACTTTATTTTCGCCCTATCGCTTTTGGGGAAATCGTGGTAGAATAGGACTATCATTGATAGGGAGGGCTGTACTTATGCTCAAACGGCTGCGCACTGCGCACCCCATTCTTTATTGTATCCTGTCCGAGGTGCTGTTCCTTGGCAGCATGGTCTTGTTCAGCCTGCTGGCTACCATCGGGCTGGCAGCGGCAGGCGCGGATTTTGACGCCATGGACGGCTATCTGCTGGGTTCTGTGCAGGAGGCTGTGGGGCTGGCGGTGGCGCTTTTGCTGCTGGCCCGCACCGGCAGACTTGATCTGTTGCACCGGCGCGGCTGCGGCTTTCTGAACGGAATGCTGGTGGGCATGTACCCGCTGTTTTTCATCGGGTATACGACCGTTGGGACGCTGGCCTTTGGCCGCCCGGACACGCCGCTGCTGCCGCTGTCCCGCATCCTGACCTTTATGCTGAACATGATCCTTGTGGGCGTGGCTGAGGAGCTGGTGTTCCGTGGCATCATTGCCCAGACCCTGCTGGAGCGCTACGGCACCGCCCGCGCCGGGGTGTGGAAAGCCTGTCTTGTGTCCGGCGTGCTGTTCGGCGCGGCGCACCTGAGCAATCTGCTCGGCTCGGAAGCCTTTGGCGTGCTGATGCAGTGCGTGTTTGCGGCCTCGCTGGGCGTGATGCTGGCCGCTATCTACTTCCGCACCGGCAATTTGTGGGTGACGGTATTCCTGCACAGCGCCATGGACATTGCCGCCATGCTTATCGGCGGGCTGTACGGCACCACCAGCGTGGCCGAGAGCGTGAGCGGCTACGATGCCTCGCGGCTGCTGTCGGTGGCGGTGTACCTGATCCCCACCGTGTTTCTGCTGCGCAAAAAGAAGCTGCCGGAGGTGCAGCTGTACTGGGGCGGCATTGTAAAAAATTAAGGCTTGCGGACAAAAATCTTCTTGCAATCTGCTGTACAATCTGGTATACTGTATCTGTTACCGTGGTACGGGGCTGGGAGTATGCCCGCATACCGGGAAAACCGTTTCCCGCCGCTGTTCCATTGGCACATAAAATTTTATAAAGAGGTACTGTTACTATGAACAAGCAGGAAGTTATGGCCAAAGTCGCTCTGACCGAGAAGGACACTGGCTCCCCCGAGGTTCAGGTCGCTCTGCTGACCGCTCACATCAACGAGCTGAACGAGCACCTGAAGAAGAACCCTAACGATCACCACAGCCGCCGTGGTCTGATGAAGATGGTTGGCCGCCGCCGCAATCTGCTGGCCTACCTCCAGAAGAAGGACATCGAGCGTTACCGTGCTCTGATCGCAACCCTGGGTCTGCGTAAGTAATAGAAAACAGAGGGCAGGTACCGCATTGTGGTGCCTGCCCTCTGCTCTTTTTGAGGAACAACAGGCCGCTGCTGCGCGTTGCAGCAGTAAATCGAGCGCCTGTGCTGTAAAAGGCACGGGCGTTGGCTTTATTGCTATGATGCGCTGGCCGCTGCCTTTTGGAAGATAAGAAGATAAACCGCAAAAGGACAAAGGAGGCAAAACCAAATGGCAATTGAATTTGGTTCCCGCAAAGAGACCTTTGAAAACTTCAAGGTCTACGAAACCATGCTGGCCGGCCGCCCGTTCAAGGTTGAAATGGGCAAGATGTGTGGCCTGTCCAATGCCAGCGCACTGATCCGCTACGGCGAGACCTGCGTGATGTGCAACGTGGTCATGAGCCCCAAGCCCCGCGAGGGCGTGGATTTCTTCCCCCTGAACGTGGAGTATGAGGAAAAGCTCTACGCCGCAGGCCGCATCCCTGGCAGCTTTATGCGCCGTGAAGGCCGCCCCGGTGAGCGCGCCATCCTGACCAGCCGCGTGGTGGACCGCCCCATGCGCCCGCTGTTCCCCAAGGAGATGCGCAACGATGTCTGCATCACCATGACCGTGATGAGCCTGGACCCCGATTGCAGCCCTGAGATCGCCGGCATGATCGGTGCGTCTCTGGTCACCGCTGTGTCTGAGATCCCCTGGAACGGCCCCATCGGCGGTGTTCAGGTGGGCCTGGTGGACGGCGAGATCGTCCTGAACCCCACTCAGGAGCAGCGCAAGGTGAGCGACCTGGCCCTGACCGTTGCCGCCACCATGGACAAGATCGTGATGATCGAGGCCGGTGCCAACGAGGTGGACGAGGACACCATGCTCAATGCCATCAAGGCCGCCCACGTTGAGATCAAGAAGATCATCACCTTCATCAACGGCATCGTTGCAGAGCGCGGCAAGCCGAAGATCGATTTCCAGGTGGTGGGTCTGGATATGGACGTGTTCCACGCCATCCAGAACAAGTATCTGGACGACTTCAAGGCTGCTATGGACACCGACGACAAGAACGTGCGTGACGCAGCCCTGCTGCCCATCATGGACAAGATCGCTGAGGAATACCCCGACCTGTCTGCCGCCGATCTGGATCTGGTAAGCTACAAGATGCAGAAGTTCGTGGTGCGCCGCTGGCTGCTGGATGAAGGCAAGCGCGTGGACGGCCGCGGCATCAAC
>OMGA01001105.1_pt1 | contig 10033 bp, 7 predicted proteins | sample 1674211 | NCBI WGS metagenome assembly OMGA01 (sample SAMEA103958152, study PRJEB25191) | human gut metagenome | biome: human-associated habitat [ENVO:00009003]; feature: intestine environment [ENVO:2100002]; material: feces | place: Germany | collected 2013/2015
CCCGCCCCCTCCGCCGCACACTGGGAACGCCACGTTGATGTCTGCTAAACCTTGCTCGCTCAGGCTAATGACTTTGTTGGGGGTCCACTATTTGCTGGAGGGTGAACTTACATTGCATTGGCTCGCCTTTTGCTTGTGGCTTTGCCTCATCGAAATCGAAGATCATGATGGCGCAGTTGAGAAGTTTTGCTGGGAGCTCGAAGCCCTCTGGGGCTGCGGCCTTGATGAATTGGCGGCTGGCACTGCCGTGGCTTACTGCTAAGAGGGTTTCGATGCCCTCAGCGCCTATGAGATTGGTGAGGGTGTCTACCATGCGCTCTTGCAGCGCGCGGCTTCCTTCTCCTCCGAAGGGGACCAGGTCCTCGCCGGGGTCCCAGACGTCGGTGGGCAGGGCGTCGTGCGGGCCCTCTTCGAAGGAGCCGTAGCTACGCTCGATGATGCCTTCGCAGGGCTCGACTGCTGCATCCGGACCCAGGAGTTCGCATGCGACGAGCTGAGCTGTGTCCATGGCTCGACCTAAGGGCGAAGAAACCACTTTGTCAGGGACGACGCCGTGGGCCTTGAGCCATGCGGCCGCCATTCCCGCTTGTTTGCGGCCCAGGTCGGTCAACGGTGAATCGCAGCGACCCTGGACGAGCTTTTTGACGTTGAATTCCGTCTGGCCGTGGCGGAGTAGATATAGACGCTTCATGCTCTCCCCTTCTGTATAACTTGCTTTACCGGCACAGCCCTACTCGTGGGTATGACCTACGTAGTCTTCGTCGATCGTAATCTTGGCAATCGACTTGGGATATTCCGATTCGACCCTCTGGGCCAGCGCGTGTTTGAGCTCATCGGCACTCATCTGCAGATCCGAGGGACGCACGCAGTCAAAGATCACATTGGTGTGCGTGGGACCCGGCACGCAACGCAGATCGTGAATCGAAAGGCGGCTATCGATCTCTTGGGCCATAGCGTTGATGCGCAGGCGCATGCTCGCCACCTTGGGGTCGTCGGTCACGATGGGGTCGTAATGGAGCGTGACAATCATGCCGTCTTCGTTCCTAAACGCCTGCTCGATGTTATCGAGCGTGTCGTGGCTTTCCAGCGGGCTGGCCTCGGCCGCCATCTCGGCGTGCGCGCTTGCAAACTTCCTGCCCGGACCGTAATCGTGAACCATTAGGTCATGAACGCCCAAAACACCGGGGTAGCTCATGATCTTGTCTCGGATGTGCTTGACCAACTTGGGATCGGGTGCCTGACCCAAAAGCGGGCTCACCGTATCTTGGATAAGCTCAAAGCCGCTCCAGCCAATATAGGCGCCAACGGCAAGGCCGACCCACGCGTCAAGATTGATGTGCGTCACCTGCGAAACAATTGCGCACGCTAACACGGCGCCTGTGGCAAGGACATCGTTCTTGGAATCCTGAGCCGTCGCATGCAGCGTCTCGGACTCAATGCGGTCACCGAGCTTTTGGTTGAGGGCCGCCATCCACAGCTTAACAACCATCGAAAGTGCCAGGACTATCACCAGGGCAAGCGAGAACTCGACAGGCTCGGGATGGATGATGCGCTCAAACGAGGACTTGATAAGCTCAAGGCCGATCAGCAGCACGAGCGCCGCCACGACCAGACCCGAGAGATACTCGTAGCGGCCATGTCCGTAAGGATGCTCGGGGTCGGCCGGCTTGCTCGCCAGCTTAAAGCCCAGCACGCTCACGATATTCGAGCTGGCATCGGACAGGTTATTCATGGCATCCGCCACGATCGAAACCGATCCCGACAGCACGCCAATTGCGCCCTTCGCAGCGCATAGTGCCACATTGGCGAGAATACACACCACGCCCGTCAACGTGCCCACGCGCGCACGGTCGCCCTGCGCACGACGAACAATCCACTCGACCATCTACATCCGCCCCCACGGTACTACCTATATATCTATTGCTCAAACGGATTGTAGTGTAGCCACTTTGTCCCCCAGATACAAAAAGCCGCGACCCACACGGGCCACGGCCTTGGAACATAACAATGGAATCGTCCTTTTGTCGCACAGGTTCATGCGCTTACTTCAGCAGCGCTCGCCACTGTTTCGGGCGAATCGGCTTCGTCCCCTGTCGCCTGCCCCTTCGCCGGCACCACGCCAAAGCAGTAGCTCATTGCCGCAGACACCGCAAATGCCACACCGCCGGCAACGCAGCACCACAGCAAGTTCGAGATGCCGCCCGTGGCAAAGCCAATGACCATGAGGACATTCGTCATGCCGATGGTATAGGCCGTAACGTGGCCCACGGCCGCAACAAGGCCTCCGACGGCGCCGCCAATGGCCATGCACGTCAGGCACCTGCCATATTTAAAGCCGCAACCGTACAGCGCCGGCTCGCTTACGCCGCCAAACACGCCCGAGATCGAGTAGCCCAGCATGAGCGCCTTCTCGTCCTTATCCGCAACGCGGAGCGATGCGCCAAAGGGCATGCCCCAAACGGCGAACGTCGCCATCGTCGCGGCGATCAGGATGCACGAATCCGTTCCCACACTCATAAACTGAGCATAGGCAAGCGATAGGACAACGTTGCTGACGCCTGCAATCTTAAGAAACTCCCAACCCGCGGCAAGCCCCATGAGCGTGAGCAGCGACACGATGCCACCGGAATTGCCAAGCATAAACATAAGCTGGCCCAACAGCATGCCCAGATAGCTGCCCGCCGGCGCCGTAATACACAGCGAAACCGGAACCATGACAAGCATGGTTGCAAACGGAACAAACGAAAACGCCACGGCCTTGGGGATAACGCGCCTAAAGAAACGCTCCACTCGCCATAGCACGGGCACCGAGATGAGAACCGGAATAACAGTCGTCGTGTAATCGTTGACCGGTGCAGGAACCAGACCATACACGGAAGTCATCGATGCCCCCGTCGTCGATGCGGCATCGACGAGCTTAAGCAGATCGGGCGCAATCAATACGCCGCCCAGCATCATGCCCAGCTGCTCCGAGCAACCGAGCTGGCGGGCGGCCGCCCAACCAAGATAAATGGGCAAAAAGTAGTAGCCGGCGTTATAGAGCCAACTGTAGAACAGGCGATAGATTTCGGAATCGGCAGACCACAGGCCCAGCATGCCCTCGCCCATAATGACGGCGACGGTGCGGAACAACGCCGCGCAGACAATGAATGGCAACGCCGACATCATGCTTTTAGACAGATAGTCCACCACGGCCATGGCGTTTGATGAAACCGTCGTTGTAAACGAGGTGTTAGAAACTTGTGACATGGAGCGCCTTTCCCAATGTGACATGTGGGCTGTCCCTTTGTCACATCGTGCGGTACTGACCGATTGCGCGGTACTTTTCGTAGCGGAGGTTTGTGAGGGTCGCGTCGTCGAGCTGCCCAAGCGCATCGAAGGCATCAAATGCCGAGGACATGACGGCACCGGCGATCTCCTCATGCGACAGGCCCCTATCGTCAACAATGCCGTCGATGATGCCGAGCGCCAACAGATCGGGGGCCGTGAGCTTAAGCGCCTCGGCGGCCTCATTCGCGCGCTCGGTATCCTTCCACAGGATCGACGCACAGGCCTCGGGGCTCACGACCGAATAGGCCGAGCTCGAAAGCATAAAAATGCGATCAGCCACGGACAGCGCCAGTGCGCCACCGGATCCGCCCTCGCCCGTAACAACGGAAACAATCGGTGTCTTAAGGCCGCTCATCTCCATGAGATTCTGGGCAATCGCCTCGCCCTGGCCGCGCTCCTCGGCACCGATGCCGCAAAACGCGCCCGAAGTATCGACCAGACACAGAACCGGTCGACCAAACTTTTCGGCCTGGCGCATAAGGCGACGCGCTTTGCGGTAGCCCTCGGGATGTGCCATACCAAAGTTGCGACGCATGCGCTCTTTGGTCGTGGTACCGCGCTCGACGGCGATAACCGTCACGGGTCGCCCGTCTTTCCAGCCAATGCCAGCCACCACAGCAGCGTCGTCGCCAAAGTAGCGGTCGCCGTGCAGCTCCACAAATCCATCCAGGCCCAGCGAGATCATCTCGCCTGCCGTGGCGCGATCTGCCGAGCGGGTCTGCTTGACAATCTCGAGCGCGGTTTTTGGTGCGGCCGAGCGCTTGAACAAATGTCCCAGCTTTTTGCCGCGGCGACCCGTATGCACGATTTCATGCGGTGCCCCCAGGCCGGGTGCGTGCCCTTCGTGCAGCGCCAGCAGCTCGCCTACCGTGAGCGCAATCTCGCCACGCGGAACAACGGCATCGCAAAAGCCATGCTCCAGCAAAAACTCGGAGCGCTGGAATCCTTTGGGCAGGCGCTTGTGCATGTTCTGCTCGATCACGCGCGGACCGGCAAACGCCGTCAGGGCATCGGGCTCGGCCAGGATAATGTCGCCCTCCATGGCAAAACTCGCGGTTACGCCTCCGGTCGTGGGATCGGTGAGCACCGTGATATACAGGCCGCCCGCCTCACTGTGGCGCCTAACCGCCGCAGAAATCTTGGCCATCTGCATAAGCGATGTCACGCCCTCTTGCATGCGCGCGCCGCCCGAAACGGTAAAGCCGACAACTGACAATCCCAGCTCGGTCGCACGCTCAAATGCGTGGCAGATCTTCTCGCCCACCACGGAGCCCATCGAACCCATCATAAAGTTGGCATCCATAAAGAAGAGCGCGGTATCGCAGCCGCAGATTTTACCCCTGCCGCACACAACGGCATCGCGCTCGCCCGAACGCTCGCTCACGCTCTTGAGCTTGTCGGCATAGCCGGGAAACGAGAGGAAGTCCTCCGACGCCAGATTGGCATCCCATTCCTCAAACGTGCCCTCGTCGACCGTCATGCGCATGCGCGCGCGACCGCTCACGCGAAAGTGTTTGCCGCAACGAGGACAGACCTCGAGGTTGTCGTGCAGGCGCGCCTCATCGATCACACGGCGGCACTCCGGGCACTTGATAAACACGTGGCGCGCGGGAAACTCGGCGCACGACTCGGTCATCGGCCCCTCGAGGACGTTGACCGTCTTCGCTTTTCTATTCATCAGCATAGAGATGCCCCATCAGATCGGTGTGGTACATGCCCGACAAGAACTCATCGTTTGCCAGTACGTCGAGCTGCAGTTCGCTGTTTTCGCTCACGCCCTCAATCACGAGCTCGCCCAGGGCCGAGCGCATCTTGCGAATGGCGCCGTCGCGCGTGGGCGCACACACGATGAGCTTGCCGAGCATGGAATCGTAGTACGGCGGGACTTTCGCACCGGTAAACATGGCGGAATCCCAGCGCACGCGCGGACCACCCGGCACACGCAACGCGGTGACCGTTCCGCATGACGGCAGAAAGTCCGGCGTTTCGGCATTGATGCGGCACTCCATGGCGTGGTTGCGGACCGGCATATCCTCCTGCTCAAAGGGCAGAGGCTGGCCGGCTGCCACGCGCAGCTGCCACTTGACCAAGTCGGTATCGGTCACAAACTCCGTAACCGGATGCTCCACCTGCAAGCGCGTGTTCATTTCCATAAAGTAGAAATTGCCGTCGTCCGAATACAGAAACTCGATGGTACCGGCTCCTTCGTAGCCGACGGCACGAGCCAGGTCACGCGCTGCCTTGTGCATGCGAGCACGAATGTCGTCGTGTCCGTCGAGGCACGGCGCGGGACTCTCCTCAATCAGCTTTTGGTTGCGGCGCTGCACCGAGCACTCGCGCTCGCCGAGCGAAAACACATGGCCCTGCTTATCGGCCATAATCTGCACCTCAACGTGATGCGCCGGCGCGACGAACTTCTCCATGTAGCACTCGCCGTCGCCAAAAACGGCCTCGCCCTCGGCGCGCGCCTCGATGAACGCCTTTGCCGCATCTTCCACGCACTCGACCTTGCGAATGCCGCGACCGCCGCCACCTGCACGCGCCTTAATAAGCGCGGGGCAGCCAATGCGCTCGGCCTCGGCTGTTGCCTCCTCGGGACTTTTGAGCAAATCGCAGCCCGGCACGATGGGCACGCCCGCCGCGGCAGCCGTTCGGCGTGCGGCGTCCTTGTCGCCCATGCTGTCGATCACCTCGGCCGAAGGACCGACAAAAGCCAGGCCATACTTGTCGCAGTCGCGTACAAAGCTCGCCTTCTCGGAAAAGAAGCCATAGCCGGGATGAATTGCCTTAGCTCCCGACTTTACGGCACAGGTGAGCACAGCATCGTCGTTGAGGTAGCTCTCGGCAAGACGCGGACCGCCGATGCAATACGCCTCGTCGGCAAGCTGCACGTGCAGCGCGTCCGCATCGGCCGTGGAATAAACGGCGACGGTCTTGATGCCCATATCTCGGCACGCGCGGATAACACGGACCGCGACTTCGCCGCGGTTGGCGATGAGCACTTTGTCGAACATGAAGCCTTCCTTAACTTTCGTGCATGAGTGCAAAAGACATATCGGCACGGCAGCAAACCTCACCGTTGACGCTCGCAGTGCCCGTCGCAAAGCGGAACGGCCCGCGCGCACGCGTGATGGAGCACACCAGATCCACCGTATCGCCCGGGCGCACCGGACGCTTAAAGCGCACCTTGTCCAGACTCGTGTAGAACGGCGTCGCGCCGCGCGCCTCCTCATCGCCCATCAGCAGCACGCAGCAGTTCTGGGCGAGCATCTCGCACTGAATCACGCCGGGGACGACCGGGTTTCCCGGAAAATGCCCCTGCAAAAAGTACTCGTCGCCCGTAATCTTGATCTTGCCGTGGGCCTCGTCGCCCACCAACTCGGCCTCGTCGAGCAAGAGCATCGGCTCGCGATGCGGTAACAGCTTCTTGAGCTCTTCTTTGTTCATGGATATCACCTATCCGATCCTCATGAGGCAGCTGCCAAACTCCACGAGGTCGCCGTCGGCCACGCAGATCTCGAGCACCTCGCCATCCGCCTCTGCCGTCACCTCGTTGAGAACCTTCATGGCCTCGATGATGCAGAGGGTTTCGCCGGCCTTGACCTTGGAGCCCACGTGCACAAACGGCTCGTCGCCCGGCGCCGGGGCAGCATAGAAAACGCCGACCATGGGAGCGGTCACCTCGGTGCCCTTGGGCTCCGGCGCGGCAACAGGCGCCTGCGCGGCGGGCTCCGGTGCGGCGGCAGGCATGGCGACAGGGGCCACCGCCGGAGCAGTCACGGCACCCGGCATAGGCATGGGTACGGCAACCGGCTGCGCGGCGCTCACGCGCTCGAGTTCGACCGCGGTGCCATCGGGCTCCTCAACGCGTACGCGCGTGAGGCCGCGGTCCTCCATAACATCGGCTATCTCGGCAAGTCTTTTGGAATCCATGCTCTAGCTCCTCGTATATCTACGCAGCGCGATGGCGGCGTTGTGTCCGCCAAAGCCCAGATTGGTCGAAAGCGCCCAGGTAAGGTCGGCGCGAACCGCGCGATTGGGCGTGTAGTCAAGATCGCAGGCGGGATCGGGTGTGTGGTAGTTAATGGTCGGCGGCACCACGCCCTGCTCGAGCGCCATGGCACAGGCCATGACCTCGATGGCGCCCGTAGCACCGATCATGTGGCCGGTCATCGACTTGGTCGATGAGACATGCGCGGCGCGCGCCGCGTCCTCGCCGAGCGCGCGCTTAATGCCCGCCGTCTCGGACGAATCGTTGAGCTCGGTCGATGTGCCGTGGGCGTTGATGTAGATGACCTCGTTTTCCAGGTTCTCGATGCCCGCTTCCTCCAGCGCCAGCTGGAAGGCACGGATGGCACCCTTCGCTTCCGGGTGCGGAGCGGTGATGTGGTGGGCGTCGCAGGTGTTGCCGTAGCCCACAATCTCAGCGTAGATCTTGGCCCCTCTGGCCTTGGCGTGCTCATACTCCTCCAGGATCAGGATGCCCGCGCCTTCGCCCATGACAAAGCCGCTGCGGCGCTTGTCGAATGGGGTGCAGGCCTGTTCCGGGTCTTCGCAGGTGGTCAGCGCCTTGCAGTTGGCAAAGCCTGCAACGCCAACCGGGTTGACTGCGGCCTCTGCTCCGCCCGCGATGATGGCGTCGGCATAGCCGTAGCGCACCGCGCGGAATGCCTCACCGATGGCATTTGTGGAGGTTGCGCAGGCGGTTACAACCGGCAGATTTGGTCCCTCTGCGTCGTAACGGATGGCGATGTTGCCGCCCGCGATGTTGCCGATCATCATTGGGATCAGAAACGGCGAGACATGGCGCGGACCGCTCTCAAAGAACTTGAAGCACTGGTCGGAGATGGTGTTGATGCCGCCGCATCCGCTGCCGACATAGACGCCAAGGCGCTCCGCCTCGATGTTCTCGCCGGATTTGAGCCCGGAATCCTGCATTGCCTGGGCGGCAGCCGCCATCGCGTACTGGGTAAACAGGTCCATCTTTCTGACCTGGGATTTTTCAATGTACTGCAGCGGGTCAAAGTCCTTGACCTCGCCTGCCACCTTGACCTTCTGGTCGGCTGCGTCAAAACGGGTAATCATGCCGACGCCGTTTTTTCCCGCCGTCAGGTTGTTCCAAAAGGAATCGATATCGTTTCCAACCGGAGAGATAACACCCATGCCGGTTACTACTACTCTTTTCATAATGCCCCTCCTAAATGGACATACATTCCTGGATTACATATTCAGTCCGCCGTCGACGCTGAGCACCTGGCCGGTGATATAGCGCGCCGCGTCGCCGGCCAAGAAGGCCACCGCTGCCGCCACGTCCTCCGGCTTGCCCATCTTCTTCATCGGGATCTGAGCCTCGGCCGCAGCTTTCACCTTCTCCGAGAGCACGGCGGTCATGTCGGTCTCAATAAAGCCCGGCGCCACCGCGTTGCAGGTGATGCCCCGTCCTGCCAGCTCCTTGGCCACCGACTTGGTCAGACCCACCAGGCCGGCCTTGGCTGCGGCGTAGTTTGCCTGGCCCGCGTTGCCCATCAGGCCGGAGATCGAGCTGATGTTGATGATGCGGCCGCTTCTACGCTTCATGAACTGGTGGTATGTATTTTTAATCATGTAAAAGGCGCTGTTGAGGTTGGTGTCGATGACCTTTTCAAAGTCCTCTTCCTTCATCGAGAGCACCAACGCGTCGCGGGTGATGCCGGCGTTGTTGACCAGCACATCGATGCCGCTAAAATTGTCCAGAACCGCCTTGACCGCATCCTTGCATTGCTGCGGGTCGCTGACGTCGCAGCGCACTGGCATGGCCTTGCGGCCCTTCTGCTCGATGAGAGCACAGGTTTCCTGCGCCGCCGCTTCGTTTCCGGCAAAGATGACCGCGATGTCAAATCCGTCCTCGGCTAATTGAAGCGCGATGGCGCGGCCGATTCCGCGGGAAGCCCCGGTGACCAGGGCAGTTTTATTCTGTTCCATCTATTCTTCCTCCGAAGGAGTGCGCAGCGCTTCGAGGGTGCTCTCGAGCGTCGCTTTGTCCTCCACACGATAAATCTTTGCATCCTTGATAATCTTTTTGACCAAACCGCTCAAGGTTTTGCCCGGGCCCACCTCGATGAAGGTGTCAAAGCCATCCTCTGCCATGCGGCGGATGGTCTTTTCCCACTGGACCGGATGGGTGACCTGTCCGGTCAGGATCGAAGCACAGGCCTCGTCCTGCTGCGGATAAGGTTCTGCGGTCATGTTGGCATAGACCGGAATCTTCGGTGCATGCAGGTGGTACTGGCTCATAGCGGCCGCGAGCTTCTGCTCGGCGCTGTCCATAAACGGGGAGTGGAATCCACCGCTGACCGCCAGCGGCACCGCCTTACCCTTGAATTCCTTGACCCGGCTGCAGAAGCTCTCCAGTTCGGCCTTGCAGCAGGCGGCGACCAGCTGACCCGGACAGTTATAGTTGACCGGATAAACCCTTACAAACTCCTGACAGATTTTTTCCACTGTTTCGTTGTCAAGCTTCAATACTGCCGCCATTCCTGCTGCAAGGAAAGAATATAGTGCAAATGAAATTCCCCGGAAAAAGAACTGTTTTACACTTTTAAAGGAATAAAAAATATACCATATTATTGCAAAAATACAAATCATAAATGCAATGTAATAATTACAGTACAACGCATAAAACAACGCAAGACAATATAGCCTTCCGTCCTTTTTATCAATCAAA
>OMGA01001107.1_pt1 | contig 10007 bp, 7 predicted proteins | sample 1674211 | NCBI WGS metagenome assembly OMGA01 (sample SAMEA103958152, study PRJEB25191) | human gut metagenome | biome: human-associated habitat [ENVO:00009003]; feature: intestine environment [ENVO:2100002]; material: feces | place: Germany | collected 2013/2015
GCGTACCTGTCCCTTGTTGTCCTGAAGTGCAAGTTCGATGCATCCGTTTACGCTCACCTTGCTGGCCTCAATCTGCTGCTGTGCCATCTGGTTCTCGATGATGCGGATGTCCTTCATTCCCTCGATGGCGATATTGTGGAGGTTCTTGCCACGCTCAGCGCCAGGATAGTAGGTATCCCAACTGGTTGCTACGGCAGCAAATACCTTCACGTCGTCTTTGTTGTTGCGAGGGTTGAAGATAAGTGTATTCACATTGCCCAACTGTACCGTTTGGAAGAGCGCATAGTAAGCGTATGCCTTCATTGGCTCCTTGAAGATGTAGTTGGTCTTGATGTCCTGTTTGTAAGCCTGGAGCATGCGGCCTACGATGGATTCGATAGAATCGTTGCCGATGTTAGGATCTTTCACGAGCCCGTTGATATTGCTCTGGAGAGTCATCTGCTTAAGAGACAACTCCTTGATCTTGTTGCAGTTTTCAGAACCTTCCACTTCGTATTTGAAGCTCATCTGCGGATAAGCCGCCTTTACCTTGACGGTTTCTGTAGAATCGATGGAAAGATTGATGGTTTGGTTGGCGATGCGTAAGCGGTAGAACTCTGGGGTAACAGAGTCCATGGCAGCCTCGTCGAAGGCAAAGGCGCCATCCTCGCCCAGTTTCACAGAGTCGATTTTCACAGGACCGTTCAGGCTGATGTTCTCCAGATAGAGCATAGAGTCCTGAGCCTCTGTGATATTGCCGTTGATGTGGAATTTCTTGTTGTTACAAGAAGTCAAAGCCAGTGCAGCTACCATAATCGCTGCCACTGAAAAGAGTCTAGTTATCTTCATGAATTTTATTATTTTGCAAAATTATCGAGTGCAAAGATAGTAATAAAATTGCGAATAATGCACCTTCTATAGATAAATTATTTAAAAAAGTGGAAAATAATTGCTGATTTATTTGTTTATTAATAATTAAAGAGGTATCTTTGCAGCGTTTTAGATATTTTAGATGTTAGACAAAACAATAAGTTTTTTAATTTAGATGAACGTAATTACAAAAAGTGTTCAGTTGCCTGATGGAAGAACCATCACAATTGAGACCGGAAAAGTTGCAAAACAGGCTGATGGTGCTGCGGTTCTCCGCATGGGTAACACAGTGCTTCTCGCAACTGTTTGTGCAGCAAAGGATGCAGTTCCGGGTACAGATTTTATGCCTTTGCAAGTAGATTATCGTGAGCAGTATAGTGCTGCAGGTCGTTTCCCTGGTGGTTTCACCAAGCGCGAAGGCAAAGCCAGCGATGAGGAAATCCTTACCTCTCGTCTTGTGGATCGTGCTTTGCGTCCACTTTTCCCTTCTAACTACCATGCAGAAGTTTACGTACAGGTAATGTTGCTCTCAGCCGATGGTGTTGACCAGCCAGATGCCCTCGCAGGTTTCGCTGCTTCAGCTGCCATGGCTTGTTCAGATATTCCTTTCGAGTACTATATCTCTGAGGTTCGTGTAGCTCGTATCAATGGTGAGTATGTTGTAAATCCTACATTCCAGCAGATGGAAGAGGCAGACATGGATATCATGGTTGGTGCTACCAAGGACAATATCATGATGGTAGAAGGTGAGATGAAGGAAGTTTCTGAGCAGGATCTCATTGGTGCCCTCAAGGTGGCTGCCGAGGCTATCAAGCCTATGTGCGAACTCCAGTATGAGTTGGCTAAGGAGAAGGGTACTGACGTGAAGCGTGAGTATGACCACGAAATCAACGATGAGGAACTCCGTGAGCAGATCAAGTCTGAGCTTTACAAGCCAGCTTATGATATCAATCATCAGGCTTTGGAGAAGCATGCACGTCAGGATGCTTTCGACAAGGTTTTGGCTGATTTCCTCGAGAAGTATGACGCTGCTCATACCGATCTTTCTGAGGAAGACTTGGAGGAGAAGCACGCTGAGGCTACCCGTTACTATGATGACGTAATGCGCGATGCTATGCGCCGTTGCATCCTCGACGAGGGCTTGCGCCTTGATGGCCGTGCTACTACAGAAATCCGCCCTATCTGGTGTGAGGTATCTCCACTTCCAATGCCTCACGGAAGCGCTATCTTCCAGCGTGGTGAGACTATGTCTCTCTCTACATGTACGCTCGGTACCAAGATGGACGAGAAGCTTATCGACGGTGTGCTCGAGAAGAGCTACCAGCGCTTCCTCCTTCACTATAACTTCCCTCCATTCTCAACAGGTGAGGCTAAGGCTCAGCGCGGTGTAGGCCGTCGTGAGATTGGTCACGGTCACTTGGCATGGCGTGGTTTGAAGGGTCAGATTCCTGCAGACTTCCCTTACACAGTACGTTTGGTAAGCCAGATCTTGGAGTCTAACGGTTCTTCTTCTATGGCTACTGTTTGTGCCGGTACTCTCGCCCTGATGGATGCAGGTGTTCCTATGAAGAAGCCAGTTTCTGGTATCGCTATGGGTCTTATCAAGAACCCAGGTGAGGACAAGTACGCTATCCTCAGTGATATCCTCGGTGATGAGGATCACTTGGGTGATATGGACTTCAAGACTACAGGTACACGCGATGGTTTGACCGCTACACAGATGGATATCAAGTGTGACGGTTTGAGCTTCGAGATTCTCGAGGAGGCTTTGATGCAGGCTAAGGCTGGTCGTGAGCACATTCTCAACTGCATGATGGAGACTATCTCTGAGCCACGTGCCGAGATGAAGCCACAGGTTCCACGTATCGTTGCATTCGATATTCCTAAGGAGTTCATCGGTGCAGTTATCGGCCCTGGTGGTAAGATTATCCAGCAGATGCAGGAGGATACCGGTGCTACTATCACTATCGAGGAAACTGATGGTAAGGGTCACGTCCAGGTATCTGCTCCTAACAAGGATTCTATTGATGCAGCTTTGGCTAAGATTAAGGCAATCGTAGCTGTTCCTGAGGTTGGTGAGGTTTACGAGGGTACTGTTCGCTCTATCATGCCTTACGGTTGCTTCGTAGAGATTCTCCCTGGTAAGGATGGTTTGCTCCACATCTCTGAGATTGATTGGAAGCGTCTTGAGACAGTTGAAGAGGCTGGCATCAAGGAAGGCGACAAGATCAAGGTGAAGCTCATGGAGATCGACCCGAAGACTGGCAAGTACAAGCTCTCTCACCGCGTGCTTCTCGAGAAGCCGGAGGGATATGTAGAGCGTGAGCGCCGTCCGCGTGGCGAGCGTGGTGAGCGTCGTCCGCGCCGTGAGGGTGGTGAGCGTCGCGACGGTCGTCGTGAGAACCGCGAGCATCGTGAGCCGCGCGACTTCAACGACTCGCTCGATCACAACAACGACTTCTAATCGCTGAAGACAAACACGGAAGCAGCAGGACACATGCTCCGCTGCTTCTGCTAAATACATAAAAAAAGCTGCATCGCAATTCGGTTTGCGATGCAGCTTTTTTTATTTAATGCACTCGTTGCGCAGAAACTCCTCGAACTCGTTGCGGTATCCGTTGAACACGTTGATGTCAACCTTGGGCGTAATGCCTCGCACATGTCCGTCGGGGCAGAGCTGCCAGTAGGCGAGGCGCACGTCGGGCTTGTACTCGCCGTAGCGGGCAATCCACACGATATAGTCGCGCTTCAGGTCGGGTGCGAGCGGCAGGTAGCGGTTAACGAACGACTGCGATATGTAGAGCACCGGTCGGGCGCCCGTAGCCGCCTTCACAACCCTGATCCATTGGCGCACGCTGCGGAACAACGCCTCCGGTCCGCCCATGGCGCGTATCTGAGCACATGTCGGTTCGACGTCGAGCACCGGCGGCAAGTCGCCCTTGCGGAACGTGCTGTACTTCAGGAAGTGGCGTGCCTGCTTTGCGCCGGGCGTGCGAGTGGAGAAGAAGTGGTAGGCGCCGCACTTTATGCCTTGGGCGCGAGCCGCAGCATAGTCGGTGCGGAAGTAGCGGTTCTTTATCGTTGCGCCCTCCGTCGACTTGATGTAGCAGAACGACACGGGATAGTCGACTGCGCCGGCGATGCGCTTCCTTGAGAGCTTACCGAGATTGGTGATGCGCACCCGCTTCCAGTCGATGGCATAGCGCTTGCGTCCCTTCTCGTGCTGGAAGCGCGATATGTCGATGCCGTAGATGCGGTCGGCGCGATACTCGATGCGCTCGCCCATGAAGCGGTTGCGTTTCCATTCGCCCAGCTGCATGTGCTTACCGGCTGTGAGTGCGAAGCCGAATCCGTTGCGCTTGCCGTCAGTCCATTCGCCCTGATAGAGGTTCTGCTTGCGGTCGGTGAATGTGCCGTGTCCGCAGGCTATTGCGTCGCGGTTGAGCGTACCGCTGTACGTGCCCGTAGAGTCGCGCCATGTTCCGCTGACGAGCGTGTCGGCGCGCCATCTGCCCACGATGCGGTGGCCCAGCGAGTCGTGGCTGATGCCCTTTCCGCAGCGCTTTCCCATGCGCCACTGTCCGGCGTACACCACGCTGTCGCCCACGTAGAGCACGCCGTATCCGTCGTACTTGCCCTGCTTCGTGCCGCCATAGTATGTTGTAGCGCCGTGCCCGATTATCGCCTCGCCGTCGTGCGGAATGTCCTTGCATCCGCAGAGACAGAGTAGGGCGAGACACAGCGCAAGTGTATATCTGATTGCCTTCATTGTCGTTTCGTTTTTAGTAACTTTCGCATAAATAGAGTTCTTACTCATCCTCCATGCAATGTATTATATGATTCGTGGATGCTTTGTGGCTGCGTTGGTATGGCAGTAATGTCATACCCTCCTACCACTTAAAGTTCAAAATCCTCCTTATCGTTTTCCTTGCAGCGATGGTGTCGCCACTCACCATGCCTACGAATCTGCCCTTCGTGCTGAACACGGGCGTGCCATTGCCAGCCAGCATTTGCGGCAGATTGTGCTTGCCGCCTTGCGCTATCTGTGCAGGAAGAATGTGTGCCGAGACCGTGTCGCACTCCATGCCTTTTACAGCTATCGTCGGGAAGCCCACGGCGCGCGCTTCGCCGATGTCAGAAGCGTTCCACGGCAGCAGAGCGAGCGTCGCTACGCCCTCCGGCGTCTTGCCGTCGGCGGTCTGCAGCAGCGTCAGTCCGTCGGCAGAGCCCACGAAGCGGAGCCGGGTGCGCATCAGCTTGCCCTCCTCCGTGCGGTAGGTCGCCGTGTATTCGTGTCGCGTCTTAACGCATACGCCGTGCTTGCCGGCAGTAATGCTGTCGATGATGTGCAGCACACGCTCAGCCTCGGCATACTCGCTGCAGATGCGAGTTTCCAAAGTCGCCACATCCTGATAGCCGTAGTCGTGCACGCTGTGAACACGCATATAGTAGTTGAGCTCCGACTTCTGATGCTTTAGCGTCTTGAGCCGTGCGGCAGCCGCCTCGCGGCAGAGACGCATTATCGTAGAGTCGGCGCAGGCGCGCAGAGCGTCGGTCGGTGTCTCTATCGCCGTGACAATCCTTCCCTCGCACGACGGCATCATGAGCCATCTGTTCGTCCAGAAACCGGCAGAATAAGTGCTATGGAGGGCCTCGTTGCGCACGGTTCTTAGGTCGCTCACAGCCGAGTCGCCATAACATTCGGCGAAGTAGAGCAGCGGTTTGCCGTCCACCCGCACCTCGTGCCACGACTCTGCGTTCACCACCACGGCGCAGCGCTTCATCTCGTCAGCCGACGACGGTAGCAACCGCCATACAGCCCACGACGCCAGCGCCACGCCGAACACGCAGGCAGCTATGCAAAAAGCCTTCTTGTATGTATCTTTCATAGTGTTTTGAGCTTTGTATAATTTCATGCGAAATTACAAAATATATCAATAAGTTAGCGCTTTTTTTAGCATATATTTTGTGAATTGCTACGATAGTCGTATCTTTGTACATACTTATATATACATAAAGAGCATGAATACATCTGAGTTTTTCAGCAAGTTCAAGAGCCGTTACCTCTGGGGGAATATCGCCGCAATGGTTGCGGTGGTGTTTGTAGTGTGCCTTGGAGTGAAGTTCGGACTTGATATATACACCCATCATGGCGAAGTGGTGCAGATACCGAACGTGCGCCACAAGGCGTTCAGCGACGCCGAGTATCTGCTCAAGCAGAGCGGACTGCAGGTGGTGGTGAGCGACACGGGATACGTGCCAGGCATGCGCCCCGACTGCATCCTCGAACAGTCGCCGGCGCCGGGCGAGCGTGTGAAGTCGGGTCACGTGATATACCTCACCGTGAACGCCACGCAGACGCCTACCATCACCGTGCCCGACGTCATCGACAACTCGTCGTTGCGCGAGGCGATGGCTAAGCTCTCGGCGATGGGCTTCAAGCTCACGCAGCCCACTTTCGTAGACGGCGAGAAAGACTGGGTGTACGGGCTCACCGTGAAAGGACGCCACGTCGTTGCAGGCGACAAGGTGTCGGTGAACGACTACATCACTATCGAGGTGGGTAGCGGACAGCGCGATGTCGACATGGACATCAACTACACCGATGCTCCGATAGAGGACGCCAAGGAAGACGAGTTCTACGAGTCGGGCGATGTAGACCAGTTTCATGAAGTGACAGGTCCGACGGAGTAGAATAAAAGTAAAAAGGTAAAAAGCCCCTCCCAACCCTCCCCGTCGGGGAGGGCTTAGAAAGGCCTAAGAAGGCTTAGTTCGGCTTAAACGCTGCCTTAGACAGGTTTAGTTCGGCTTAAACGCTGCCTAAATTCGGCTTAGCCTAAAAAACAAGAATATGATAGAAGAAGATATCCTCACACCCCCAATCGAAGACGACGACGAAACCGGTCAGCTCTACGAGCACTTCCGCTTTGTTGCCGACCCAGGCCAGGAGCCGCAGCGCGTCGACAAGTTCATGTGCGAGAAGTTGCCCCATTCGTCGCGCAACCGCATACAGAAGGCTGCCGACGCAGGCTTTGTACACGTCAACGAGCGCCCCGTGAAGAGCAACTACAAGGTGCGTCCAAACGATGTGGTGACGCTCATGCTCGACCGTCCGCGCCACGACACAAGCATCGTGGCTGAAGATCTGCCGCTCAACGTAGTGTACGAAGACTCGGAGGTGATGGTGGTAAACAAGGAGGCGGGCATGGTGGTTCATCCAGGAGCCGGCAACTTCACCGGCACGCTCGTCAACGCCATCGCTTGGCATCTGCGCGACCTGAAGAGCTACGACCCCAACGACCCCGAAGTAGGACTCGTGCATCGCATCGACAAAGACACCTCGGGTCTGCTCGTCGTGGCGAAGACTCCGCAGGCTAAGACGTCGCTCGGCTTGCAGTTCTTCAACAAGACCACGCACCGCTCGTACAACGCTCTCGTATGGGGCAACCTCACCGAAGACGAAGGACGCATCGAAGGCAACATAGCACGCGACCCGAAAGACCGTCTGCGCATGACCGTGATGTCGCCCGACTCGGGCATCGGCAAGGAAGCCGTAACCCACTGGCGTGTGCTTGAGCGCTTCGGCTACGTGACGCTCGTCGAGTGTCGCCTTGAGACCGGACGCACACACCAGATACGTGCCCACATGAAGCACATCGGTCATCCGCTCTTCGGCGACGAACGCTACGGCGGCATGGAGATACTGCGCGGCGAGCGCTCGGCTACATACAAGGCGTTCATCAACAACTGCTTCAAAGCCTGCTCACGCCAGGCACTGCACGCCCGTACGCTCGGCTTCGTCCATCCGAAGACAAAGCAGCAGATGGACTTCACATCCGAGTGGCCCGACGACTTCGCGCAGCTCATAGAGAAGTGGCGTGGATATATGAAGGGCACAACACGCGACACCTTCAGCACTGCACAGCAGTAAGAACATAGAACTGCGATAAGTTTTCCATCAAAGGCTTAGAAAGGCTTAAAGAGGCTTAGTTCGGCTTAAACGCCGCCTTAGTTTAGTAAAAAGAATACTCACCCCTAAAACAATAATCACTATGGATACATTAAAACGCAACATTGCCATCGTTTGCGGTGGCGACTCTTCTGAGCACGACGTATCAATACGTTCTGCGCAGGGTTTGTACTCCTTCTTCGACAAGGAGCGTTATAACATTTATATCGTTGACGTGAAGGGTCAGGACTGGCATGTCAACCTGCCCAACGGCACAACAGCGCCAATCGACAAGAACGACTTCTCGTTCGTGCTCGACGGCAAGGCTGTGGTGTTCGACTACGCCTACATCACTATCCACGGCACACCGGGCGAGAACGGCGTGATGCAGGGCTACTTCGAACTGCTACACATCCCGTACAGCACAAGCGGCGTGCTCGTTGAGGCTATGACCTTCGACAAGTACGTGCTCAACAACTATCTGCGCGGTTGGGGCGTGAACGTGGCTAAGAGCATCCTCGTGCGCCGCGGCGAAGAGTCGAGATACTCTGACGAGTTCATCGAGAAGGAGATTGGTATGCCTTGCTTCGTGAAGCCGGCTGCCGACGGATCGAGCTTCGGCGTGTCGAAAGTGAAGAACGTAGACCAGCTTGCGTCGGCTCTGCGCGTGGCTTTCATGGAGAGCGACGAGGTGATGATAGAGAGCTTCCTGCAAGGCACCGAGATCTCTATCGGTTGCTACAAGACACGCGAGAAGTCGGTTGTGTTCCCTGCAACCGAGGTCGTTACAAGCAACGAGTTCTTCGACTACGACGCAAAGTACAACGGACAGGTGCAGGAGATAACTCCGGCGCGCATCTCTCCCGAGACTGCAAAGCGCGTGGCTGAGGAGGTGAGCCGCATCTACGACATCCTCCACTGCAACGGCATCATCCGCATCGACTTCATCATCTCGAAGGATGCAGACGGCAACGACAAGATAAACATGATTGAGGTGAACACTACGCCGGGCATGACTGCCACCAGCTTCATTCCGCAGCAGGTGCGCGCCGCAGGTCTCGACATCAAGGAAGTGCTGACCGACATCGTAGAGAACCAATTCAAGTGTTGAACTCAAAATTCCCCTATGACACCTGAACAACTCCACAAATACGACTCTATCCGCCCGTTTGAGCCGGAAGAGCTCCCCGAAGTATTCGACCGTTTGGTGCAGAACGAACAGTTCTGTCAAGTGTTGGCATACCTCTATCCCGGTGTGCCCGTTGAGGCTATACGGCAGAAGATGCACCAGTGCAAGAGCAATCTCGAGTTTCAGAAAACCTTCTGCTACGGCTTTCTGAAGAACCTGCTTGCCAAGGCATCGCTCGGCTGCGATGCCGACTTCGCAAGCCTCGATCTCAGCAAGCGCTACACCTTCATCAGCAACCACCGCGACATCGTGCTCGACTCGGCGCTGCTCCACATGATGCTCTTCGACGCCGGCTGCGATACAACCACCGAGATAGCCATCGGCGACAATCTCCTCAAGCTGCCTTGGGTGAAGGACATCGTGCGCCTCAACAAGTCGTTTATCGTGCAGCGCTCGCTGCCAATGCGTCAGATGCTCGCTGCGTCTAAACTGCTCGCCGAGTACATGCACTTTGTCATTGCCGAGAAGAACGACAACGTATGGATTGCGCAGCGCGAAGGCCGCGCCAAGGACTCCAACGACCGCACCGCAGAGGCTATCCTCAAGATGATGACCATGGGCGGCGAGGGTTCTATCAAGGAACGCCTGCTCTCGCTCCACCTCGTGCCGCTCGCCATATCATACGAGTACGACCCGTGCGACTTCCTCAAGGCGCAGGAGTTCCAGTTGCGCCGCGATGTGGCAGACTGGGAGAAGGGTCCGATGGACGATGTGGTGAGCATGCAGACCGGCATAATGGGCTACAAGGGACACATCCACTATCAGGCTGCGCCGTGCATCGACGAGTGGCTGCGTGCGCTGCCCGACGACATGCCGAAGAACGAGTTCTACGTTGCTGTTGCCGAGCATCTCGACCACGAGATATGGCGCGGCTACCGCTTGTACCCGTCCAACTTCGTGGCGCTCGACCTTCTGCACGGCACCGACGAGCACGCCGACCGCTACACGGCTGAAGACCGCCAGCGCTTTGAGGCTTATCTCGACGCACAGCTCAAGAAGATACAGCTGCCCAACCCCGAC
>OMGA01001111.1_pt1 | contig 9989 bp, 7 predicted proteins | sample 1674211 | NCBI WGS metagenome assembly OMGA01 (sample SAMEA103958152, study PRJEB25191) | human gut metagenome | biome: human-associated habitat [ENVO:00009003]; feature: intestine environment [ENVO:2100002]; material: feces | place: Germany | collected 2013/2015
AAATGAATCAGACCAGTTCATCTTTGATTCGATGTTCTCTCTGTTCTCTACGTTGTTGAATGCGTTTGTACAACTTAACAATAAATGCTATAAAGTAATTCAACTCATAAAAGGGAGTCATATGATAGAAATCAAGTTTTGTTTTCATAATAGCTGGATTTTATGGGTTTGTTCCAAATATAGTAATTTTTTATGCGATAAACAAAAAATATGAGTATTCATTAGCGTGTTGAAATGAATTAATTTAGCGAACAGAGATCGGCAGTATTCACCTCGGTGCTCACTTCTGCTCGTCTCGGTGCTCAGCGTTTTTCGCCTCGCTGCTTACTCTCATTCAGCTCGGCGCTCAGTGTTCCCCACCTCGGTGGTCAGGATTGCCAAGCCCAAGGACGATGATAAACAGAAGTTATTTTATTCCCTTTTTCGATAAAATTAACTCTGCCGACGGGATAATTTCAGGGAAAAGCGTTACCTTTGGCGTTTGTAATCAATAAAAAGAAGGAAAAATGAAAAAGATACTTTTTTTAATGACCTTGTTAGTGGTAGGAGTAAGTTTCGCTTTTGCCCAGACTAACGCTGATATCAAGTTTGACAAAACAACACACGACTTTGGAAAATTCTCAGAAAACAGTCCGGTAGTAAGCTGCGTATTCACTTTCACTAATATCGGTGATGCTCCTTTAGTAATTCATCAGGCGGTAGCGTCTTGCGGATGCACAGTGCCCGAATATACCAAAGAACCGATCCAGCCGGGAAAGAAAGGTACAATCAAAGTAACTTACAACGGAACAGGTAAATATCCGGGACACTTCAAAAAGTCGATTACCCTGCGTACCAACGCAAAAACCGAAATGGTACGCCTCTATATCGAAGGCGATATGACCCCGAAAGACGAGAAGTAAGAAAAAATAGACATAACGTAAAGGAGAATCTTTCGATTCTCCTTTTTTTTTGTTTACTTTGAAGTCCATTAAGCATAAACTACTAAAAATATAATATGAAACAAGAAGAAGACAAATTCACCGGACTACCCGAGAACGCGTTCAGAGAGTTAAAAGCAGGAGAAGTGTACAATCCCCTGATGAGTCCTTCCAAAAATTATCCGGAAGTAAACTTCTGGTCAGTAACATGGGGTATCGCCATGGCCATCCTTTTCTCGGCAGCCGCCGCCTATCTGGGGCTGAAAGTGGGACAAGTATTCGAAGCCGCTATTCCGATAGCCATCATTGCCGTAGGAGTCTCCGGTGCAGCCAAAAGAAAAAATGCGTTAGGAGAAAATGTAATTATCCAGTCTATCGGAGCGTGTTCCGGTGTAATCGTTGCCGGAGCCATCTTTACCCTCCCCGCCCTTTATATCCTTCAAGTCAAATATCCTGAGATGACAGTCAGCTTTATGCAGGTATTTATCAGCTCGCTGCTGGGTGGCGTACTGGGTATCCTGTTTCTGATTCCTTTCCGCAAATATTTCGTTAGCGACATGCATGGCAAATATCCTTTTCCGGAAGCCACTGCCACTACTCAGGTATTGATTTCGGGAGAAAAAGGCGGTAGTCAGGCTAAACCGTTGTTAATGGCAGGAATGATCGGCGGATTATATGACTTTATCGTAGCCACATTCGGTTGGTGGAACGAGAATTTCACGACTCGCGTATGCAGTGCCGGCGAGATGTTGGCGGAAAAAGCAAAACTCGTATTCAAGGTCAATACAGGTGCGGCAGTACTCGGTTTGGGATATATCGTCGGATTGAAATATGCTTCGATCATTTGTGCCGGTTCATTGGCTGTCTGGTGGATTATCATTCCGGGAATGTCTGCTATCTGGGGAGACAGCGTGCTGAATGCATGGAATCCGGAGATTACTTCTACGGTAGGCATGATGAGTCCGGAAGAAATATTCAAGTATTACGCCAAGAGTATCGGTATCGGTGGTATCGCTATGGCAGGTGTGATCGGCATTATCCGTTCCTGGGGAATCATCAAGAGTGCTGTCGGACTGGCTGCCAAAGAAATGGGTGGTAAAGGAAATGTAGAGAAAAACATTATCCGTACGCAACGGGATCTTTCGATGAAAATTATTGCGATTGGTTCTATCATCACACTGATACTGATTGTGTTATTTTTCTACTTCGATGTGATGCAGGGCAACTTGACACATACCATTGTAGCTATCCTGCTTGTTGCAGGTATCGCTTTCCTGTTCACCACCGTGGCAGCCAATGCCATTGCGATTGTGGGCACAAACCCCGTATCCGGAATGACGCTGATGACATTAATCCTGGCATCCGTAGTCATGGTAGCCGTAGGGCTGAAAGGTCCCGAAGGGATGGTTGCGGCACTGGTGATGGGCGGTGTTGTATGTACGGCACTGTCCATGGCGGGAGGCTTCATCACAGACTTGAAAATCGGTTACTGGCTGGGTAGCACGCCTGCCAAGCAGGAGACCTGGAAGTTCCTCGGAACCATCGTTTCTGCCGCTACCGTAGGTGGTGTAATGATTATCCTAAACAAGACATACGGTTTCACCAGCGGACAGCTGGCCGCTCCGCAAGCCAATGCCATGGCGGCCGTTATCGAACCGTTGATGAACGGTGTGGGTGCGCCCTGGCTGCTCTACGGCATCGGTGCAGTGCTGGCCGTCATCCTCAATTTCTGCAAGATTCCCGCACTGGCATTTGCATTGGGTATGTTCATCCCATTGGAACTGAATGTTCCGTTGGTAGTGGGCGGTGCCATCAACTGGTACGTGACCAGCCGCAGCAAGGATGCCGCTCTCAATGCCGAACGCGGGGAGAAAGGTACCCTGCTTGCCTCCGGTTTCATTGCCGGCGGTGCATTGATGGGTGTGGCAAGTGCTGCCATGCGTTTCGGAGGAATCAACCTCGTAAACGATGCATGGTTGCAGAACACCTGGTCCGAAGTGCTGGCGCTGGGTGCTTATGCCATTCTGATATTCTACCTCATCAAAGCTTCCATGAAAACCAAATAACTTTTAAATACCAAGAACATGAAAAAGATTCTACTTTTATCTTTTCTATTTGCAGCGACCATGTTATCTGCACAAAAGCCCGTTGAGCTGCCCCTATGGCCCAACGGTGCCCCCAATAACAACGAACTGACCAATTCCGGACAGAACCATAACAACGAATGGGTGTCCGATGTCACCACCCCTACCCTTACGGTGTACCCTGCCTCCCACCCCAACGGCATGGCCATCATCATGTGTCCGGGAGGCGGCTACGGGGGGCTGGCCATGAAGCACGAGGGACACGACATGGCTCCCTGGTTCAACACACAAGGCATCACCTATGCAGTACTGAAATACCGTATGCCCAACGGGCACCATGAAGTGCCCCTTTCCGATGCCGAACAAGCCATCCGCATGGTACGCGAACATGCCGCCGAATGGGGTGTCAATCCTCAGCGTGTAGGCATCATGGGCGCTTCTGCCGGCGGCCATCTGGCAGCTTCGCTTGCCACACTATACAGCAGTGACAAGACCCGTCCCGACTTCCAGATCTTGTTCTATCCGGTGATTTCCATGCAGAAAGGCGTTACCCATGGAGGTTCCCGTAAGAACCTTATCGGAGAAAATCCATCTCAGGAACTGGAACAAAAATACTCCCTCGAAAGGCAAGTGTCCCCACGCACTCCGCAAGCTTTCATCATGCTTTCTTCGGACGATGACGCAGTGCCGCCCATCAACGGCATCGGTTACTTCCTTGCCCTGCGCGACCATAAAGTACCTGCCAGCCTGCATGCCTACCCCACCGGCGGACATGGCTGGGGATTCCGGGACAACTTCACCTACAAGCGTCAATGGACGGAAGAACTGGAGAAGTGGTTGCGTGAAGGGCTCGTATTCCCGGTCTCTGAACCTACCACAAAGAAATAAAAGCAATTATGAATAAAAAGTATTTTTTACTCACTTGCCTCGCAGCGTTTCCCTTTGCCCTGACTGCTCAGGAGAACAATCGCTACGAAGAGATTACCAACCCCAAGCTGACAAGCATCAACCGGGAGCCTGCCCGCAGCACGTTCACCTCCTACGTCACGGAGGCTGATGCCGTCATCAATGACCGCAAGAACGGAACATTCCGCTTGTCCCTTAACGGGAAATGGAAATTCCATTATGTGGAAACCTTCGCCGACCGCCCCACGGACTTCATGATGGACCGTGTGGACGCCAGCCGCTGGCCGGACATCAATGTACCCGGAAACTGGGAGTTGCAGGGATTCGGTACGCCCATCTATGTGAACCAGCCTTATGAATTCTGTTCTTCGGGCTATCCTCCTTATTGGGACAAGCCCAATCCTCCATACGTTCCCCAAGAATGGAATCCCACCGGCACCTACCGCCGCGAGTTCACTCTTCCGGGAGACTGGGACGATAAGGAAATTTTCCTGAGTGCCGACGGCGTACGCGGGGCAGCCTTCTACTACCTCAACGGCAAGTTTGTAGGCATGAGTAAAGATGCAAAGACTCCGGCGCGTTTCAACGTCAGCGCCATTGCCAAGAAAGGGAAGAATGTCATTGCCATTCAGATACACCGCTTTTCCGATGCCAACTATCTGGAATGCCAGGACTTCTGGCGCATCAGTGGTATCGAACGGGACATTTACTTATATGCCCAGCCTCAAATCCATCTCACGGACTTCAAGGTGGAGTCTCCTTTGGATGAGAACTACCGGAACGGTATCCTCAAGGTAAAGGTGCAGTTTACCAATGAAAGCGGACAAAATTCCCCATTTGTCGTTGGTTACCGCCTGCTGGACAAGAACGACCAGCAGATAGCCCAGTCCTCTACTCAGGTCAGCGGTGACCAAACGGAAGTGGAATTCACCAAGAAGACCATCCAGGAACCCCTGCAATGGACAGCCGAAACGCCCAACCTCTATACCCTCGTCGTCAGCTTGAAGCGCCCGAACGGAGATGTGATTGAAGCGACAAGCTGCAAAGTAGGTTTCCGTACAGTGGAAATCAAGGACAAGCAACTGTTGGTAAACGGACAACCTATCCTCGTGAAAGGCGTGAACTATCACGAACACAACGAGAATACCGGTCACTATGTCTCCGAAGAACTGATGAAGAAAGATTTCGAGCTTTGGAAGAGATACAATGTCAATACCGTCCGCACCTGTCACTATCCCCAGCAGGAACGTTTCTACGAACTCTGTGACGAATATGGTATCTACGTCATCGACGAAGCCAATATAGAAAGCCACGGCATGGGTTACGACCTGCGTGTAGGCGGCACGCTGGGAAACAATCCGCTCTTCATGAATGCCCACCTCGACCGTACCATGAATATGTACGAACGGGACAAGAACCATCCGTCAGTCATCATCTGGTCGCTGGGCAACGAAGCCGGAAACGGATTGAATTTCTACGTTACCTACAACACCTTGAAGACGCTCGACAGTCGTCCCATCCAGTATGAACGCGCACTGTTGGAATGGAATACGGACATCTACTGCCCGATGTACGCTTCCCCTTCCTATCTGGAAAAGTATGCCCGGAACAAGGAGATGACGCGTCCCCTCATTCTTTGCGAGTATGCCCATGCCATGGGCAACAGCCTCGGCAACTTCCAGGACTACTGGGACATCATCGAGAAATATCCTATCCTCCAGGGCGGCTGTATCTGGGACTGGGTAGACCAGGGCTTTGCCGCCAAGACAGACGACGACCGTAAATACTGGACCTATGGCGGCGATTATGGCGAGAACGGCACGCCCTCCGACGGCAATTTCTGCATCAACGGCGTGGTATACCCCGACCGCAGTGTCAAGCCGCAGACAGAAGAGATGGGAAAAGTATACCAGAACATCAAGTTCCTTGATTTCGACAAGCAGACTTCCACCGTGAAAATCCGCAATGATTTCTCCTTCACCAATCTCGACAAGTACGACTTCTACTACATCATCCGCGACCACGGAAAGGAAGTCTACCGTGGCAAGATTGAAAATATCCATGCCGCACCGGGCAAGACGGTAACCACCGGCTTCCTGAACGGCATACCCAAAGAGAAACAGACAACGGGAGATGTGCGTATCGAGTTCTATGCAGCCATCAAGACGGCAGAGCCTTTCCTCCCGGCCGGCACGGTCATCGCACGCGAACAGACCTACGTCCATACTTTCTACAAGAAAGAGGCTACGGCACAGCAGCCCGCCACTTCTAAGGAAGAGGGAAATTTGGTGGCGTTCTCCGGTCCCGACTTCAAAGCCACCTTCGACAAGCAAAGCGGTCTGCTCACCTCCTATTTATACAAGAAGCACGAGTACATACTGAACGGTCAAGGTCCCCGCCCATTCTTCTGGCGTGCACCGACGGACAATGATTATGGAGCCAACCTCCCCGTCCGCCTCAAAGCCTGGAAAGAGGCAAGCTATCAAGAACCAAAAGCCGAAAGTTTCCAAGTGACTCCGGGCAGCAATGCCACGACAATAAAGGTGACCTACCGTTTTCCACAGACAGATGCCCGTTGGGACATCACCTATAAGATATATGCCAGCGGAGTCATCAAGGTAGACAACCGGTTCGTGGCCGAAGGAGACCAAGCTCCGATGATACCGCGTGTGGGCCTGCGGATGCAGTTGCCGGAAAGCTTTACAGACTTGACCTACTACGGTCGCGGTCCGAAAGAGAATTACCGAGACCGCCGTACCTCCCAGTTCATCGGAGAGTACGCCATCCCGGTCAAGGATATGTACGAGCCGTATGTCCGCCCACAGGAGAACAACCATCGCACGGACATCTATTGGTGCGCCCTTACCGATAAGACGCAACGTGGTTTGCTGCTCATCGCCGACCGCACCTTTGAGCTGAACGCCTCCAACTATCCCCTGGAAAGTATGGACAGCGGCGATACGATTGACAACGGCGCTCCGCGTACCGAAAAGACCCATCACCGCCACCTCACCGACCCTCTGCCGGAAAAGATGGTCGATTTGTTCATTGATTACCGCATGATGGGTGTCGGTGGAGACGACAGTTGGGGCGCAACCGCCCATGAACCCTATCTGATTCGTCCGGGCAAAGAGAACGCCATTGAATACGGTTTCTCCCTTGTTCCGTTCGATAAAAAGGAGGATTATAAATATTTAATCCGGCAATATTGAATTTAATCCCTCCGGATTAAGCTTTTATAAAAAGGATGTAGTAAATTTGCTGCATCCTTTTTACGTTCAAGAACAATAATAATCAAAAGAAAGAAAAATGAAAACAATGACTAAATTTATGTTCAGCGCCCTCTGCGCCGCAGCCATGGTAACTTCCGTTTCTGCCCAGGGAGGGAAAGATATGTTGAGCAATGGAATAAAGTATCTGGATGTGCCATACGTAGCCCATACGCTGGAGGCAGATGGTCCCGAGGAACTCGTCATCAACTGCGATGAGGTAGACTGCACCACGCTGGTGGAATATGTGCTGGCAGAGACACTCACCCCCAAATTGGCCGACGGAGACATCTCGGAAAGCGCTTTCGCCGATAACCTGCAAAAAATCCGTTACCGTGACGGTAAAATCGACGGGTACACTTCCCGCCTGCATTATATTGCCGACTGGATAAACAATGGCGTACGCAACGGCTTCCTTCAAGATGTAACGGGCGCCATGAGTCCCGACACCGAACGGTTGTCCATCTCCTACATGTCTTCCCACCCCCAACTCTACAAGCAGCTGGCAAATTCTCCGGAGAACATAGCCAAAATGAAGAAGATTGAACAATCCTTGTCCGGCAAGGAAATTCACTATCTTCCCAAAGCCAAACTTCCCGCCGATGGTCTCCCGTGGATTAAAGACGGCGATATCATAGCCATCACCACCAACACTCCGGGGCTGGACGTAGCCCACATGGGAATCGCTTTCTATGCAGATGGCAAACTCCTGCTGGTACACGCTTCCTCTACCGACAAGAAAGTGGTCGTCTCCAAAGTCCCCTTGTCCCAAATGCTGAAAGACAATAATAAGTGGACGGGAATACGGGTACTGAGGATGAAGAAATAAAATGAAATCCTATATATGGAAAAGGCGATGAAGATTTGATTCTCCATCGCCTTTTCCATATATAGGATTGTTCGTTCCTATTCCTCCACAACAATATATTCATCAATATTCCGTGTTTCTTTACTGAAGTTCACACCCACTTTCACTAATTTCCTGCCATCCAATGTATAAGGAATCAGATAACCTTTCTCATCTATTTGCTTCAGAGCTGCGTCGGCTGTACCGTCCAGTTTGAACTCAAAAACATAAATAGCGGTAGGGGTATGAACTACTGCGTCCGCACGGCCGCGGCTGCTGCGAACCTCGGACCGGATGAACTGTCCCAGCAAAGTAAACACTACATGAAAAATAACCTGATAATGACGTTCCGTATCATCACTCAACTCGTACGGAATACCGGAGAAGAATATCTTAAGACGCTCCATAAACGCCTCCACATCCCCACTCTTCAATTCACGCATGAATTTAGCGATGTGGAAACCAGTTTCATCATCAGTAACTTTAGTATAAAAAGGAACCAGAAAATTGAGGAAACCATAACAAACTTCATCATTCGGAAATTGAAGCGTATAAAGGCAAACCTCCTTATCATAAGCTTTTATAGTCAAGTAACCGCTCTGATAAATCATAGGCAGAGGATTATTAGCTTCTGCACGATATTCAGAGAAGGCAGAGGCAGTAACCTCTACGCCATTCAGCAAAAGGCGAAGATCATAGTCACTCTTTTTTAATAAATCCACCAAATAAGTAGGTGTACCCGTCTGAAACCAGAAGTTGCCGAACTTCAATTTCTGGAATACATTCAGAAGGCTGAAAGGGTTAAAAAGCCCCACCGAAGTATCTTCACAAAAATGATAGCCGTCATATTTCTTTGCCAAACGAAAAATCGTTTCCTCCAAAGTCAGTTCTTCATTCTCACTTAACCGTTGTATTTCCGGGCCAAATGTTTTTATAAGTTCATCTTGTGTAATGCCGCACAAAGCATTGTATGCTCTATCCATGCTGATATCATTCAGCTGATTCAAGTCACTGAACACACTTACTTGCGCAAACTTGGTCACTCCGGTCAGGAAAACAAAACGAAGATAACGGTCAGCGCTCTTCAAGACACCGTAGAACGCTTTCAATATTTTCCGATACTCATCCAGCAAGTTCTCATCCAAGACCGCTTGAAGCAATGGCTTGTCATACTCATCAATCAGCACAACAACCTGCTTTCCCGTCAGCGTGCATGCCCGCTCTATCACGTAAGCAAAACGCTCCTCCGGACTACGGTCTTCCTTCTCCTGACCATAGAGCAGCTCCCATTTCTCCAGATATTGATTAAGCATAGCCGTCAGGTCAGCAGCAGTTTCATATTTCCGGGCATTCAAGTCAAGATGTAGAACAGGATACTGTTCCCACTTCGTTTCCAACTGTTCGATGGCCAAGCCCTGAAACAAGTCTTTGCGTCCTTGAAAGTAAGCTTCGAAAGTGGAAATGAGCAGACTCTTGCCAAACCGACGGGGACGGCTTAGGAAATAAGGAGTAGAAGTAGATGCTATTTGATAAATCATAGCAGTTTTATCTACATAAAGAAAACCGCCTTCACGTAGTTTATCAAAAGTCTGTATGCCTATCGGCAGCTTACGTATCTGTTCCATGTTATTATTATAACCTGATTGGTGTATGACAAAGGTACGATTTATATTTCAAAAATAAGACGAAAGGCGATGGAGATTTTAGTCTCCATCGCCTTTCATTATTTTACTAATCATCATTTCAGCATTACTCACGTAGACTGGTGCAATCCGAAATACTTCTTCATAAAACAGATATAAAGAAAACAAAGCAAAAGAATTATACCTGCCAAATACCAATAACTGTAACCTAAACACATTATATATCCTACGATGATGATTGCCTGCACTGCCATGTAAATAGAAGAAACCATTATATGGGGAATCTTCAGCTCATTCGCCATAATCTGATACAGATGCTT
>OMGA01001115.1_pt1 | contig 9971 bp, 6 predicted proteins | sample 1674211 | NCBI WGS metagenome assembly OMGA01 (sample SAMEA103958152, study PRJEB25191) | human gut metagenome | biome: human-associated habitat [ENVO:00009003]; feature: intestine environment [ENVO:2100002]; material: feces | place: Germany | collected 2013/2015
GACCATCTGCGCATGCTCAAAAACGGGCAGGCCATCGACTGCCCGACCTACGACTATACCATCCACAACCGGGCGGAGGAGGTCCTGCACATCGAGCCGCGGCGGGTCATCGTGGTCGAGGGCATCATGATCTTCGTCAACAAGACGCTCTGCGACGAGCTGAACATCCGCATCTTCGTCGACGCCGACGCCGACGTGCGCCTGTGCCGCCGGATCCGGCGGGACGTCAAGAAGCGCGGGCGGAGCATCGACTCCGTCATCGACCAGTATCTGACCACCGTTAAGCCCATGCACGAGCTCTACGTGGAGCCCAGCAAGAAAAACGCGCACATCATCGTCCCCGAGGGCGGTAAGAACCTCATCGCGCTGGAAATGATCATCAACCGCATCCAGCGTCACATCGACGCCTCTGCGGACTGACCCCGCAAAGCAAACGGCCCCGGCTTTCCGAATGGAAAGCCGGGGCTTTTTATGCTTCAGATACCGCCGGAGACATAATGCTTGCGCTTGTTTTCCTCCACGCGATCCTCGATGGCGTGGGCGGCCTTGTAATAGCCGCGTTTGATCTCCCGGACCGTGAGCTTCACCAGCACGATCGTCAGGCACACGGCCGGCATGAGGCCGAAGAGCGTACCGAGGATCAGCAGCAAAGCCGCGTAGCTCTCGGCCATCCGGGCGGCGTTTTCCCAGTAGGGATAGATGACGCCGTTCGTCGTCATGACGCGCTTGCCGAACTTCCCGATCACCGAGATCAGGCCGGAGAGAGAAAACCGGCCGGTATTCTGCACGATCACGCCTTCGCCCACGGGGAATTTCTCCGTCATGAGCTTCTTGGCGAAGCCCGAGACGGGGTCGGGCAGGACGATCTCATAACAGTCGATGGGCAGCTCCGCCATGGCGTTCAGCGCGGCGTAGCTCATGTAGATCATGGCCTTGGAGGCCGACTGGACGCCCGTGGGGTCGGAAGACGCCTCGGCTCCGGCGTCCAGCGCGGCGGCTGTGGCGAAGTCGTCCTCACTTTTGACCACGCCCGCGATGGGGAAGGTCTTGCCGTTGATCGTCACTTCCATCCCGGCCACGTCGCTGCTGCCGAAAAGGTTGAAGGCCGTCTGCGCGTCGAGCACGACGCGGTCGGCCATATAGTCCTCGTCCGACACGTAGCCGCCGGACAGCAGCTGCAGCGGATGGAACAGGAAATAGTCTCCTCCCACGCCGATGGCCGTGACCGTCACGCTGCCGGGCGACTTGCCGGAGACGGACAGCTGGGTGCTGCCGCTGTAGGCGTCGGCGTAGAGGCGCGCGGAGGTGTCCGCACCCGGGTCCTGCGCGTCGGGTTCCGGCGCGAAGATGGAGTTCTGGACGAATGCGTCCTCCAGCGTCACGCGGAACGAGCGGATGGTATCGAGGTCGATCCTGCCGTTCACCGGCAGGAAGGCCGAGACCTGCGCAAAGCGCTCGCCGCTGCCGCCGCGCCAGACGTCGGCGGCGGACTGGGTGATGAGCGCGCCGGTCACCTTCCCCAGCATGGCGAAGCTGAACACAGACAGCGCCGTCTGGATCAGGCAGGCAATGAGGAGGGCAAGCTTCCCTCCGTGCAGCCGCGGCAGCCTGCGATGCCGCTCAAACCGCCCGCGCCGGATCATCCGTTATCGGCCAGCCGGACCTGCTTGCCGGCTTCGACGGGCTTGTTGCTGGTGGTGATGATGAAATCGCCGGAGCTGATGCCGGAGACGGCGGCGGACTTATCGTCGCGCGCGAGCTCCTGCACGGTGACGCGGGTGGCGATGTAGCGGCTGCCGAGCGGCGAGCTCTTCGACTCGAGCACGTAGACGAACTTGCCGTTCGAATCCTCGCGCAGGCCGGAGAGCGGAATGAGCGCGTCATAATTTGCGCTCTTCTGCCCGATGGAGAGCGTCACGTTCTGCCCGGCCTGGATATCGCCGGTGAGGGTGAAGACGAGGGTGCGATTGCCCGCGGTCTGGGAGCTTGTGATCTGGTCGAGCGTGGCGACGGCGTCGCCGCCCCAGAAGTTGACGAGCTCTGCGGTATCGCCGGTCTTGACCTTCTTGGCCTGGTCGTTGGTGACGTCGATCTTGACGGTAAAGCCGCGGTCGGTCACGTTGATGGTGGCCAGCGGCTGCTCCTCGCCGCCGATGGACTTGCCGGCCGAAGCGTTGATGGACGCAATGGTGCCGGACACGCTGGATTTGACCTCCAGCTCATCCGCATTCTCGCGCAGCTTGTCGACCTCCGCCTGCTTGCGCTCGATGGCCTTTTTTGACGCTTCCATATCGACGGAAGAGGAATCGCCGAGATTCTGCTTGAAAATGATGTCTTCGAGCGCCTGCTTCGTAGATTTTACTGTGTCTGCTGCAGAGGCAGCGCTGGAGAGCTTGTCGACCGCTGCCTGCTGATCATTGATCTGGGTGTCAAGAGAATCGCTCTGCTTCGTCAGATCATCGATGGAGTGTTTATAGTTGCCGACGATGGTCTTGGCGTTGCTCATTTCGATGTTGGCTTCCGAGATCTTGTCGTTGATGGTGGCAACTTTAAGTTTGTCTTGCCAATTTAATAAACCATCTGCCGAATCTTTGGGGTAGCCATAATAAAATGGAGCTAATGCTCTGAATGCTTCTTTATAGATATCAGCAGTTTCGTCTGTGGTTAAAGTGTAAATAGGATTGCCATTTTCGTCAACGGGAGTTTTTACGGCCCCGCCTTCAATTCTACGCCGCATGGACTCTGTGTTTTCATAGCATTCCCGCATAATTGCATAATCATTGCCACACAAACTACTAAATGACGTGAAGTTTTTTTCATACCTAGCAAGGTTGCGGATATATTCCGTATCATTTAATGTGTCATTGATAAGTGTTTGATACTGACTTGCAGTATGGCAATCTTTGTAGGATGCAGGCAGCGTTTCCATCAATTTCTCTTTTTCTTCTTCCAGTGACTTCACCGTCGCCTCATGCTCCGTTACAGTCGACTGAGCGTCCGTATAATCTTTTTCGCCTTTCAGCTTGGTCAGCTGGTTGTCGACGGTGGTTTTGGCGGTCTGCAGCTCTTTGAGCTTGGCGTCGGCCGCGGCCTTCTGGGTGGCGAGCTGCGAAGCATCCATCGTGCTGTACTGCCGGTAGATGGCCAGCGCCTCGTTGTAGGCGTCGCGCGCCTTCTGCACGTCGTAATTCTCCTGTGCGGCGGTGTTGCCCGCCTCGATGAGGCTCTTGTCGTAGTTCTGCTGGAGCGTCTCGAGGTCCGTCTCCGCCTGCTTGAGCTCGTCCGAGTCCTCCGCTTCGAGCACGAACATCGTATCCCCCACGTTGATCTCCTGGCCGGTCTTGACCAGGACGCTGGCGACCTTGCGGGTCTGCTTGATGGTGACGTTATAGACTTCGCTGGCCTCGACGGTGCCGCTGCCGCGGATGCGGGCGTTGATGGCGCCGGAGGCGGCCTGCTGCGCCGCGACCTCGGGCAGGGAGGCATTCATGATCGTCTTGGAGAAGAAGGTCAGCACCAGCAGGACCGCCAGAAAAATGATGGCCGCGGTCTTGACCCATTCGCGTTTTCTTACACTGTTTTCCATGTCTCTTTCCTTATCCTTTCACAGAGCCAGAATGTGCGATGCCTTCCACCAGATACGCCTCGCCGTGCAGAAACAGCAGCAGACCGGGGATCATATAGATGACGGCGGCGGCAAAGGCGATGCCGATCTCGCCGGCGTTGATGCTGGACAGGAACATCGAAAGCGGCTGCTTCTCCACGTCGTTGAGCAGGATCAGCGGCTGTTCGACCATGTTCCAGTTGTCGATGAACACCAGGATCGCAATGGAATAGAGGGCGCTCCGGCACTGCGGCAGGCAGATGTTCCAGAAGATGTGCCACTCGTTCGCGCCGTCGATCTTGGCCGATTCAATGACGGCCATGGGGATGCGGCGCATGAATTTGGTGAGCAGAAAGACCGAGAACGGCGCAAACGCGCCGGGCAGGAAGATCGCCCACCGGGTATTGAGGATCTTCAGCCAGTCGCTCACCAGATAGTTGGGGACCAGCGTGACCTGATACGGCATGAGCATCAGGATCACATAGAAGAAGAACAGACTGTCGCGCACCTTCCCGCGCCAGCGGGTAAAGCCATAGGCCGCGATGGACGCGACCATGAGCTGCGCGAAGACGATCGGCGCGGTCAGGATGACGGAGTTCCAGAATTTCAGCAGATAGTCCGGGCTTTTGAGCAGGACGGTGAAATACTGGGTGAAGCTGACCTTGTCGGGGATGAATTTGAGTTCAATGGTCTTGGAGATGTAGCTCTTGCCGTCGTTGGCGTTTTCAAAGACCTGGCCGTAGCTGGCCGTGATCTCGCTCTGCGTCATGAAGGAGTTCGTGATGGTCAGAACCGTCGGCAGCAAAAACAACAGCGCGAACACCGCGCAGAGCAGAAAGCAGACCGTGCGGGAAAAATAGCGTTTTTTCTTCATCCTTCCACGTCCTTTCCGAAGATGTTCTCCACGAAGAACAAAAGGGCAATGAGGATGACGATGACGATCGCCAGCAGCACCGCCGCGGCGGACAGGCGCTGGTAGTCGGCGGAATTGAACATGTTGTTCATGAAATGCTGCATCATGTAAAGCCCGTCGTAGGGGTAATTGCCGGTGAGAAGATAGATCTCGCGGAAGACCTTGAACGAGTTGATGATGGACAGGATCGTCACGAACAGAACCGTCGGCGAGAGATAGCGGAGCTTGATGTGGAAGAACTGGTAGGCCGCCGACGCGCCCTCGACCTCCGCGACCTCGAGCAGCTCGCGCGGGATATTGCTGAGGGCGGCCATGAACAGGATCATGTTATAGCCGAGGTTCTTCCACAAAAACAGCACGACGATGACGACCATGCAATAGTCGGATTTCAGCCAGTCGATCTTATCCGCGCCGAAGACCTGCAGGAACTCATTGATGACGCCGTTATAGTGGAACAGCACCTGCCAGATGAGGATGATGGACGCAATGGGGACCATCATGGGGCTTAAAAAGAAGGTGCGGAACTCGCTTTTGAGGGGGATCCGCGCCTCGAGCAGCAGCGCCAGGCCAAGCGACAGCACCACCGCCAGCGGCACGGACAGGCCCGTGAACGTGAACGTGTTTTTGACCGCGATCTTGAACGCGCCGTTCTGCCAGACGTTGATGTAGTTCTTGAGCCCGGCGAAGCTGTGGTCGGTCAGGCCCACGGTGAAGGAATAATAGATGACGATCAGGAACGGGATGATATAAAACGCCAGCATCCCGAGAAAGCTCGGGCCGGAGAAGCACATGGAGGCGAGAAAATCGCGTACCTTGTTGTTCATCCGCGTCCAGAGGCTTTTCCCGGACGGCTTCGTCTCATATTTCCCGCGCGACCGGAGAGAAAGCTTTTGCACAGTCTGCGTCTCCTTTGCGTTGGAAAATGCTCATAGCTCCCGGCCGCCGGGCGATCGGGATTTATCGGCATTTTCAGGTTGGCCGCAGCCCATGCCTTCCCCCGGGGGATGGTGGCCCGCAGGGGCGGACGAATGATCGATTTGTCCGCCCCTGCGGTACTGCTGCGTATCGTTTTTACCGCTGCTCCTGCACGTACAGGTTGACGCGGCTCTGGATCATGTTGGCGGTGGTCTGGACGTCCTTGTCGCCGGCGAAGTAGGCGCTGACCTCGTCGGAGACGATGGAGAGGATCTCGTCGTCATAGTCGACGATGCCGGTCGCGCTGTTGATGACGGAGAGGATCTGGTCGACGTCCTCCTGCGTCAGGGCGTAGACCTGCTGCCAGGTGCTCTCGCCGTTTTCAACGACCTCGTAGGTGCCGATGCACATCTTGTCGGGTTCGCCGTCTTCGTCCCAGTCGACCTGTTCGCCGTTTACGTCGAGCTGATACTGCTCGGTCATGACAGAAGTCATCTTCTTGTCAAAGGCCTCCTGGCTGATGGGGAAGGCGTACATGGACTCGGCGTCCTCGTTCGTCTGCCGGATCATGGTGCTGACGAAGTCCCACGCGGCGTCCGGATATTTCGTGACGGAGGAGATGGCCATCGGGCACTGGATATAGAACGAGTTGCCCGGCTCGCCGCTTTCCGACGGATAGCCGACGAAGGTGACCTTGTCCTTTACGGGGTAGATATTGTAGATATAGTCCTCAAAGCTGTAGAAGCTCGTCGTGGCCATGAGCTGCTTGCCGCTCAGAATGCGGGTCGCGTCGGATTCCCAGACAGGATCGTCCATGGTATCGACGGTGGCCGCCTCCGAAGAATAGGCGATCCCGTCGTCCGAGCTGCTGTCGTCGGGGAAGGAATTGCAGAAGGCCAGCAGCTGCTGGAAGGCCTCGGAATCGAAGGTGCACTTGCCCGTCGTCCAGTCGACGAAGGCAGCCAGGTTGCGCGTCAGGCAGTTATTGAGCGCCGTGCTCTTCGTCCAACCGGTGGAGAAGACCGTTGCGCCCTCCTGCAGCTGCGCCATGGCGTCCTGCACGGCGGCGACGTTCCAGGTGTCGTACTGGTCGACGATGGAGGACAGGGCATAAGCCGTCTCTACGGAGAATTTGGTCGGCAGCTCATAGAGCTTGCCGTCCTTCTCGATCGCCTTCAGGACCTGCGGGACGAAGTAATCCCGGCTCAGGCCGCTGCCGCCGTCCATAAATGTATAGAGGTCGGCCACGACGCCCTTGGCGGCGTATTTGTCGATGGGCAGGCTGCTGGTCAGGAACAGATCCGGCACGCTGCCGCTGATGATCTCGGTGGTGAGCTTGGTGATGCCGGCGTTATAGTCGTCGTCCGTGGCGTATTCGCTGTAGTCGACGACCTGGATGCGGTACTGGTCGTTCGACTTGTTGTATTCGACGATCTTGCTGCGCAGACTCCAGTCAAGGCCCATGCACGCGAGCGTCAGGACGGTCTTTTCCTTGACCTCGGAAGCGTCAATGCGGTGCAGGACGATAAGCTGGTAGGCGGTCGTGTCGCTGCTCCAGTCTTGCGTCATGCCGACGACGCGGCCGTCGGAGAGCATCCCGGAGTCATACATGTTGCTGGTGTCGACATCGCAGGCCATCCAGTCAACGAGCTTGTCCTTCGTATCGCTCGCGAAGGTGTAGCCATAGATGTTGTCGTTGTTCTTGTAATAGAAATCGTAGGCGTCGTCGCCCGGATAGACGTTCCAGACGTTGGCCGGCATCTTGATCTTCTCGCCCCAGGTCTTCGTCTCAAGATCGACGGGGATGAAGAACTGGCCGTTCTCGTCGGTGCTCTCCGCGGTGTCGGTGGCGTAGTTGTACCACATGATACCGACCTGATCAGGCTGCAGGCGGCAGAGGCTGCCGCTGTACTGGCTGTCGTCGATCTTGAACAGGAGCTTGCCTTCGGCGTCCAGCACATAAATGTAGTTGTAGTCGGTGACGTAGAGATTGCCCGCCGCGTCGACGGCGAAGGACGAGATGTTGCTGCCCATGCCATCCTCCTCGTCCGTGCCATCGTCGGTCACGGAGAGGTCGACATTGGCGATCGTGCTGCCGTCGGCGGCAACGTGCATGAGGTAGGCCGTGCTCATGTCCGTCGAGGGGTAGTCATACTTGTTCATGGTGTTGGGATCGAAGTCCGCGGGCAGGTCATACTTTGCCGCATAGACGTTCACGAGCATCCAGAGCGTGCCGTCGTCGGAGCCTGCCATGTTGTAGCAGTCAACGTTGCCCTCGCAGTCCTCGGGAACCGTGGGCAGCTGCAGGTTGGAAAGCTGGGTGCACGCGCCGGTATCGGGGTCGACAGACAGAAGGATCAGCTCCTGGGTGTAATACGACCAGGTGTCGCCCGTGTCCGGGTCGGTCTGGACGATCTCGTCGCCCTGCACGTAGGCGGTCAGGAAGATCGTCGTGCCCGCGGTGCACATCGTGTTGACGTACTGGATGTTCTCGGGCAGCTGCAGGTCGAGGTAGTCGGCCTGATAGGCGTATTTCGCCGTCGTGGCGGCGGGCTTGGTCTGGTCGATGAGCGAGCCGCTGGAGTCGGTCTTGCTGCCCGGCGTATCAGAGTTTTTCGAGCAGCCCGCAAACAGGCTCATCACAAGCAGAGCCGCCAGCGCGAGCGCAAAAAAGCGTTTGAATTTCATGCTGTTCTCCTTTTTCATTCAGAAACTATATGTTGTACTGTCATATGATAGCATCGGCCTATTTTGCTGCCTGTATCATACCAAATCAAAGACGCAAAGAAAAGTCCGGCGTTGCAAAATTCAGATATTTTTAAGAACTGCCGTCCGGGTCCCCTGCGGGCAGGATGGGAAGGATGACCTCGGCGGTGAACTTCCCGCTCTCGGTATAGCGCTTGAAGCTGCCCGACATCTGCGCCATGATCTTCGCGCAGGTGCGCAGGCCGATCTTGTTGGATTCAATGCGCCCCGCGCCGGGGTTCACGCTGTTGGACAGGCAGACGTGCAGCGCCCCATCCTTCAGCAGCGCCGCGATGGCCACGGGCCGGGCGGGATCGGCATATTTGCGGATGTTGTCGAACAGATTGTCGAACACGCGCTTGAGGTAGGTCACGTCGGCCTCGATCTGCACGTCCTGCTGCGGCAGGAGCAGCTGGACCGTAAAGCCCTGCTGCTGCAGCTGCGCGCGGCTCTCGCCCAGGAGCTGGCCGAGCAGGATCGACGCGTCGTAGCGCTCCAGCTGCAGCGGCAGCTCCTTGCAGCCGAACAGCAGGGAGTAGCGGAACAGCTCGTCGGTCAGCCTCTTGAGCTGCTCGGCCTTGCCGTAGGCGGCGTCCAGATAGCTCTGCAGCTCCTCCTGCGTCCGGTACTGCCCGGTCTTTGCCAGATCCAGATACCCCAGCAGCGCGGTCAGCGGGTTGCGGATGTCGTGCGACATGGCGGTGATGAGATCGCTGTTCTGCTGCAGCGCCCGCTGCTCCTCGCTGGTCTTGCGCAGCAAAGACAGCCGCATCTGCTCGACGCTCGCGGTCAGCTGCGCGAGCTCGTCGCTGCCCTTCGGCTCGAGCTGCAGGTAGAGATTGCCCTCGCCGATGGACTGCACCTCGTGCGAGATGGCCACGACCTTGCGCGCCACGCGCCGGTTATACGCCAGCAGCGTCAGCGCCAGCACGGCGCAGCCCAGCAGCAGCGAGACGACCCAGGTCACATCGTAGAGCCGGCTGTCCGAATTGTCATAGATCACGGCGTAGACCGTCCCGTCGCGGAAGGCGATCGGGTAGACGACCTCGGCCCCGAGACGCTTGAGCACCTCGCCGTGCACCTCACTGGCGGCCTTGGAGATGACGTGCGGCACGCCCAGCTTTGTGACGAGCATCGTCGTCAGGATACTGATGTCGATCTGTTCACCGATGCAGATCGTGACCGTGCCGCAGTTCTGCATGCCGGTCTCCTTCAAAGAGGTCTCGTCCAGCTCGTCGATGACAAACGCATAGTCGGTGTAGCCGCGCACGGCCTTGACCTTTGCCTCGTCCTTGTCCACGGCAATGACCTCCTTGCCGGCAGCGGCCAGCGTCTTGACCAGCGCCGTGCCGAACCGGCCTAACCCGATTACGCCGTAGCTCTCGGCGGCATTTTTCTTTTTGTCAAACATACGTGTACCCTTCTGTCCCTGTGTTTTGCGGCTGGGCCGTAGGAGCGCGGCCAAGACCGCCTTACCCAATCGTAATATTTTCTTCGGTATACTGCGCACTCGGGGCGGGGCGCTCCACCCAGAGGGAGAGCAGCGTCACCGCGCCCACGCGGCCAATGAACATTGTCAGGATCAGAACCACCCGGCTGGCAGGGCATAACTCCGCCGTGATGCCGGTGGAAAGCCCCGCTGTGCTGTAGGCCGAGATCTGCTCAAACAGCAGGCGGCCAAAATCGAGCTGCGGCTCCAGCACGCAGAGCGCAAACGTGCCGCAGCCCACGACCATCAGCCCCATCAGCATGATGGTCGCGGCCTTGGACAGCGAGCCGTCCGGCAGACGCCGG
>OMGA01001116.1_pt1 | contig 9967 bp, 9 predicted proteins | sample 1674211 | NCBI WGS metagenome assembly OMGA01 (sample SAMEA103958152, study PRJEB25191) | human gut metagenome | biome: human-associated habitat [ENVO:00009003]; feature: intestine environment [ENVO:2100002]; material: feces | place: Germany | collected 2013/2015
CAGCCGATGACCAGAAACATCAGCCCGCCAGCGGCCAACAAAATCAGGACTTGGTGTGGCATGGTTAACCCCTTTCAGGGCACACCACTTCCTGCTCGGTTCCATACTTCTGAATGCGCACATCACTCTTGTTACGGCCTACTTCGGGCGAACAGGAAGTGGTGTGCGTTGTTGTTATTTACTGCATGACTTGTGCGTAGGACGGTTCCTCAGCGGTCAGATCATCATTCCAATCCTTGTGTGTGGGAATGAGCCTTTCCACCGTGTACCTCTCTGCCAGCTGTTCCTTCATGCGCCGGCTGGCCAGGTGGCCAGCCTCGTCATTGTCGAGGCAGAGCAGGACGGTATTGATCTCCGGCTGCCGCTCCAGCAGCTTCAGAACCGGCTGAATGGAGGTGCCGCAGCAGGCCACATAGCTGTGGCTCTGCCAGTCCTCCGGATGGAGCGTGATGTAGGAAAGCATATCGATGGGAGCCTCAAACACATAGAGGCTTTCGTCTCTGCCGATATGGTGAAAGCTGTGGCGCGGGTCGCAGCCCTCCACATTGAGCCGGAAGGCTTTGCCGAAGCTGTTGGCGCTGCGCTTGTGGGCGTGGCGAGGGATACCTTCTGTATCCGTGCCGACAAACACGGCGTTGTGATACTCGGCATCCTCATACAGAAGCCCAGCCTTGGCAAAGTACGCCACCACATCTCTTGCGATGCTGCGATGTTTGATGAGATACGCAAACACTCTGCGCATATCTTTGTTGGCGGGCGGCAGTGCAAATGGTTTCGCCGGTTCCTCGGTGCGCTCCTCGGCAGAAGGATACGCCGTCCCCAGTTCACCGCCCAGCAGCATTGTCACTGCGTCCGGGTAGCTAAGGCCGTAGAACCGCTGCACAAAGCTGACGGCATGTCCGCCTCGCTCCTCCGCATGGTCATACCATTCGTTGCCTCGGACGGTCACGCTGTGGTCACTGGCAAGACGTTTTTCTCTGCCGGAGGAAAGCAGCTTTTCACCACGGCAGCGCAGGAACTCCTCCAGATCTACTGCGGCAGCGCGCTGTTTCTGTTCTTCGGTGAAATGAATATAGCTTGACATGGAGACCTCCTTTTTTACATACTCTGCTGATACTGCGTCTGCTCCTCACGGTCATCCGCCTTGTGGCCCATGGCCATACGTTTCTCCATAAGCCGTCTGCGGCGTTTGGAATCGATGCGGATCCCCGCCGGGTTACTTGGTGGAACGGAATTGCTTTGGAATATCCTGCTCATGTGATGGAGCAGCTTGGTTGCTGCCAGCATGACAGTCGGATCCCGGAACTGGTCAAAGCGGTCGAGAAAAAATCGTGCATACTCATCGCTTTGTGCCGCGGCTCGGATCAGCCATTCTCTGGCCTGCTCACGATCCGGAGGAACATCCCTCCCAAAGAGATACAGCTTGCCCAAGGCGTACTGTGCAAATTGATTTCCCTGATTAGCGGAGGCTGTCAGGTACGCAAGAGCCTTTTCCACATCCTTCGGTACAAACTCACCGGTGAGATAAATCTTTCCGAGACGATACTGTGCAAATTGACTGCCACGGTCTGCGGCCTTGTCAAGCCATTCCATCGCTTCATCCCATCGTTTTTGCGTGAGGAGCAGCTTCCCGAGGGCGTACTCCGAGAAATCATTACCGGCTTCTGCCGAGCGCCGAAACCACTGTTCTGCCTTTGCATGGTCACGCAAGGTGGAGAGATCATCCCGATAGAACTTACCAAGCTGATGCGCCGCAACGGTATATCCCTCCTCCCAGAGCTGCTCCAGCGCTTTGACCGCTTCTGCGTGTTCCGCATCCAGCGCATAGATGTCCTGCAGAACAACCTTTGCGACGCGGTAACGCTGCGCTTGCTCGTACAAACTGTAGGACTGATGCTCCGCCTTCTGACTTTCCGGCTCAGGATCATCCTGCATTCTTTCATCCTCAAAGGTTGAGAGGCCGAGACGAATGCTCTCGGCCTCCCGGATGATGTCGTTCTTGATTTTGCGAAACTCCTTGCGTTGAGATAGCGGGAGTCGTTCCCACGGGGTACTGTGACCGTAGCACTCGTTCAGTTCCTCATGGATCTGATTCCACACCTCATAGCACTCAGAGACCTCCGGCAGCTCCGCCAGTGCATCTACGATGGTATCGACGAGCTGCTTTAGAGGCTTCTTGAGATAGCCATACTGTTTCTTTCCGGTGGTGGTTTCCAGCGCCTGCACAAGCTGACGCATATTATCCTCGATGATCGGGCTGTCACAGACCTGACGCTGCATCCGGCTGATCATTTCCCGCATAGCATTCTGCGCTGCCTCTACCAAGTCTGAGTAGGCCACATCCTTGCGCGCATAGATTTGCTGCATCTCATCTCGGAAGATAGCATTGGTCAGCTTGGAGCGCATCGCCGCGATCCCGTCCTTGGTCAGGAAGCCTTCCTTGGGATCATCGGACCAGACCATCATGTGAATGTGCGGGTGATGCCCTTCGTCATGGAAGGCGGCGTACCAGTGGAAGTTCTCGAGCGATATCTTCATCGACTTCGCCAGCGTCGGTGCGTTCTCCATGAGGAGCGTGCGCCACGCATCAGCGTTGTCGTATTCCAAACGAGCAGCATCTTCACGACGCAGCGAGTAGATGATGGTCCATACATTTCCCTCATGTGCTTCCAGTTCTGATATCGCCGAGGCAAGATCTACGGCAGTGGCAGAACTGAACAGACCATGAGTACCTCGCTTCTGCACGCGGGGACGGGTAGCAATGTACTGCATGTATCCGCTCTCCGGGTCTATTTCGTGAAGGTTAGCATCCAGTGCCATACTGATAAATGCGGAAGCCGTACCGAGCGTCGGCGTTCTGCAGTAGTCCTCGTACTCAAACAGTTCCACCGCATCCGGAAAGTCATGGAGCAGTTTCTGGATGAGCTCACGCTGACCTTTTGTGACCGCACTGTTTCCGGCAAGCTTCTCCACACCTTCACGGGTAGCAATGTAGCGCATGTACCCGCCTGCTTTCCCAGATTTGATATAGCCGCTCTTCTGTACGAGCTTCGCCATCGCTTACACCGATTTCTGAAAGTCCAGTGCATCCTTGAAGGATATACGGCCATTGGTCCGCTTCATATCACGGATGGCCTTGCCGCGCAGTCGCTCATACGCTCCTTCATCGATGTCGGTATCATAGGCAATGATCTGCGCCATCAGGTTGATGTCCACGCCCTGCTTGAAAAGTAGAGAACTGATGCGGCCTGCAAAACCGTCCAGCGTTCCGGTCAGCGTTGCGGAGAGTACTTCAGGCAGAAATGCACTGGCGTTCTTCGTGTTCAAGTAGCCGACATAGAACTTGAGCGCGTTCATCACAAACTCGCTTCGGCTGCTGCAGTTATCCTGCTTCAGGTGTGCATCGATCTCTCTGTCCATATCCTCGGTGATCCAGAAAGCCTTTTTGATCTTATTGTTGTGTTCCATTGACAAATTCCTCCTAATTTTCGTGTTGTCCCCGCTGGAAACCCTTGTCCCACGGGGATATTTCGGTTTATAGGGTCCAGGCCGCCCTGCAAGGTGCTATTTTGTCCCCAGCCTAAAAAGCCGAAAACTGCCCGCACTGCGGGCAGAAGTGAGTCGAGTCGGGGCGCTTTGTCCCCGGCTCTTTCTCCTGCTTTTCTTTCGTCGGATGCTGATATCCCCACAAAGCGGTTCAAAGCCCGCCCAAACCCCCACGGTGGTACTCGCTCGGACCGCCTGTAAAAAGCGCACACAGCGGCCCGCAGGGGCGGACACGGCGGTTACATCTGCATCCCAGGAGTCTGCGATTCACTATCCCGAAGCTGCTGGGCATACTCGTGCAGGCTCATGCCGGTTTGCTGCTGGCAGAACGCCTCCGTCTTGCGGAGCAGAACTTCCTGTTCAGCAGTATTGAGAGGGTAACTCCAGCTTTCTTCCGAACCGTCTCCCTTGCAGAGGTTCAGTTCCAGCGTGTCACACAGACGATCCTGCTCCACGTCATAGTTGGCATAAATGTTGAGCCAGTCGTCGTTCTGATCGGTGCAGACAAATGTACCGAAGGCGGCATCTACATCGAAGTCCGCCTGCAGATAAAAGTTGAGCTTGCCGTCCGATTCGATGATCTCCTCACCGAAAGTAAAATTTCGTGCGGAGAGATGCCCTGCCGATGTGATCTCTTTGCCCTTCAGATGATCCAACAGCTTGCGCCACTTATCATCGCCCGATGCGAACTGCGACCGGGTGGCGTGATAGACCGCCACCGATACATCACGCATTGCCCACGTCTGCCAGCCATCCATAATGTGAACAGCCGAGAATTCACACTTGTCGAAGTTCACATCGAACACACCGCGCACCTTTCCAGTGTTCTCCATGCGAAGGGCTGTCAGGGCGTCAAACTCTTTTGCTGTGATGGGCTGCCCGCCGAAAAACATTCCGATAAATTTGTCCGGCGCAACACCATTGCCCTGCGTAAGATAACCGCGCAGCTTTTTTCCGACAGCCAACAGCTCCTCACCGGGCGAGGTTTTGAAGTACCATTCTTGACCACGCTCGGTCACATGGTAGGCCGCATAAGTGCGGGCTGCTTCCTCCTCTGCGCGCTGTGCGGCAGCTTCCGACTGGATTGCACGGCTGATGCGATCATACTCCCGCTCCGGAAGCTGATTGCACAGCTCGTCCAGCACATTCTCCAGATGCTCCTGCAAAGTTTCATCATTGAGATGTTTCTCAATGGCCCTTTTCCATCGCTGGTCGATCCACAGAACGATTTCTTCCTGCTGCGCCATATCAGTTGCCCTCCTTTACCACCACAGGCTTCAGCTCCGTAGCAACCGTCTGCGGCTTTGCGGTCTTGGGCGTGCGCTTGGGTTTGGCAGCAGGTACAGTCTTGCTGTCCAGATACTCCCGCACCGGCTCCGGCACAGTTTTCTCATAGAGCTGCCGGAGTGCATCCTCCATACGACTCTGCACGGAGGAATTTTCCTTTTTCAAAGAGAACTCCAGCGCATCCAGCTTGTCATCGTCAAAGGTGAGAGTGATATTTACTTTTTTCATGTTGTACCTCCTCAGTCATAATTGATGTACGGAATCTTCAGCCAGTGCGTCCATCCTCGGCCGGCCAATTCTGTTTTTACAACACCGTACTTGGTACCCATAGCTTCAACAACCTGACCGCCGCCAATGTAAACGCCGATGTGCCCGTCATGCCAAACGGCAAGACCGGGAATATCCGGCATGGTATCGATGGTTCCGGACTCCGTAGCACTGTAGTACATCTGGTTGGCACCAATATCCGGCATTCCGTGAGTTCCATAGTCGATGGTCATCGTTTCCGGGGACAACCAGCCATAGCCCTTGATGAGTCCCACGCAGTCGGTGGTCCTGCCGCCCAGCCAGTTGGCACGGATAAAATCTTCGTAGCTGCCGACACCGTCAGGATACTGATCCAGTTTGTAGGCAAAGAGCGATTCGGTCAGCATATCGCCATAGGTTCCCCAGACATAGCCCCAACCGGATTCCCATGCGTGGGTGGCGTAGGTTACAAGGTCAGCGGCGTTTTTACTGTTGGGATCGGTGAAAGTTGAGATGTCCAAGTCGATACTGCTGCCATCTCCGCGAAGGAATTCACCGCTGTAATTCCCACCACCCGCAGCGCCGGCAATCATAGAATAAATGTGGTTGATATTGCTCTTGTCATCCTCTGTGATCGTCCGGCCCAGCTCTGCTTCCAGATTGGCATACGCTTGATACAGTGAGACCGGAACAGCGACGGTGTATTCTTCTACCGTGCTGGTAACCGTGCCATCGTCGTTCTCGATATCTACCGTGCGGGTACGAGTTTCCCAAGTGTAGAAGCATTCTACGAAGCGGCTTGCCGCCCGTGCGGACGGCGCATCCTCGCCAAAGCAGAGGGCATAAAAAACGGCCTTGATCCGAATCGGGTCAAGGCCGTTTCCGCTTTCCGTTTGCCCATTGACGGAAGCCACTGCCGAATCCAGAAGAGAAAAAGCGGTACGCATCTCCTCAATATGATACCGGAATTCTGCGGGTACTTCTGTTGAGTAACTCACGCCATAGAAAGCTGCAGCTACCGCCTGGTTGTTGTGATCCGCACCTCCGGAGCCAATGGAACACAGAAGTGCGATGAGTACAATGACTGGCGAGAGAATTGCGACCAGCGTCCATCCCACGCCTTTGCGCAGCTTTTCGTTAGAGAGCACTGTCGCCGCGGCTTTTGCGATCATGCCTGCAGATACTGCCATCAGCGACCACCCGCCGTGCCAAACAGCTTTTCCTTGTATGAAGGGGCGTGTACCTCCAACAGGTAGCGCTCGTTGCCGCACTTGTACAGACAGACACCGCGTTGGGGAAACTTGATGAGGTTATACTCCGCCTCATCCAACTGGAGCATTTCCATGTAGCTGCGTTTATCAATGGAGCCCGCGTTGAACAGGAACTGGTGGGGCGGGATGGAAAACAGCGGTTTTGTCATCTCGCGGATGCCTTCCTGATCAAAGTCCTCCAGATTCTGCGAGGCCAGCAGCATGGCGGATTCCTTTTTACGCACGCGCTTGAGACAGTTGCGGATGTACTCAATGGCCGTGGGATTGGACAGCCAGATATACAGCTCGTCCAGTGCTGCTACGGTATTGCCGACCGTCAAAAGCTTATCCGACATGAAGGACAGCACATTGAACAGCATAGCGTTCCGGACATTTTTAGCGGCACTCAGCATTCCCTTGACGCCGAAAACGAGGAAGCGGCTGGAGGTGATGTTGGTGTGCCCATTGAAGAACTGTGCGTCCGCACCCTTGCACATGGAGTGCAGCCCCAGCAGCACCTCTTGCAGAAGCTTTTGGGTGTAGAGCTGGTGACGGTCGGCGTCGTAGGTCTTGAATTCCTCCTCAATGAGATCGTAGAGGTCGGAGAGGATGGGATAGTCCTCCGGGCGCATCTGCGAAAAATCCGTTTCCTCTGTGATGCCCCATTCCGTGTATAGTTTGGTTAACATAATTTCAATCGTATCGATCTGCGCTGTCGTAAAGTCCTTATAGGTACGAAAAACATCCTTGAGGAAGGATGTGTGCTGCGCCAGCCGGGTGGACTGGCGGAACGCTTTGGGCGCGTCCACATCATATGGGTCTGCATCGGTGTCCCAGCAGCGAGGCTCCAGCAGATTGATTTTATATGTTCCCTCGATAATGTCCGCAAAGCACCCACCGAGCGCCTGACACAGCTCCCACTGCTCATGCTCCACATCCAGCGTAATGACCGATTTGCCTGCTTCCAAGAAGTTGAGCAAAAGCAGTTTCATAAGATAGCTCTTGCCCTGACCGGAGTTACCGAGAATCAGCACGTTTGCTGATGTTTTATCCTCGTCACGCTGGTCGAAGTCCACCACGATGTTGCTGCCGTATTTGTCCTTGCCGATGTAAAAGCCCTTACGGTCTGTTTTGCCGGAATAATTGAACGGAAACAGATTCGCAACCGAGCTGGCTGGCAGGACGCGCTCATACTCTGTGCCAAGCACATTGAATCCGACCGGGCTGACGGCGCAGAAGCCTGCCTGCTGGCGAAGCTTCAGCCTGTCCACGTTCAGCTTCGAGCGCATGAGCTCGACCTCCACGTTTGTCTGCAAAATTTGCAGCTCCTGCATATCTCCCGCGATCATTTCGATGTAGACAGCGCAGTGCAGCAGCGGCTCCTTGTTCCGATGCAGGGAACCAATGAGGTTCGCCACATCCTGCAAGTTGCTCTCCGCCTCCACTGCCTGCTGCATATTCTGTGAGCTGCCGCGGTTCATCCGGTTGCGGATCTCGGCGTTATGGACGATTTTGCGTTCTTCGAGCGGCGAGACCATGCGTGTATAGATGTGCAGCGTCACGCCGTGCTTTTCGCCCAAATGCCGCAGGATGGCAAGATCGTCGGTCGATGTCGGATACTCGCGCAGCGCCCAAATGCAGCGGAACGTGTTGCCGCAGATGTAATAGCCGGTTTCAAATTTCACGATGCTCGGCGCAATCATGTCGAGGAAGGATTTCAAAGATTCTGTTTCCGCGTCGGTCTGCTTTTTTCTTCTGAAAATACTCATCCTGTCGCCTCCATGAATCGCTGACCGTCGTAGTCCTCGAAGCGCTCCGTTGTGGTGTTCTGCTCGAAATAGATGGCAAGCAAGCGCTTGAGGTCTTCCTTCCCGGCGCGGCGCGTGGTGAAGCCGTTGTCGCGGAATTTTGTTTCAATGGTGGAAAGCAAGGTGTATGCCGTATCGGGCTTCTCATTTTTCAGTCGGACGGCGAGATAAAATTCCCGCGCCAGCGTCATCTGCACCTGCTTTTCGTCCAGAAACGCGCGATCCTGTTCGAGAAGGCTCCGAATTGCAGGATTCTTTTCCTCCTGCATTCGGTCGTGGTAAAAGAGGCACGTCGCGTTAAAGCTCTCACGGGAGTTCATTGCCAGCAGCTCCACGCCAGCCTGTGCGCTGAGTGTGTTCTGGAGCGCACGGATCTTCGCACTGACCGCGCCAGCCGGAAGGACGCTGATGTTCGTGGGCTTGATGATGTAAAAAACAAGATCGCCCGCGTCGGTAGAAATGCAGTAGTCCGTGATTTTCTGAATGCCCATGAGCTGCTGGGTGGACTGCCGCCGCTTGTCTTTCTTCTGCTTTTTCATGTCGGGTCCTCCCATTCAAAAAGCTGTTGTTCGGTCAGATAGAAGCTGACCACGAACGAGAGAAAGTCCAGCACGCTGAGTCCGTCCAGGTGGATGGACAAAAACGCATACGCCGCCACCAGCACCATGGGCAGAAACAATCCAAGCTGCGTCAGCGCAAGCACCGCGATGAGCAGACCAATGCCGATGACGGCTAAATCCCGGAGCTGCCAGAGCCAGAGCGTCGCTTTGGCGTTTAAGTTATCTGGATAAATGTAGATAAGATCACCTCCAAAATGCAAAAAAGCGCCGCCGCAGAAATCTTGATATGCTCCCTCCATGAGAGACAGTGAAAAAACAAACTGTCATCATGAAGGGAGCATTGTTATGCCGCAAAAGAAAAAACTGGGAATAGAAAAGAAAGTAAAGATCGTCAAGAGATATCTGGCCGGAGAGGTAAGTATAAGCGGAGCGGCAGCAGAGGCCGGTGTGGATCAGAAAACACTTCAAAGGTGGGTCATGCAGTACGAAGCAGAGGGCGCAGCGGCCTTTCTGCCGGGCTGGGCAGGGTGGGGGTTCTTTCTGGTATTCAGCATCCCGGCGGGTCTGGGCACGGCCTTTTTATACCCATCTATCCAGTCCTGCGCCCAAAAGTGGTACGCGGGGCGCAAGGGGCTGGCGACCGGGGTCATCGGCGGTGCAGTGGGACTTTCCGGCGCGTTCCTTACCCTGTTCGTCCGGGCGGCGCTGCGGGGCTTTGGCCCGGTGCAGGGGATCCGGGGCGCGTTCTGGGCGCTGGGTGCGCTTACTTTGCCGGTGTGCCTTGCGGGCAGTGCGGTACTCAGCGACCCGCCGCAGCAAAAGCAGCAGAAAAGCGGGAAAAACACCCTCGACCTCTCTCCGGGGCAGATGCTGCGCACAAAGCAGTACTGGTTGTGTGCGGGCGCGGTGTGCTTTTCCACCCCGGCGGTGCTGTTGTTCAGCCCCATCATCTTAAAACTGGGTATGGAGCGAGGACTGGACGAGACTGCTGCGCTGTGGAGCATCGTACTGGGCAGCGTGGGCAGCGCTGCGGGACGGATGCTGATGCCCATGCTCAGCGACCACATCGGCCGCCGCGCCACCGACCTTGGGCTGTTTGCGGCTTCGCTTGGGCTGTCGGCGGCGTTCTGGGCGGCGCGGGGCTGGTGGGTGGTGGTGTGCTACGCTGGGCTCACCTTCTGCTACTCGGCGCTGGCTGCGGTGCTGCCTGCCCTTTCCACCGACCTGTTCGGCCTGCCCCATGCCGGGGTGAACTACGGCTTTCTGGCGC
>OMGA01001121.1_pt1 | contig 9935 bp, 10 predicted proteins | sample 1674211 | NCBI WGS metagenome assembly OMGA01 (sample SAMEA103958152, study PRJEB25191) | human gut metagenome | biome: human-associated habitat [ENVO:00009003]; feature: intestine environment [ENVO:2100002]; material: feces | place: Germany | collected 2013/2015
ATCTGGGCCGAATCCGACCGCAGCGTCCGTACGCTGGGCAGTCTGCAATGGATTCTCTCCAACGGACGGCTGGGCGGCACGGGCTATGTCTCGATCCTGCCCGTGGATCAGGGCATCGAGCACTCCGCGGGGGCTTCGTTCGCCCCGAACCCCGCCTATTTCGATCCGGAAAACATCGTCAGACTCGCCGTCGAGGGCGGCTGCAATGCCGTCGCCTCGACTTTCGGCGTGCTGGGAGCCGTGGCGCGCAAATACGCGCACAAAATTCCCTTCATCGTCAAAATCAACCACAACGAGCTGCTGTCCTACCCCAACACCTACGACCAGGTGTTGTTCGGCACGGTGCGCGATGCCTGGAACATGGGCGCCGCAGCCGTCGGGGCCACGATTTACTTCGGTTCGCCGGAGAGCCGCCGGCAACTGGTCGAGATCGCCCGCGCGTTCGACCTGGCGCACGAACTGGGCATGGCGACGATCCTGTGGTGCTACCTGCGCAACGAGGGTTTCAGGAAGGAGGGTACCGACTACCACGCTTCGGCCGATCTCACGGGGCAGGCCGACCACCTCGGTGTGACGATCAAGGCCGACATCGTGAAACAGAAACTCCCGTCGAACAACGGCGGTTTCCGGGCCGTCGGCTTCGGCAAGACCAGCGACAAGGTCTACACCGAGCTGACTTCGGACCACCCCATCGACCTCTGCCGCTATCAGGTGGCCAACGGCTATATGGGCCGCGTGGGCCTGATCAACTCGGGCGGCGAGTCGCGCGGGGCCTCGGACTTGCAGGAGGCCGTCACGACGGCCGTGATCAACAAGCGCGCCGGGGGCATGGGGCTTATCAGCGGCCGCAAGGCCTTCCAGCGTCCGATGAAGGACGGCATCGCCCTGCTGCACGCCATTCAGGACGTTTACCTCGACGATGAAGTGACCATCGCATAATATCCGGGTCCCCGAAGACGTTTTTATATTAAAAAAGTGCAACTATGAAAATAACGCTATTCGGCACGCAGCCCTACGACCGGGAGTCGTTCGACCGCATCCGCGACACCTACGGGTTCGACATCTGCTACCACCGCAGCCACCTGAACGCCAATAACGTGGCCCTTGCGCAGGGTTCCGATGCGGTCTGCATCTTCGTCAACGACACGGCCGACGCCGGGACCATCCGCCAGTTGGCCGGGATGGGCGTGAAGCTGATCGCGCTGCGCTGTGCGGGCTTCAACAACGTCGACCTGAACGCCGCGGCCCGTTACGGGATTCCCGTGGTGCGGGTTCCGGCCTATTCGCCGCACGCCGTGGCGGAACACGCCGTGGCGCTGATGCTGGCGCTCAACCGTAAGATACACCGCGCCTACTGGCGCACCAGGGACGGCAATTTTTCTCTTCACGGCCTGATGGGCTTTGACATGAATGGAAAAACGGCCGGCATCATCGGAACGGGAAAAATCGCCAGAATCCTCATCCGCATTCTCAAAGGCTTCGGGATGAACATCCTGGCCTATGACCTGCACCCTGACCAGCGCTTTGCGGAAGAAGCCGGCATTACGTACACCACCCTGGACGATCTGTACGCCCGGTCCGATATCATCTCCCTGCACTGCCCGCTGACTGAACAGACCAAATATCTCATCAACGACTATTCCATCAGTAAAATGAAGGACGGAGTAATGATTATCAATACCGGACGTGGACAACTCATCCATACCAACGCCCTGATTGAAGGACTAAAAAACAAGAAAATCGGCTCTGCCGGCCTGGATGTGTACGAAGAGGAAAGCGAATACTTCTATGAAGACCAATCGGACAAAATCATTGATGACGATACCCTGGCGCGGCTACTGTCCTTCAATAATGTCATCGTCACTTCGCACCAGGCCTTTTTCACACGCGAGGCACTGGCAAACATTGCTTCGACAACCTTGCAGAACATCAAAGATTTTATGAACCATAAGCCACTGGAAAATGAGGTCAAAGCATAGTTCCCACTCATTTACAAATTATTAGACATCGGTTTTAAAACTTTATAACTTTCCAAAGCGTTACTAGTATATAAACCATTTTAAGAAAAGGAATAAATTATGAAAAAAGTTATAGACAAATCAGACAGCAGAGGTCATTCCCTATATGATTGGCTTGACAGCCACCACACCTTCAGTTTCGACGAGTATTACAATCCCCGCCGGATGAATTTCGGCGCCTTGCGTGTACTGAACGACGACCGTGTGGCTCCGGGAAAGGGCTTCGGCACACATCCTCATAAAAATATGGAAATCATCTCCATTCCCCTGAAAGGGAAACTGAAACATGGGGACAGTCATCAGAACAGCCGCGTCATCACTCCGGGAGATATACAAACCATGAGTGCCGGCACCGGCATCTACCACAGCGAAATGAACGGCAGTGACACTGAAGCGGTAGAATTCCTGCAAATCTGGGTGATGCCCGAAAAGCTGAACACACCACCCGCATACCAGGACTTCGACGTACGTCCACTTCTGCGCAAAAATGAAATGGCACTAATAGTATCCCCTGACGGCGATGCTCCTGCCAGATTGCTACAACAGACCTGGTTCTCTATCGGTGAAATAGAAGCCAGAAAGAAGATTGACTACCACATGCACCAATCGCATTCCGGTGTCTACATCTTCGTAATGGAGGGTGAAGTCAAAGTGGACGGCACAATACTCTCACGCCGTGACGGAATGGGAGTATACGAAACCGGCAGTTTTGAGCTGGAAACATTGAAAGACTCTCACATTCTCTTCATAGAAGTACCGATGTAGCGTGCTTTTGCATAAAATAACAGCTTAAACCGGAAGTTTGTGTAGCGTTTTTTGTAATATTGCGCTATAATTCAATCCGTAAATGAAACTTGATTACATCTACCATAGCGGCTTCGCGATTGAAGCGGACGGAGTGACGGTCATTATCGATTACTATAAAGATTCCTCGGAAGAGGTTTTCAATAAAGGTATCGTGCACGACTATCTCTTGGAAAAGCCGGGCGTACTCTACGTACTATGCTCGCATTTCCATCCCGACCACTTCAATCGCGAAGTTCTTTCATGGAAAAAACTGCGGCCCGACATCCGCTACATATTCTCCAAAGACATCCTGAAGCACCGCCGCGCCTCAGCGGAAGATGCCACCTACATCAATAAGGGCGACACCTACGAAGACGAACATATCCGTATCCAGGCCTTCGGTTCTACCGATGTGGGTATCTCCTTCCTGATAGACCTGCAGGGCAGGCGACTGTTCCATGCCGGTGACCTAAACAACTGGCACTGGAGCGAGGAATCTACTCCGCAGGAAATACGCAAGGCCGAAGGTGACTTTCTGGCCGAAGTGAGAGAGCTGCAGCAAACTGCACCTGCCGTAGATGTAGTCATGTTTCCGGTGGACAGCCGTATCGGAAAAGATTATATGCGTGGAGCAGAACAATTCGTGGAACGAATAAAAATCACTATATTTGTACCGATGCACTTCAGCGAAGATTATCAGGGAGGCAACGCCTTCCGGCAGTTTGCCGAGAGCAAGGGATGCCGCTTTCTGAGCATTGCACACCGTGGTGAAAGTTTCGAACTCCCCAACTTGTAGCCCATAATTCGTAAATTAATAATTAAAACACATACTATTATGAAAAATTTGACACAACTTCTTTTTACACTGTTTTGCCTTTGTCTGCCGGCCATGCTGCAGGCGCAGGATAAGGACGACAGTAAATATCTGGCCGGTGCTGTTCCCGAGGTGGACGGCAAAGTGGTATTCACCAAAGAGTTCAGCATCCCCGGCATGTCTCAGGATGAAATCTACGAACGTCTGCTCGGCTGGATGGATGCCCGTCTGAAAGAGAATGAAAATACCAGCCGTGTAGTATTCTCAGACAAAGAGAAAGGACAAATTGTAGGTATCGGGGATGAATGGATTGTATTCAGTTCTACGGCTCTGTCATTAGACCGTACCAAAATCCTTTACCAGCTGACTGTGACCTGCCAACCCGAAAAGAGCGTGCTCGAAGTAGAAAAGATACGGTTTAACTACCGCGAAGGAAAAGAAAAATATACCGCCGAGGAGTGGATTGTAGACAAGTATGCCTTGAACAAGGCGAAGACCAAACTGGTACGCGGACTTGCCAAGTGGCGCAGAAAAACCGTAGACTTCGTTGATGACCTTTGCCTGGGAGCAGCAGAAGCATTGAGCGCCACCACTGCCAAAGCTCCGGTAGAAGAAAAGAAGGAAGAAAAGAAAGAGGTGAAGGCTGTCGTCAATTCCGGTCCGACGGTAATCACCCCGAAGAAACAAGTTACCGTGGAACCTGCCCAGGCTGCTGAAAAGGCATCCGAAGGCATCGTGAAAGATGCCCAAGTCATCGAAGTGCCCCAAGTCAAGAAACCTGCCGCACTGGTTCCTGCCCAAAAGAGCCAGCAGCAAGAATACAAAACCATAGCCCCCGAGCAATTGTCAGCCGATGCCATCCAGACCGGAGCAGGCAAATTGGTTATCGTCATCGGCCAAGAGCCTTTCAACATGACCATGATGACAGCAAACTCCGGAGGTTCTTTGGGCAAAGTCAACGGCAAACCAGTTGTATTCAGCATACTGTCGCCCGACCAACCGTATGAACAAATGGAAAAAGCAGAAAGCTATACCATCCGTTTCTATCCTACGGGACAGACAGAGCCTACGGTCATTCTGGAATGTAAGAAGCTGCCTTCACCGGCAACGATGGAAGGTATGCCACGCACGTATGTAGGCGAAATTCTGAAAGCAATGGTCAAATGACCGCACACGCAGACTGCAAATTGTAAATAATCAAATCAGGAATAAACAAATGGAAATAAAAAGTAAATTCGACCATTTTAATATCAATGTCACCAACCTGGAACGTAGCATCGCATTCTACGAAAAGGCACTGGGGCTGAAAGAACATCATAGGAAAGAGTCGTCCGACGGCTCTTTCACTTTGGTCTATCTGACCGACAGCAGTACCGGCTTTCTGCTGGAACTGACCTGCTTGAAGGAGCACCCACAAGCCTACGAATTAGGAGAGAACGAGAGTCACCTCTGCTTCCGCGTATCCGGCAATTACGACGCCATACGCCAATACCATAAGGAAAACGGATGGGTATGTTTCGAAAACACAGCAATGGGACTGTACTTTATCAATGACCCGGATGACTATTGGATTGAGGTACTGCCGGAGAAATGATATTTTACATCACTAAAACAACGAAATATATGAGTATAGAAGAAGCGATGATGGGTGGTATTGTCTTCAAAGGCAAAAAGGACAAACCTAAAGAAGAAAACAAGATAAAGACCAAAGCCAAGAAGAAAACCTACATTACCGGGCAACACGGTTCCGCCTCAGCCAAAATGAAAGCAGAAATCCGCCGCAAACGCGCTAACAGACATAAGAAATGATAAATACAGCCTTATTGCCTGCCGACAAGGACCCGATGGGCGCAGCCATAGCCGATTACTTCAAACGGCATAAAGCCGACCGCCTACGCGTGTTCTCTTCACAATTCGATGAGGACGAAATTCCCGTCGAAGAGCTATTCCGCACAGAAAAGCAAATGCCCTTGCTGGAGCGTACTGCTCTGCAAATGGCAACCGGAAAGATTCTGGATGTGGGTGCCGGCAGCGGTTGCCATAGCCTTACCCTGCAAGAAGCCGGAAAAGAGGTCCATGCCATCGACATTTCCCCGCTTTCCGTGGAAGTGATGAAGCAGCGAGGTGTGCGTAGCGTGTCACAAACCAATCTGTTCAATGAACAGTTTGCCGATGAATACGACACTATCCTAATGCTGATGAACGGTTCCGGCATTATCGGAAAATTGGAGAATCTGCCTGATTTTTTCCGGAAGATGAAGCTGCTGCTCCGGCCTGGAGGCTGTGTTTTAATGGATTCCAGCAACCTGAGCTATCTGTTCGAAGAGGAAGATGGCAGTATTGTTATCAACCTTGCCGGTGATTACTACGGAGAGGTAGACTTCCAGATGCAATACAAGAATGTCAAAGGCGACTCCTTTGACTGGCTCTATATCGACTTTCAGACCCTGAGCATCTATGCTGCCGAAAACGGCTTCAAAGCAGAGCTGGTGAAAGAGGGTACACATTATGACTATCTTGCCAAACTATCCCGACAAGCATAAAAGTGAAGTGCCCCCTAAAAGTTTTTGTCTAACTTTTAGGGGGCACTTCCTTTTTTATATCTTGCCTATTCCTACTATTCAGAAAGCATTCCGTCAATCTCCTTCACCAAAGAAGCAAATTCTTCAGGGTTATACAAACGTGTCAGCTTCACAATACGCCCTTCCTTATCAATCAGGACATTGCGTGTGATACCTGCCTTGCGGAGCGCATACTTCGCAAATATATCCGCTCCCGGGTCCAGACCCAAAGGATAGGTCACTCCGGTTGACTTACCAAAAGCAATCACTTTCTCCAACGGCTCGTCACGGTCGATGCCAATCAGCATAAAATCCGGATTCGACTTATGCTTCAGCCATATATCCTTCTCAATGAAAGGCATCTCCTTACGGCACACTCCACACCAGCTTGCGGTAAACTGCAACATGACCACCTTCCCACGAAGTTCCGAAAGGGTAATGCTTTTCCCATCCGTCAGCTTCACTGTAAAATCAGGAGCCATCTCCCCTACCTTAACGATGTAGCCGGTACTGTCCGCCACTACATCCTGCGCCTTGCCTGCCATGCTGCACATAGCAAACAGACAGAAAATCAGAAATCCAACTTTTTTCATTTTATTCAATCTTTAATAAGTAAGCTGTAACTATTCAGCGAATGATATTTTATAGAATGGGCAAACAATTCCCTATAACAAAAAACTCCGAAACACTTTTAAAAAGCAGTTTCGGAGTTTTATTCTTCGAGGTACCTGGCAGATTCGAACTGCCGTACACGGTTTTGCAGACCGCTGACTAAGCCACTCATCCAAGGTACCGGTTCTTACAAGAACTCTTTATTTCTTGTTTGCGGATGCAAAGGTAGCACTTTTTTTGAAACTACCAACTATCCGCAACAACTTTTCTTCTTTTTTTTCGTCACTCCACTACACTCTGCACGCTTCTTATCATACAAATTCTTTAGTTCACAGCCACTTGCACAACTATCACACGGATTACCATTTTCTTTGACCCGATGAAAAAAAGAATAAATACTCATGCCAATCCGCACAGCGCAGAGCAACAACAATAAGGCTACTACCCACTCCTGCCAACTATTCATCATAAAAACAGACCTCCTATCTGATAAATTGCGAAAGACATCAGCCAGGCCAGCGCAGTAGTATAAAGCCCCGCAAACACGGCCCACTTCCAACTGCCCGACTCCCCTTTAATGGCTGCCAACGTGGCGATGCACGGAAAATAAATCAGCACAAACACCATGTAACCGAAAGCCACCAGGGGCGTTATCGGAATGCGTTCACCCAAGCTTGCGGCATCTGCCTCAGCATCGTCGGCATAAAGCACTCCGAGCGTGCTTACCACCAGCTCCTTGGCGCCCACGCCGGAAAGGATGCCGATGCCCAGCTTCCAGTCGAATCCCAACGGTTCGATGACCGGTTCCATGGCTTTACCAATCCGGCCGATGTAGGAATTCTCCTGCTGTTCCGTCACACTTTCATATTCATCGTGGTTGGGATAATATCCCAATGCCCAGATAACGATGGATGCCACCATAATGATGCCTCCCATCTTGCGGAGATACTGCGCCCCCTTCTCCCACGTATGGCGGAAGATGGCCTTGGACGTCGGCATACGATAAGGCGGCAGCTCCATGACAAACGGCGTATCGTCTCCTTTCACCAGAAAGCGGCAGAAAAGACGTGCCATGACCACTGCCAACAGAATGCCGATGGCATAGATTACTAACAGCACAAAGCTCGCATTGTTCGGAAAGAAGGCGCCTACCAGCAATAAATAGATGGGTAGACGGGCGCTGCACGACATCAGCGGATTGATGAGCATCGTCACCAGACGGCTCTTGCGGTTCTCAATGGTACGCGAAGCCATAATGGCGGGCACATTACACCCAAAGCCCATAATCAGCGGAATGAAAGACTTTCCATGCAGCCCCATTTTATGCATAATCTTATCCATAATGAAAGCGGCACGTGCCATATAGCCCGAGTCTTCCATCAAGGAAATAAAGAAATAGAGCAACAGAATATTCGGCAGGAAAACAATGACACCGCCCACACCTCCGATAATACCATCCACCAGAAGGTCCTTCAGCGGTCCTTCGGACATTTTGTTGCGTATCAGGTCGCCCAATTCGCCTACCAGCCATTCAATCCCCTGCATAGGATAGTCGCCCAGCACAAAGGTGCCTTCGAACATCAGATAAAGGAAAAGGAAGAAAATGGGATAGCCCCATACGCGGTGGGTAACGATTGAGTCTATGATTTGAGTGGTCCGCGACGTATCCTGATGATTGTCCACATAGGTCTCGCGCAGGGCACCGGCTATAAAACCATACTTGGCATCGGTGATGGCCTGCTCGCTCTCCTCGTTCACCACCTCGGCAATCCGTGCCTCTTCCCGGTCGCGGACGGCAAGAATCTCCTTTCCATTGGGCAACTCTTCCACAATCTTTTTCAAGTCTTCGTCGTTCTCCAGCAACTTGATGGCAAGGAAACGCGTGGAATATTTGTGGCGGATGTTCTCATTGACGCTGATGACGCGCTTCACCTCCTCAATGCTACGTTCCAGCTCGGGACCGTGATTGATATGGATATGACGGTAGAAGCCACGCGGCTGTTCTATCTCTTCTTTATGGCTGCCGAAGTCATGGTCGGGAACATACTCCTGATGCCAGCTGCGAAGGTCACTCAATATCTCGCTGCGCATCCTGCCCTTATGGTCGAGGAAGTCGCCGCCTTCGTAAATATTGATAATCACATGGAACAGCTGTTCAATGCCTTTTCCGCTACGGCTGACCGTAGGCAACATCGGAACTCCGAACAACTGGCTGAGCTTCACATAATCCAGCGTGTTTCCACTGGCTTCCAGCTCATCGTACATGTTCAGTGCAATCACCATGCGCACGTTCATGTCAATCAGCTGGGTGGTGAGATAGAGATTGCGTTCCAGGTTGGAAGAGTCCACAACATTGATAATGATATCCGGCGTTTCATTGATAATGTGCCGGCGGACATAGATTTCTTCAGGGGAGTAGGCCGAGAGGGAATAGGTTCCGGGAAGGTCGACAATACGGAAGTGGTAACCTTGGAAATCAAAATACCCCTCCTTGGCATCTACCGTAACGCCACTGTAATTGCCCACATGCTCGTGCGAACCGGAAGCGATGTTGAAAAGAGAAGTTTTACCACAGTTGGGATTTCCCACCAAAGCCACATTTATGGTGCGGCGTTTGCCGAGGGCCAGTTGCTTCAGCTCATCTTCGCCCAGATGCATGTTTTCGCCCAACCCCTCGTGGTAATCGGGCTGCACAGCCTGCTCCTTAGCTTCCTGCTCACTGATAATCTCTATCATCTCAGCCTCCTGCCGACGAAGAGAAATCTCATATCCCATTACTTTGTATTTGATAGGGTCGCGTAGTGGGGCATTCAGCAAGACCTCCACTGTTTTACCTTTAATAAATCCCATTTCCACAATCCGTTTGCGGAAACCACCGTGTCCCAGCACTTTTACGATTACACCTTTTTCACCGGTATTCAATTCGGACAAACGCATAGTCTTTCTGCCTTTCTTTTCTATTTTGGGGGCAAAGATAATACTTATGTCCGCAAGGCACAAATAATTTAGAATGTTTTTAAATAAGAGACACTAAACAATAATGCCCAGAAGGCAGAACACTACTTCCAGAGATACTAAATCGTAACTTCACCACACCTTTGTTCTTTTCTTACCACAGCTGTGGTAAGAAAAGAACAAAGGTGT
>OMGA01001129.1_pt1 | contig 9899 bp, 10 predicted proteins | sample 1674211 | NCBI WGS metagenome assembly OMGA01 (sample SAMEA103958152, study PRJEB25191) | human gut metagenome | biome: human-associated habitat [ENVO:00009003]; feature: intestine environment [ENVO:2100002]; material: feces | place: Germany | collected 2013/2015
TGCTGAATGTTCAGACCATGCCCGGCAGATGCCGGATGGATCAACGCCACCGGAAGTTTCCCAGCATTCCAGTCCCGGATATCCGCGCTGTCCTTGATATCCCTCGGATGATAACCAAGCCTTTCGAGATGGTCTATAATACGCTTCCGATCATGCTTGAACCAGTATGCGATCAGAACACTCTGTCCGTTAGCCGCTTCCAGAAGGTCTTCCAAAGCCTCCATCTTATGGCTGTGTATCTCCCTGGCGCTGCCATTCTCGTCATAGACAGCGCCATTCGCCATCTGAAGAAGTTTTCCAGATAGAGCGGCTGCATTGGCTGCGTCAATATCTCCATCCTCCAATGGGATCAAGAGATCCCTGGCCAACATCTCATACAGCTTTTTCTCCTGGCTGTTCATCTCAACTTCATGCCTTGTAAAGATACATTCCGGCATCTGCAGATAATCCAGCGCCTTCATGGAGATAGTGATATCGGAAATGCGCTGATAGATCTGTTCTTCAGCCCCTGGACGGGGGACATACTGGAACACAATACCGGTCTGAGGATTTATGCTGCCAGGTTTGAAATATGCCTCCCGGTAACGGCCGATAAATTTCCCCAGTCTTTCCCCGCCGTCCAGGATACCAATCTCAGCCCAGAGATCCATTAGACCATTGGAAGTCGGAGTCCCAGTCAGACCAACAAAGCGTTTTACAAAAGGACGGACCTTCCGGAGAAACCGGAAACGCTGGCTTTGGTGGTTCTTAAAAGAAGACAATTCATCAATCACCACCATGTCGAAGTCCCAGCGCTGTCCGGTCTTTTCATAATATTCTACCAACCACTTCACCGTCTCCCGGTTAATGACATACACCAGGGCGGGGTGCTGAAGCGCCCCAATCCGTGTCTTCTGATCCCCGACAATCACGGAAACCGACAGGAATTTCAAATGATCCCACTTTTCAGCTTCCGCCGGCCAGGTGTCCCGCGCCACACGTAGCGGTGCCACTACCAGTACTTTGGAAACATCAAAACTGTCCAGCATCAGGTCATTGATTGCAGTCAGGGTAATCGCTGTTTTCCCAAGCCCCATGTCAAGGAAAAGGGCAGCGACAGGATGCTCTTTAATATAATCTGTACAATAACGCTGATAATCATGTGGTTTGAATTTCATTACGTTTTGCTTCCTTTCCCTGGCAGCTGGACTGCTTCAATCTCCGGAATCTTTGCGCCCACCCTTTTGGGGATTGGCTTACCTGGCTCCCATTCCTTCAGGGCGCCAATCACCGGGCCGATCTGCTCCACCCTGTCCACACAAAATACCGGAAAGCCTAAATTCTCCAGCTGCTGCCGGCGCTTGCGCTGCAGAGGGCGCATCTGTTTTCCTGGAGCCTTCAGCTCCACAAAAGCGCATTTCCCGCCAAGCAAAAGAACCAGCCGGTCTGGAACTCCATTCATGGTCTGCGAGGTGAACTTCAACGCCTTTCCTCCAACCGAAGCAACTGCTTCTACAAACGCTTTTTCTACTTCATTTTCCCGCACGGCATTTTCTCCTTCCTCTGCCCTCCAGACTCTTGTCCTTGGCCTGCTGGATGACATCCTTTTTGTTGTGGCTTCTTTTTTCTTCCTGCATTCCTCCCGCATGACGTTCCGGATTGCTTCATCTGCTGTGGGATCACGGTAGGAACGTCTTGCCGGATGAACCTCCGTAAATTCCGCTGTTCCTGTGCGCCAGCAGAACTGGTATTCCTTTTTCATCCATTTAACTCCTTCCAAAGCGCAGGAGGCATGGTTGCTACCTGCCAACCGATGCCTTCCAAAGCCGTTGCCCGGTCGTAGGACTCTACATCCTGGCTGGCTCTTGTGATGGCGTTGGAAAGGCCGTATTTGCTCAGATCTCCTCCAGCAATTAAATAATTCAGGATATTATCCTGTTCGGTTTGGTTGAAGCCGTAAGTCTTACCCATCAGTTCCATAACTTCCGGTACCTTGCCTGTAATGGGAATACCAACGGACTCCTTCAGCTTACCGACCACCTGCGCGAAGCGTCCTTCCTCGATAGCAGACATCGTCACATCCCGTAGTTTTAAGAGAAATGCCTTATCCTCTGCCTCAATAGTTTCATCGGAATAAATACAGAAGCTGTCATCCAGCACTTTGGCCGCCCTCCCTACATGATTTTTCCGCTCCCCCATATCGTTGACTACCATTCCGTTGGTGCAAACCAGACGGTACACAAGAGGCTGTACAGAAACCGAGCCAAGACCCACCTCCGAATTGGAAATTACCACACCGGCCTGTACATAATCACCGGGGACAACTTCCATTTCCAGACGATGGTTAACAATCTTCAAATAGAGCCTGTTTTCTGTCACCTCACAGGAGACTACCTCATATTGATCATTTCCACCGAACAGCGGCAGGACGGCGGCCGCTATTTCCATGTTGTCGATGCGGCGGTACCGGTCGGAGAGCAAGGCCCTGGCAACTGGTCCGTTTCCGTAGTCCATGGAACGGATCATATAACGGCTGCCTTTGTCAGAAAACCAGGCGTTGACGTTCTCTGCCAACAGCTCCGGCTTTTGGGCCGCCATCATATCGTAATACCTGGCAGGTATCCCAAGAGTGGTGGCAACCTGCCGGTGGAACAGTTGGGTCGTCCCAAAGACTTCCTGCTGGCGCGCCAACATATGGTTAATCTCAAAAGTCTTCCCATCTTCTCGCAGATGGAAGGTCTCTGCCTGACCGATAAAATCCCTTTTGGCCTTACTCTGTCGGTCAAGCTCTATCATAACTTCCTGCAAACTTCTTCCTGTTTTCATCCTATTTATCCTCCATTCATTGTATGGGAGCCGGATTACAGCTCCCGATTGACTATCTGACGGATATTATTTACTGCTTCAAGTATCCGCTTCCGATTCAATCTCTGCTCCCGCAGAAGTCCATCCAATGCGTCCATTTCTTCCAGGACGTCGCAGAGTATATGGCGCTGATGGTCACCCATCTGATCGATCTCCTTTTCATACTCGGTAAGCTGTGTTTCAAAATCCTTTGTATCCTGGATGTTCTCTTCCAGGTATTCCTCAATATACTTCCGGGTTTCCTGCCCGATATAATTTTCCACGACCTCCAATACGTCCCGGATTTCAAACGCTATAAGCAGTTTTCCATCCTTTAACTGAATGACATGCGGCATAGCATCCACCTCAATCCTTAAAGTAATAGGCGCCGTGATAGCCAGCAGCAGCCAGAGGAATATCCGGGCACCAAGACGGGTTCTCCGCCATTATTTCGCAGATCTCCTCCACGGTGTACTTTCCAACGGGTGCCTCGATAATCACCTCATCGTGGACATGACCCACTATCTCCGCACCACACTTTTCCAACCGATACATAGCTTCCGTCAGAATGTCGCGGGCAATAGCCTGTGTAGCGTTCTCGACCAGTTTTCCAGAGTAGGTCTCCTGTCGGCTCCATTTATTGTTTGCGCCGACGCCCTCAAAGGTTAATGACATCCGGCCAAAGCGGTTCGGCTGCATCTTGGGCTTTAAGTACGCCAGCTTCCGGCCAGAAGGAAGCACCATCCATAACGTACCGGAATAATACTGGAATGCCAATTTCCCAATTTTGTGTTCTTCTCTGGTCTTTAACGTCTGGATAGCCGCCTTTTCTACCTCCCACCAGTACTGGACAATTTTTGGGTTAGCGCCCCGCCAATCATCAATCAGGTCCGGAAGCTCCGTCTCTTTCAGTCCCATATCCAGTGCGCCCATGCTGATCAAAGCACCAGTGGAACCGCCATAGCCGCAGGCCAGCTCCGCGACTTTCCCTTTTTGGCGCAGTTCTCCGTTAATTCCATGTTTGACCACCGGCACATGGAACATCTGACTTGCGGACTCGCAGTAGATGTCCTTTCCTGCTTCAAATGCTTCCAGCCGCCACGTTTCCCCGGCTTCCCATGCAAGAACCCGCGCTTCAATTGCGGAAAAGTCTGCGATAATGAACTCGCATCCTTCCTTCGGGATTAGCATGGTGCGGATCAGCTGTGAGAGCACATCCGGCGTATTTCCGTAAAGTAATTCGATTGCCTCAAAGCACCCGGCCTTCACAAGCGTCCTCGCCTCATCCAGGGTAGAAATATGGTTCTGAGGAAGATTTTGTAATTGAATTCCTCTGCCGCTGTTTCCGGTCACCCACACACGCCCGTTTCGTCTTATAAGAAAATATCCGGTGGATGTCTTAGCACAGAATACCTTTCCATCGAAATCCAATACCTGTGGTTTCTTTCGTATTTCATGACAGTTGCCAGGTGTAAGCCAAATATCTAAAATATAGGCATCGCTCCAATTTGGATGTTCTTCCGTCCTGACGAGTGTTTTCATCTTGGCACATCGACCGCTCGTATGGGCAAAAGCCTGGATAATGTCCGCATTCTACTTATTTGTAGTTGTGTATTGGATGCTGTTTCTGGCTGACTGCGAGCCGTCCCAGTATTTTAATTCATCAAAAAATACATCGGCGCTTTCGTTTAACAGCCACATTCCAAAGGTCTTGTCATGAAACATCCTCAGATACATTGGCTGTGACCGTGCAGGAATCATGATTCCTGTACTGTTATCCCTGGGATACGCATGTTCTACAAATGGGATATCCGCCTGACGCAGCAGATACTTGCATCGACTGATTTTCCTTTTTTTCTTGAAGCGAAAGCTCAGCGCCCCGTCTTCCTTGAAGCATCCATCCGCCTGAGTCATGACAAGAACCCTAAGCTGTGCGTGTTCTAAACTCGGAGAAGTATTTCTCCTTCCAGTAAACGGGATCGATGGCCGATAATGTGCCATATTCTCTACGGTATCATCCGTCCATTCTCCCTGATATCTTCTTTTTACACGCATCTTATGCTCCGGTGTGCTGATCTGAGAGATCCTTTTATCTTCATAAAAGTACATCGGACCTCGATAATCAAAACATAAGCTTTGCGCATCCTGGAAAGATACAAGTTCCTGAACAGGGTTCCAACATGCGATTTTCCCACCCTTCCATTGTTCCAGCTTTACCCAGCCATTCAGAGTCAGTACCTCATGGTCACCAGTCAGACAGAACCGCCCTGTGCGATTGGCCCCATAAAACTGGAACAGCCCTCTGGCCCTGCCGTCTGCGTTGACATACCGCTCGGCAGCCTGGTACTTTTTCACGCTGCTTTTTGCCATCTGGAGGCGGAGCCGCAGCATATCCAGCGCCTCCTGGTCGCAGCCGTTTTGATCCAGTTCCTTGATCATAGCCGCCACATCCTTTTTCCCCAAACTCTCAATAGGAATCCCCTTTTCTTCCAGCCAACCCTTCAGCTGGGATACTGAATTCGGATTTTCCAGACCGGTTAATTCATAGGCCCGTTTGGTCATTTCATCAGAAAGCATAAGGTCGCAGGCAATCGCCTGATGGACCAACTCCGTGTCAATCAAAACCCCTCGGTCGTTGATTCTCTGATCCATGTGATAATAGTCCCATTCTGCATCTGGCATGGGGAACGCCTCCAGGCGCTTGCGGATATCCCTCTCGGTCCGCACATCCTGCAGACAATATTCCTTAAACTTCTGCCAGCCTTCCGGGTCATGTTCCGGCAGGTTCCTGGTTCTGCCCCCATTGCTTTTGGTCGGTTTACAGGGAACGGAAAAATAACGGATCAGATTCTCGCCAGCCCGGTCTTTCTGTTCCCCTGTTTTAAGTACTTTTGCCGCCTCCTTCAAAGACAAAGGCAGCGACAGCGAGGCGGCATGTACCATAGAACAGCGCCAGCTGTCTGGAGAAAGCCGCCGTCCCAGATACCGTCCAATACAGGTCCGTTCAAACTGCGCGTTCCAGGCTGCCTTGATAATCTCCGGGTTATCCAGCGCTTCCAGAACCTTGGCCGGAAGCATTTCACCGCAGACCATATCCACAATCCGTACCTCATCATCATCAAAAGCATAGGCAAAGAGCAGGATCTCAAAGTCCGGCGACTCCGAGTATCGAAACACACCGCACTTGGACAGCTCCACACTACTGAAGGTTTCTATATCAATTCCCAGGACATGCGGCTTATCTGTGGGTGGCCTGTTTTCTGAAAATATTTCACTCATGACTGTTTACTCCCTATGTGAAGGGGTATCCGGGATGAATGTTCCTCCATCCCGGCTCCCATACGCAATGCTGTGGTTGTTCAGTTCTTTGACTTACTTCAGGAAATCTGGCATATCCTCACCCAGAAGCTCGTCCTCATCGTCCTCCATTGCCTCGAACTCAGACTCCGCAGATGCCTTGCCGGACAGCCGTTCCCCATCCTTCACAAACTGAATATTGGAAAGCCCTGCCGCCACACCGCGATTACCGTTCGCATTGAACGGATAGAAGTTGACCGACACGTTGCAGTAACAGCCGGAATACACCAGCATCGGGTCTGTGATCGGCTGCACCCGGCGGTCTACCACCTGGGGTGCATCCTTGCTGGTCGCATTAAGGAATACACAGTCCTCATAAGTCTCATCATCCGGGCGATCAATATCCCCATCACGCAGCGGCAGCTTCAGGTTCGGCGGAATTTTGCCATTCCATTTGCGTGTCTTGCCATCCTCCTTGGCCGCCTCCACCGCTTTCTGAATCCTGGCAATCGTTTTCTTATCGCTCTTGGGGATGACACAGGAAACAGAATTAATAGCCTTTGGCTCCCAGATGTTCGCAAAAGAGATGCGGCACGGGATAATGACTTTCGTTACGGAAAGGTTCTTTGTAGTTGACATCGTATTTTTACCTCCATAAAAATGTTGTTTATTGGGTGGATGGATAGTTACCCATCCAACGGTTCAAATTCATCTCCGGCAGAACTGTTCAGATCAACCGCCGGACGCGGATCAGACTCCGGCACCAATGCCAGCTTGCCGGGCGGCTTTACCACATATTTTCCAAGAATCTGGGCAAATCGTTTCTTGCCCATCATCTTTTCAAACTCCGTCAAAGAAAGGAGTTCCTGCTTATACACATCGGTAAAACCTTCCTTTGCCGCAGCGTCTATCACCGCATTTGTATCGGTAAACTGACGCTTGCTCCGGCCTTCTACCACTTTATAACCAGCCCAGTGGATCCCGTGGTTGATCGCTTCATTGGACACATAGGCAAACACCGCTGTAATCCAATCCGAGATTCGGTTCAGCGTTGGGAGGATAGTCTCGATCTCTGCCTGGGAGATCAGGGCCGGGGACATAAAAGTGGGAGCTTTCGTGTCCGGGCTATAAGGCGCTGTGGCATCGGTCAGTTCTGTCTCCTCCGCTAAAGCTCCAGCGTCCAGATCCAGGAACTCCTCCCTTGCAAGTGCCAGGGCTTCCTCGGCCCTTGCCCGGCACATGGGCTTGGCCCTGCAGAAGCCGGGGCTGAATAATAGTCATGGATACGGTCTGGACATCGAACAGATAATCATATGCGTGGAGGGCACCCAGGGCATAGAGCATCATCTGAGTGTTATGATCCGCGTCTACGTACACACCGCTCCCGGTCTTGAAGTCACAAATGTGTAGGATGCCGGGAGCAAGGATCACCATATCCCCGGTTCCGAAGCCGGAAGGGGCGATATGGCTGTAATCCAGCCGTTCCTCCACCAGCGCAAGCACAGAATGTCCCTGAGCCTTCAGCTTTTCGATAACACCGATCACAAATTCAGCGTAGATATCGGTCAAATTCTCAATTTCTTCCGTTAGATACTCGGATTGTGGGCGTTTCATTCGCCGGTGGAGATACCTTTTTACTTTGTATTCACACAATTCGTGGGCCCAGGTGCCTTCCTCCGCATAGGCAGAGCTTTCGTTAGGGAAGTTCTCCTCCAGTCTCGCCGATGGCGGACAGTTGAGCCACCGCTTGGAGCTGCTGGCAGAGAGCAATGCATGCGCACCCATCAGCAATACCTCAAAGCTGGGCGAGGTCGTTTAAGAACGCCTCCCGCTTGTCCTCCGGAAGCTGGCTGATAGCGCCGCACCCGTAAGATGTGAGTAATGATTTGATCTTCGGGCTGTTCTTCCGGTTCGTGGTAATCTTCTGGGCCGCCACCTTCAGCAGGTCATCCGTGGTGATTACTGCCGGCTGGCTGACTGTTTCCTTCGCCGCGGCCTTTGCTCCTGCATCCTCATCATCTGGCTGCTTCTCCCAAGGCAGTTTTTCTTCCTCAGATCCTGTATTAGGCGCCACAGTTTTTGGAGACGGGTCCCTGGAAGTTGCAGTTTCAGAAGCTGCTTCGGAGTCCTTTACCCCCTTAACCATCGGCTCCACGCCTAAGAGTTCTGCCTGCTCAGCCATTGCTTCAAAAATCAGGGCATATCCCTTAAACACGGCATTCAGCCCGCGCCCCAGCTTGGCAGCATCAATAAATCCGGTCGGGATCCCTGATGCCGGAGAAGCCTGGATACCTTTTTCAATAGGGTTACTCTTCATTACTCTCATCCTCACTTTCTGTAGAATCTTCCTGCAGGTGAATACCCGACTGTGTCCTGTCAGACTCTTTACCTTTGTCCACAGTCTCACATGCTCCAAGCTCCGTCAGGTAGGCATGCTCTGTATCCAGCACCTTACGGACAGTTTCCAATGCAACACCGCTATTTCTGGCAATCTTTTCCGCCAGATCCCGCAGATCAATCTCCACGAAATCTTCCTCGCAGCATTTGCCCGTACAGCGATCACTGCCATTCTGGTAAAAGCTTGTAGAATCCATATGCTCATCCAAATGGAGATGGAGGTTCTTCACATTCAGGGTGATCTCCGGAAACAGTGGGAGAGTGCGACGCTGTCCGCATCCAGTTCCGCTGCATTTGCACATACGCTTCTTTTCATTCCAGTTTTTTGTCATGATCCTCTTTCCTCCTGTTCTATTTCGGCGCGACCTTCTTCGGTGGGCATGTCAGCCTGTCTCTGTGTTCTTTCCTGCATTGCTGCCAGCAATTCCATCACCAGCTTGCATGGTTCAGGCATCATCCTTACTGGTTTATTTAAGGCCTTGGCTTCCGCAATTTCCCGGCTCATGCCTTCGGTGATTTCACTTCCAAACACCCAGACTTCATCAGCCTGCTTCAACCAGAGAAGCCCCATCTGGATTCCGTCCTCCCGCTCACTGGCAATGGTGTCATCCAGGAAGCGTGGGAAGTATAGATGTGGAACCAGAGGCAAGTGGCCAAGCCTGATCAGTAATTTGCATGCCATGACGGCGCGATTAATGTTGGATGCCAGTTGGTCATTTGCCACTGCAGGCTCCTTGGAACTCGGCCGGAATGGAGAGCAAACAAATACAGCGGTCATTTCACGTTTTTCCATGTAGTTTTCTCCTTTCTGCGCCAATACTGCAAAATGGTACCGGATACTCAAATGCTATCCGAAAAGAAAAGGCCCTGCGTGGAGTTGTCCACACAAGACCTTAGAAGCCTGTAGGCACAAAGGCAGCATGGCACACTCCTTACGTCCTTTCCTCTATGCCGAAAGTTCCTATTGAACCGGCAGCAATCCGGAAGGGTGCGTATGAGATATCCGTTGCCCTTAATGCATATCAGGCACGATATTGGGAACCCGGCTGGCTTCCGTGTTCCTCATCGACTGACTATATTATAATGCATGCTTTTCTGATAAGCATCATCGCAGGCGGTGAACATTCTCCATGTTCTCATCGTTTCCGATGATATTTTAAGGCATTTCCAGAAATCCATTAACGAGTGCCTCCATAGCCTGGAATACTTTGTCACGTTTCCTGGAATCCATCTTCTTTATTTTTTCGCCAATCTGATATAAGCGCGGATCTATCTTTTCTTCGTCTACGAACCGCTGCGGGCAAAGTTCAGTAGGCGTAATAAGCAGGGCATCCGCAATCGCAAATAGCTTGTCCACTTTCATCACCCGCTGCGCAGTTTCA